>Ga0307380_10003167_pt1 | contig 22909 bp, 14 predicted proteins | sample UN3MG_FD_202239 | JGI IMG/M metagenome (GOLD analysis project Ga0307380, IMG submission 202239) | Soil microbial communities from Risofladan, Vaasa, Finland - UN-3 | ecosystem: Environmental > Terrestrial > Soil > Coastal area > Acid sulfate soil | place: Finland: Risofladan, Vaasa | collected... | reverse complement strand
ACGGTCTTATTAAAATTCTCATTCTCGAAAGCCTTCCTTCGACGAAATAATCAATTTAAAACAGGTGCGGCATGACAATAAGGCGATTCGAGGAAGTTTTGCGTTCGGCGGTGTATTATGCCTTTGGTAATATAATATACATAAACAAGTAAAAAGGCAATAAAAAAAGTTCTTCTACCACGAAGGCACGAAGGGGCACGAAGTTTTAAAAAAAGATTTTATTATTTTATATTATCTTTCTTCGTGGCACTCAGTGTCCTTCGTGGTGAATAAAAAACCATGTTAATCTGTGTTAATCCTGTCTAAGTAACTTGATAATTAACTCTTTCTCTGTGTGCTCTGTGTGCTCTGTGGCCATTTCAATTGACTCCGTCCATGAAAGGCCGGATCTTCGATATTGGAGAGGAGCGCAAATCCGGCCGCGAAGCGCGACGGATTGACTATTGTCATTGATTATTTACTATTTACTATTTATTGTTTTTTCCGCGTTCAGACGTGTGTTCTGAACCATTCTGTTTTTTCTTGAATTATCGCAGCCCTTGTGGTACACTCACTTCTATATGTTGAAATCATATTTCCTATTGTTTATCAGGTGATATTGGTTTGTAAAATGTCAGTTTATAGGAGGATGAACAAATGAAGACGAACATCGTTATACTCATGTCAATGGTCCTGCTGAGTTTGCCTGGTTTTGCCGGGGCGGACGATGTTTATACCTGGACCGGTGCGATTAGTGACGACTGGATGACGGCCGGTAACTGGGATGTTGAAACAGTTCCCGCAAATGGAGCTTTAGGGGGTGACGCAGATGCTTACGTAGGAAGTACGGCGCCGTTGACATGGCCGGTTCTTGATTCGGGTGATATGCCGCCTGAAATTGACGACCTCTGGATTGCCAATGGAAGCGGTCTCAGCGGTGAACTGTTGATTCAAGGCGGTGTGAATCTGGTGTGTAGAGATGATATCAAGATATGCTACGAAGCAGCAAGTGTGTCTGCAAAGTTTACTGTTAAGGGGGCCGGCACCACGGTTGTCGGTTTGAAATCACTTGAACTCGGAGAAGAAGGCACTGTGGTAGTCGATGTGGATGGCGGCAAACTGGAAATTGGGGAAGTCGACAAACCCAAGTGGAATATGATAGTTGCCGGAGGCGCCGATTCCAACGTTACCATATACATTCGCAACGGCGGTTTGCTTGAGCATCATGGCGACTACGCAGAAGACGACCGTGGAGGCCTGATAATCGGCGGCGGCAAGGCTCTGATTGACATTGGTTCCGATAGCGGATCCGGCGGCGGAACATTGAAACTGAAAAATGATGTCACCGAACTTGTCCGGACCCTTTCCCACGATGGCATCATCGTCGCTGACGGCGGTACCAGAGATGTTCAAATTTACTTTAATGACGGTTATACGTTTGTTACCGCTTCCGTACTTACCACCCGGCTCAATCCGAGTCCGGCCGACGGTTCGACCGTACCTGAGGGCCCGACCCGGCTTCAATGGACTTTACCCGAGCCGAACGACCCGGCGGGAATCATAACCTGTGATGTCTACTTCGGCACTAATCCCAACGTCGAGGCCAATCCCAGGGTTGTCATTGGCCAGGCGGTTGAGTCGGTAAACGTTACGCTGGCCCCCGACACAAATTACTATTGGGCACTTGACCTGTACGACTCCAGCGTCAGCACTACTAATCCGGTTTATCTGAGCCCGATTTTCACACTCAACACGATGAACATGGCGCCGGTTGTCAATGCCGGCGATGATGTTGCCGCATGGCTGGCCGGCGGTCCAAGGGTAATCCAGCTTGATGGGATCGTCTCTGACGAAGACGGCGGGCCCGGGCCTGCCACGCTTGCATGGACGGTGATCGCTGAGCCTAATGAATTAAATCCGGCCCAGATCAATGATCCCCTTGCGGCAAATCCCACGGTCACGGTAATAGAGCCTGGTACGTATACATTGCAGCTTGAAGCCGGTGACGGTGAATACACTACTGCCGAGACCATGCAAATCGTAGTGTATGAAGATGCCTGTGAGCACGCATCGAATCAAGAGGGATTCGAATGGATACCTGGGGATATCAATCACGACTGCATCGTCAATCAACTGGACTTAACAATATTGGAAGAACACTGGCTCGAGTGGAATTACAGCACCGAGTAATGGATGCAGTGTCATGGAAGCGCATCCGGCAATGTGAACTTGAAAATCAGCCGAGGTAATTCCGGGGAGGAGCTAATTCGCAGGTGACTGTCCCGTCCCTAATTTTCCCCGATGTGCTAAATACACTTTCACCTGCTAAACTCAAAAGCTGGATAAAGAACAAAAGGCCCAGATAACCTCAATTCCGGCCCAAACTGATTTGATACAGCCTGACTTTCATGCGGCGATCCGTTGTGATACGTTTGCTGCCCCCGTACCTGTAAAAAAAATTATAAAAAAAACCTTGCAAAAGAACATCATTGCAGGTATAATCGTATACAAATATATAAAGGCAGGCCAAAAACCATTATATTTGTCCGTGCCATCATATTTCATTCGTTTTTTTCATACCGGCACTGCCTTTAACAATTAGAGGTTTTCCTTTTGTAGCAGCATGGCCGTGCTTTCTCCGGATGTTTCCCGAGAAAAGCCTGGTTATGCGCAATAGGGACTTCGGTATGTGCTTTCATTGGACCAATTTACGGCGTTTTAACCAGCACAAGACACATTTTGCGCCAGCTCTCCATCTTCTCCGTTCGTGGAGGAACGTTTCACGAAATGATTTGCCTGACAGGATAAACATGCTGCGGTTATGTAGGCTGTGGCGACATTATATATTTATTTTACTTTTTGAAGGGATAGGAAAATGAAAGGAAAAACAAATCACATCAAATGGCTGCTGCGTATGCTGTTTGTCCTGATGGCGGGGACGGCGGTTTATGCGCAGGCGCCGAGACCTGATCCTGCCGATCGGCCTGAAATCATTTATGTGGATGATGACGCCGACGGTTGGAATGTCGGTACAAGTTGGGGGAACGCCGTCAACTCCCTGCAGGACGCTTTATCGCTTGCCTATTTTTCTGATAAGCCGGTTGAAATACGCGTTGCTCAGGGTATTTATACGCCCGATCGAGGAATTGGTATTATGCCGGGAGATAGTAGTGTTTCGTTTCAACTCATAAACGATGTGGCTATTAAAGGCGGCTATGCCGGAAGATACGGCCGCCCTGGGGATGTGCGGGATATCAATCAATACATGAGCATTCTGAGCGGCGACCTTAACGCCGACGATGGTCCGGGATTAGACACTGTCAAGGAGAACAGCTATCACGTTATAACATCGAGCGAAAACGACTCTACAGCAGTATTGGATGGTTTCACTATTACTGGAAGTAGTATCGTCGGCGGTAGTAGAAATCCTTATAATCATAGCAGCGGGATGTACAACGATAAGAGCAGTCCGACGCTGATTGATTGTACTTTCACCGGGAACATAGCAACGGAAAGAGGTTCCGGAATGCATAACAACAGCAGTAATCCCGTGCTGCTCAACTGCACGTTCAGCGGAAATGATACGCCGGATGGCGGCGCCGGGATGTATAATAATAACAGCAGCCCAATGCTGACAAATTGCACGTTCAGCGGGAACTCCGCAGGCGGAAGTGGTGCCGGCATGTACAACAACAACAGCAAGCCGGTACTGTTAAACTGTGTATTTACCGGCAACATGGCAGGTATGAGCGGTGGTGGGGTGTATAACGAAAAGAGTGTTCCAGCGTTGACCAATTGCACATTCACCTATAACTCGGCAGGCGGCGGCGGCGGCGGCGGCGGCGGAATGTACAACGAAGAAAGTACTTCGATGCTCGCTGACTGCACTTTTCGAGGAAACTCGACACGAGGAAGCGGAGGCGGAATGTACAACAACAACAGCAAGCCGACACTGCTTAGCTGTATTTTCAACGAAAACATGGCATCAAGAAGCGGCGGAGGCTTGTACAATTACATCGCCAGTGAGACGAGCCTGACTAATTGTATATTCAGCTATAACATGGCCAGAGACGGCGGCGGGATGGAGAACCTCAGCGAAAGCTACTCGATACTGCTCAATTGTACGTTCAGTACAAACTTTGCACATGCAGCAGGCGGAATATATAACGCTCAGGATGGCCATCTAACTATAGTCAACTGTATCCTCTGGGGCAATATACCCGAGGATATCCAGGGATCTGCCGGCGTCTCATACAGCGATGTCGAGGGCGGCTGGCCGGGCGAAGGCAACATTAGTGTCACGCCTAATTTCGCAGTTGGCGATTATCATCTCAAGTCTCAGGCAGGCCGATGGAACTCAATTAGCGAAAGCTGGGTCATAGACGAGACAAGCAGCCTGTGTATCGACGCAGGCGATCCGAATTACCCCGTTGGCCTTGAGCGTTTCCCCAATGGTGACCGAGTTAATATGGGAGCTTATGGCGGCACGCCGGAAGCCAGCCTGTCACCGGGCGAACAACCCGGTCCCCCGTCTGACAAGGCTTTTAATCCATATCCTGCCGACGGGGCCGAGAATGTTGAAATAGTTGAAATAGGTGTTACCTTGAATTGGACCCCAGGCTTAAACGCCGTCTCCCATGATGTGTACTTCGGCACTGACCGAGACGCTGTTGCCAATGCCGATACATCCGATACGACCGGCACATATCGAGGCCGCCAGGCTATCACCAGCTATACGCCACCCGAAGTTATTAGACGCACTACGCCTTACTACTGGCGGATAGACCAGGTCGATAGCCAGGGCAATACGACAACAGGTGACGTTTGGACATTTACAATAGTCGGTCCACCACCCAAAGGCAGGACTTGTTTCACTGCTGAGACCAATGTTTGGACGAATGGTGCCCTTGTTCCAATATCAAAGGTGGCTCCGGGGCACAGTATCTGCGGCATGAACAGCCTCTGCAAAATTCAGGAAGTACAGGAACACAACGGAACATTCGCGTGCTATGACGTTTTACTTGAGAGCGGAAATTGTATCGGCGTAGCTGAGAACCATTACTTCCTTGCAGAATCCGGGCAATGGATCTCGCTGCAGAATCTAAAAACAGCAACAAAACTGCAAACGCCGAAAGGCTCGATCGGGATTATAAGCGTAACCAAAAGACCAATGCCTTATGTGGGAAAAGTCTACAATCTCAAAGTGGCAGGTTCGGACCGCTATCTCGTTGGTAAAGACGCGATTATCGTTCGCGATTACTAAAACGCAACGTTCGTATTTGGTTGATACGAGCCGATGATTCGCCTGAAACCGGAAATATGCTGCGGCTATGTATGCCGTGGCGAAATTATATATTCATTATACTTTTCGAAAGGACAGGAAAATGAGAGGAAAGGCAACTTACATCAAATGGCTGCTGTGCGTGCTGTTTCTAACCTGGCCGGTTCAGGCCCAATACGACGGCGGCAGTGGCACAGCCGAGGATCCTTATTTGATTGATACAGCCGAGCAGATGGACGCAATCGGCGCCGAACCCAATGATTGGAATGAACACTTCAAACTCGTGGCGGATATTGATCTGAAGGATTTTGGAGGCTCTTCGTTCAATCTTATCGGCAGTGCCTCGCACCCGTTCAAGGGTGTATTTGATGGCAATGGGCATACGATATCAAACCTGACCTATGCCGTAACGGGCAATGAGGAGCCGGCTGATGATGGTATTATTCAGTTTTTTGGGCTATTCAGGCGCATCAACGATCCAAATGCTGTGATTAAAGACCTGAGTTTGGTGAATCCTGATATACGGCCGGCCTCCACCTGCCAAAAGTGGGTGTGGGGCGTGGGTGCTCTTGCCGGTACCTTATGGTCGGGTTCTATCAGCAATTGCTCTATTCAGGGCGGTCTGGTGCAGGGTGAAAGGATGGCAGGTGGTTTGGCAGGATCGAACTATGGAATAATTTCTGATTGTTATACTACATGTACAGTTGGGCCGGCAGAGCAACGTTTGCCGGCGAGTGGTAACGCAACATTGGATAGACGTGAATCTTTTGGTGGTTTGGTGGGAGAAAATCGCGGAGAGATTTCTGATTGCCATACAACAGGTGAGGTCTCCGGAGAAAGGAGAGTTGGTGGTTTAGTTGGAGAGACCTCCGGCATTATCATTTCCAGTTGGTCAAGTAGTGATGTATCCGGTGATGTTTATATTGGAGGGCTGGTTGGAACCAACAGAGGAACATCCAACCTCTCCCACTGCTACGCCACCGGCCATGTTTCCGGAAGAAATAGTATTGGTGGACTTGTCGGTAAATGCTACTCAGAGGCCAATATTGATAACTGTTACGCTACTGGCAGTGTCTCCGCGGAGGAAAATGGCGGCGGTTTGGTGGGAGTGCATGAGGGCACGCTCTCCGAATGCTATTCAACCGCTTTTGTGTTCATCGAGGCCGACGATGCCGGTGGTCTTGTGGGAAACAATAGGGGTACGATCCGTATGAGTTGTGCTCATGGCCATGTATCAGGTAAAAGTTACATTGGTGGATTGGTTGGATTCAATTTTAAGTATGAGGATCCGTTTATCAATTTCAAATACGATCCTGTTGTGACCGACAGCTACGCCGGAGGTAGTGTGCACGGTGAAGATATTGTTGGCGGTCTGATTGGTCAGAATCAAGGGGGCACTGTGTTGAGATGCTACTCGACGGCCAAAGTAAAAGGGGCAACAGCAGGCAGTTGGACAGGTGGGCTGGTTAGTGTAAACAGCGGCGGCCCTATTACAGACTCCTTCTGGGATATCGAAGCGAGCGGCGTGACCAGAAGTGAGGGCGGCGCGGGAAAGACCACGGCCGAAATGCAGAACATGTGGATGTATCTTTCCGCCGGCTGGGACTTTGCAGAAGCGAAATTCGATGGCACCGATGACGCCTGGAAAATGTGCTGCGGTCGCGCGATTTATCCGAAACTGGCCTGGGAGCAGATGCTCGTGGGTGATTTCGTCGACCCGGAGGGTGTCGATTTGGCGGATCTTGCATTCCTGGCCGAATACTGGCTACAGACAGTGGCATTTCCGTGCGATGCTCCTGATCTGACCGTTGATGGGCAGATCGATATTGAAGACCTTGAGCTCATGATGCAGTACTGGGGGCACGGTATGAGGGAGGTCATCTTCGAGGCGGCACTTGATGAAACGCCGGGCTTCGCAGCACAAGGGCAATGGCAGTTTGGCATACCCGCCGGTCTCGGCGGAGCTGAGTACGGCCATCCCGATCCTAACGCCGGCTGCACGGGCGACAACGTCTACGGCGTGAACCTCCAGGGGGACTACCCCATGGCCGCCGATGGACCACACTACCTGACCGCCGGCCCGCTCGACTGCCGCCTCTATCGCGACGTCAAGCTTCAGTTCGCGCGCTGGCTCAACACCGATGAGGCCGACTACGTCCGTGCCGCAATTGAATTCTCTACCGACGGAACCAGATGGGCGCCGGTTTGGGAGCACGAGGATACGGAGGCCGATCTGGCGGATGACGCATGGCAGGTGGTTGTCTACAGTCTGGGAGCAATGGCCGACCAGCGTCAGAGCCTCTACATTCGCTGGGGCTATGAGGTCAAGGACAACGAGGCCTGGCCCATGTCCGGTTGGAACATCGATGACATTAAATTGTCGGGAGTACGACAAGGAGATTAAAAAATGGAACATATTCTAACTTGAGGTTAGAAAGGGCGAAAAAATGAGAGGAAAAGCAAATCATTTAAAATGGTTGCTGTGCGTGTTGTTTCTAACCTGCCCGGTTCGGGCACAATACGGCGGCGGCAGCGGAACAGTCGAGGATCCTTATTTGATTGATACAGCCGAGCAGATGAATACTATCGGCGCCGAACCCAACGACTGGGACAAGCACTTCAAACTCGTGGCGGATATTGATCTGAAGGATTTTGGAGGCTCTTCGTTCAATCTTATCGGCAGTGGCTTATATCCGTTCAAGGGTGTATTTGACGGCAACGGGCATACGATATCAAACCTGACCTATGTTGTAACAGGCAATCAGGAGCCGGCTGATGATGGTATTATTGAGTTTTTCGGGCTATTCAGGCGCATCAACGATCCAAATGCTGTGATTAAAGACCTGAGTTTGGTGAATCCTGATATACGGCCGGCCTCCACCTGCCAAAAGTGGGTGTGGGGCGTGGGTGCTCTGGCGGGTACCTTAAGCTCGGGTTCTATCAGCAATTGCTCTATTGAGGGCGGTCAGGTGCAGGCTGAAAGGATGGTAGGTGGTTTGGTAGGATCGAACAGTGGAACCATTACTGATTGTTATACGACATGTACAGTTGGGCCGGCAGAACAACGTTCGCTACCACCACTTGATGGAAAGTTTGAAAGACGTGAATCTTTTGGTGGCCTGGCGGGATTCAACTATGGAGAGATTTCTAATTGCCATGCAACAGGCAAGGTCACCGGAGAACAGAACGTTGGTGGTTTAGTTGGAGAGACCTCAGGCATTATGATTTCCAGTTGGTCAGGTAGTGATGTATCCGGTGACGCCGTTATTGGAGGGTTGGTTGGAAACAACACAATGACATCCAAACTCTCCCACTGCTACGCCACCGGCCACGTTTCAGGAAGAAATATTATTGGTGGACTTGTCGGTACCTGCAGGTCAGAGGCCAGTATCGATAACTGTTACGCTACCGGCAGTGTCTCCGCGGAGGAAAATGGCGGGGGTTTGTTGGGATCGAATGATGGCACGCTCTCCGAATGCTACTCCACGGCTTTTGTGTTCATCGAGGCCAACAATGCCGGTGGTCTTATAGGGGACAATTCTGGTACGATCCGTATGAGTTGTGCTCATGGCCATGTGTCAGGCAAAAAGTACATTGGTGGATTGGTTGGGTTCAATCGGAAGGAGGAAGGGGCTTTCAACTACGATCCTGTTGTGACCGACAGCTACGCCAGAGGTAGTGTGCACGGTGAGGATTTTGTTGGCGGTTTGATTGGTCAGAATCAAGGGGGCACTGTGTTGAGATGCTACTCAACGGCCAAAGTAACAGGGGCAACAGCAGGTAGTTGGATAGGTGGGCTGGTTAGTGTAAACATCGGCGACATCCCTGTTGAAAACTCCTTCTGGGATACCGAAGCGAGCGGCCTGACCAGAAGTGAGGGCGGCGAGGGAAAGACCACGGCCGAAATGCAGAACATGTGGATGTATCTTTCCGCCGGCTGGGACTTTGCAGAAGCGGAATTCGATGGCACCGATGACGCCTGGAGGATGTGCTGCGGTCGGCCGATCTATCCGAAACTGGCCTGGGAGCAGATGCTCGTGGGTGATTTCGTCGACCCGGAGGGTGTCGATTTGGCGGATCTTGCATTCCTGGCCGAACAATGGTTACAGACAGTGGCATTGCCGTGTGATGCTCCTGACCTGACTGTTGATGCGCAGGTCGACATTGAAGACCTTGAGCTCATGATGCAGTACTGGGGGCACGGTGCGAGGCAGGTCATCTTCGAGGCAGCGCTTGATGAAACGCCGGGCTTCACAATACAAGGGCAATGGCAGTTTGGCATACCCGCCGGTCTCGGCGGAGCTGAGTACGGCAATCCTGACCCCAACGCTGGCTACACGGGCGACAACGTCTACGGCGTGAACCTCCAGGGGGACTACCCCATAGCCGCCGATGGACCACACTACCTGACCGCCGGTCCGTTCGACTGCCGCCTCTATCGCGACGTCAAGCTTCAGTTCGCGCGCTGGCTCAACACCGATGAGGCCGACTACGTCCGTGCCACAATTGAATTGGCCACCGACGGAACCAGATGGGCACCGGTTTGGGAGCACGAGGATACGGAGGCCGATCTGGCGGATGACACCTGGCAGGTGGTTGTCTACAGTCTGGGTGCAATGGCCGACCGCCGGGAGAGCCTCTACATTCGCTGGGGCTATGAAGTCAAGGACAACGAGGCCTGGCCCATGTCCGGCTGGAACATCGATGACATCAAGCTGTCGGGAATACGATAGTGATAAGATGCGAGAAGAAAATTCGCCCGGCAATGGAAATTTGCCTGGCTGCGTTGGCCGGAGCGTCATTATACTATATTCATTCTTTTTGAAAGGGCAGAAAAATGAGAGGAAATTTAGTTATTGATAGCAAAGTGAAATTTAGTGAATATGGTAGTTTTTAACGGTAATTTTATTTTAAGGAGAACTATTATGTCTAAGAAATTGATTTATTTAACTTCAGTTTTAGTGCTGAGCTTGGCCGGCAGGGGATGGTCATATGCCTCGAATCCGTCCCCGGATGATGGTGCCCTATTTCCGGATACATGGGCGAGCCTTGGCTGGCGGCCGGGAGATCACGCGGTCTCGCACGATATATATTTCGGCGAGAATTATGACGATGTGAAACACGGCACAGGAGGAACGTTCCGGGGCAACCAGAGCACGCCGTTTTTTATTGTCGGCTTCCCCGGATATCCTTATCCGGATGGTCTTGTTCCGGGGACAACTTATTACTGGCGGATTGATGAGATCAATGATCAGCACCCGGACAGTCCGTGGACAGGAGATGTCTGGAGTTTTATGATTCCACCCAGGACGGCTTATGACCCTGAGCCCGCTGATGGCGCCGAATTTATAGATCCCGATGTGACCCTTGGCTGGGAGCCGGGTTTTGGTGCGAAACTGCATACCGTGTATTTCGGCGATAATTTTGCCGAGGTGAGCAACGCCTCCGAAGGACGCCCTCAGGGAACTGCAACTTATTCTCCCGGCCTTCTTGAATTAGGGAAGACCTACTACTGGCGGGTCGATGAGTTTGATCTCATCAGAACGCATAAAGGCGATGTCTGGAGCTTTACGGTAGGAGCGGGAGCACCAGGCGATGGGGTGGTAGGAAATATCTACGTCGATGCGGTCAGCGGAGACGATAAAAACAACGGATTGACGCCGCAAACAGCTTTCGCAACCATTCAAAAGGGTATCGACGCAGCAGCGGATGGCAACGTAGTTCTGGTCTATCCGGGGCTGTACCTGGAAGAAATCAATTTCATAGGTAAAACGCTGACAGTGCAGGGAGTTGTTGTGAGTCCTGCCGGCGCGCCTGTACTCTGGAATCCGGGTGATTTTGCAGTTTCGTTTTACTACGGCGAAGGCCCCGGCAGTATCCTGAAGAATTTCATCATCAGAGACAGCTTCATGGGCGTCTTCATTGCCGACAGTTCTCCCACTATCAGCAATTTGACAATAGTGGGTAATAGGTACGGTATTGAAGCCTACGCCGGTTCAGAGCCGGACATCAGGAACACTATTCTCTGGGACAATACCGATGGTGACCTGTTTGGATGCCGGGCCAGGTACAGTTGTGTCGAACGAGGAGGCGAAGGTAACATCACGGCCGATCCGCTCTTCGTTGATCCCGACAACGACGACTATCATCTACGCTCCGAGCGAGGCCGATATTGGCCGGAATATGATATATGGGTGCTCGACAAAGTCACCAGCCCTTGTATTGACGGCGGCGATCCTGACGCTGATACATTAAATGAGCCGATACCCCACGGCGGTCGGATTAATATTGGTGCCTACGGCGGCACGATGGAAGCCAGCCTGTCACCGGGCGAACAACCGAGTCCCCCGTCTGACAAGGCTTCGAATCCATATCCTGCCGACGGGGCCGTCGATGTTGAGGAATATGTCATCTCATTGACTTGGACCGCCGGCCTTAACGCCGTCTCCCACGATGTGTACTTCGGCACTGATGAAGACGTTGTTGCCTTTACCGATACATCCGATACGACCGGTACATATCGAGGCCGCCAGGCTGCCACCAGCTATACACCACCCGAAGGTGCTGGATGGCGCTCTCCGTTTTACTACTGGCGGATAGACGAGGTCGATAGCCAGGGCAATAAGACAACAGGTGACGTTTGGACATTTACAACAATCACTCGACCACCGCCCAAAGGCAGGACTTGTTTCACTGCGGAGACCAAAGTCTGGGTGAATGGTGCGCTTGTTCCAATATCGACGGTTGCTCTGGGGCAAAGTATCTGCGGCATAAACAGCCTCAGCAAAATCCAGGAAGTGCAGGAGCACAATGGAACATTCGCGTGCTATGATGTTTTACTTGAGAGCGGAAATTGTCTCAGCGTAGCCGAGAATCATTATTTCCTTGCAGAATCGGGGCGATGGATCTCGCTGCAAAACCTGAAAACAGGAACAAGATTGAAAACAGCGAAAGGCACGGTCGGGATAACAAATATCACTAAAAGACCTAAGCCATATATCGGCAATGTCTATAATCTCAAGGTTAACGGTTCAGACCGATACCTGGTTGGCAAGGATGCGATTGTCGTACGTGATTATTGAGCGAAGTTTCTACATTTAGCAGACGGCTAAAAAATCCTGATTCCGGCCGGGACTTCGTGGATGAGACGGCCAACGGCACGGAAGACATCTGGTGCATTCTCGAAGGCCGGGACTATCCCAGATTGTGGTGGGAAACTTCCGATTGACTATTTACGATTTACTATTTCTCTGCGTTCTTTGTGCTGTCTCGGGCTATGATTAATGTTCATCTGCGTTTATCAGCGGTTTCAAAACACAACTGTTATTCGAGGTTCGGATTTAGTGCTTAGTGTTTCGAGATATGTGATACGAACTGAATGAGTGACGATGGAAGATGGACGAGGTTCAACGCAATACGCACGACGCTATACGCAATACAGGCTGTCAATGCGTCGCTGTATAGCCTAATCTGCCCCACGTACTCTTCTGCATCCAGTATAAATCCTGATAGCCGTCCGAGCTGGTCGGTACGAATCCTGCGCCGGCATGGCCGCGCTGGAGATCTCTGCCGTTCTTTATTGTTTCGATGCCTTTCCACTTTTTGTAATCGCTATGTCCGTCCGCGAAAGAGACGTTCGTGCCGTCCCCGTGCCGGACGGGGGCATCGTCCCACCATATCTCCTGATCGTAATAAACAGCAAAAGCATCAGGAGTAACCCATCCTTCGTCGATAAATACGAGCCTGTAGGCCGGAGCCGGATTGGTAATTTCGCTCCTTATCTTAATATGTGCGCCGCGTACTCCCTGAGTTGGGGAGTGGTTAACAGCGTTCATAGAGAACATGATGGCATAGGTCAGCATTTCTCCCCGGCTGCCGGTCGGGCACCTGTAAATGTCCACGTCCTTGACATACGGCCAGAGTGCTCCGTTAGGACTTTTGATCTGTTCTAATTGCTCCTTCTCCGGCAACTGTCCGCCGGTTCCGTAATCGTCGGCCCAGCATCTGCCCACCCAGGCCTGTTCTTCTCCGTGATCACCCCATGCCGGGTTCACATAGCTGAAACCTGCCGCGCCGTTTACGAGCTTATCGTCGTTCTCGTCGGCGTACATAATCCACGCAAGTGCCAACTGCTTGAGATTGTTCAGACACATCACACGCTTGCCCTGCTCCCTGACGCGATGCAGTGTCGGTATCAATATCGCCAACAGCACGGCGATAATGGCGATGACCACCAGCAGTTCGATTAATGTAAATCCTGATGATTTGCGCATAACGTTTTTTCCTCCTACTGCAATTAAAACAGGAAGTTCCCGTCTAATCTTGCCCGATTACAGCGTTGAGCTTCCATATCATGAATATACCAAAACTGACTGTCCAATGCAACTATCTTTGGAATCGCCGGGCTCAACCGAATAAAAAACGCTCGGCACAAATAACCAGGCCTACGGTTGGCTTGGAGGATAACCTAATTTTCCCCACGTAGCCTTCTGCATCCAGTACAAATCCTGATAGCCGTCGTAGCTGTCGGGGACCCAGCCTGCGCCGAGATGGCCGCGTTCGAGACTTCTGCCGCGTTTTATTGTGTCGATGCCTCTCCATTTTTTGTGGCCGCTGTGCCCGTCTGCGAAAGAGATGCTCGTGCCGTCGCCGTGTCGGACGGGAGGGTCGTCCCACCATTGCTCTTGTATGTAATAAACAGCGAAACTGTCCGGCGTTACCCAGCCCTCGTCAATGAAGACGGCTTTTCTGTCCGGGCCGCGAATCTCCAATCTTTTTTTCATCCAAAATCCCTTTTCTTTGGTTCCGTCGCCATAACCGTTCATGGAATCCATTATGGCGTACGTCAGCATCTCTCCCCTGGCGCCGGTGGGGCACCGATAGAGTTTTATGTCCTTGACGTACGGCCAGAGAGCTCCGTTGGGATTTTTAATTTGGATTATTTGATCTTTCTCCGGCATCTGTCCGCCAGATGCGTAATCAGACGCCCAGCACCTTCCTACCCAGGGAACCTCGGGATTTCCGTTGTAGTTCCGGCTTACGCCGCCGGCACCGCTGACGATCTTGTCCTCGTTGTCATCGGCGTATAAAATCCACGTTAAGGCCAACTGCTTGAGATTATTCAGGCAGACCGCACGCTTGCCCTGCTCCCTGACACGATTCAATGCCGGCATCAAGATCGCCATCAGAATGGCGATAATAGCGATGACCACAAGAAGTTCGATCAATGTAAATCCTCGCGACTTGCGCATAACGTTTTATCCTCCCGCTACAATGAAAAATAACTTCTCATGCAAAAGTGCTCAGCTATACCGCCAGGGTCTATCCCATTAGTATACCATACCAGGCACCCGGATGCAACAATATGAATTAATCAAATCTTGTTCAAAACTTCGTGACCCTTACCATTCGGCTATGGTCGGGGTGAATTCTGTTTAAGGAACAGCCTACTTTTGACTCCGTCTGCGCTTGTTAGTCGCAAATAGAGCGAAAGGGTCACATCTTTTTTACACCTTATTTGCAGGTAACTCTCATTTCGAGATCTATCTTGCCAGCCAGGCGGTTGCGTTGATAAATATCCCCCACAGGATGGGCGGGTTCCCGGGGGCCTTTAATTTTCTCTATATGTCCAGGGAATTGGTCGTAATTCCGGGAATTCTTATGCCGGATTTGCCGGTAAGACGATAGGGCCGAAACGGCTTAATTTTCAACCAAATGCGATGGTAGTTGAAAACAAAAATCGGAAATTTGAAAATTTTTTTTATTGCCTGTCCGGCCGGAACTTACGTCAAAAACACCGCCTACAATTTTGTAGATTTTCGCATCAAACGCGCAGGTAGCTCCAATTATGGGGGCGCTGCTTTTTTTGCCCTCCGGCCGAAAGACAAGTAAAAAGACAAAAGGCAAAAATACAGAAACAGTGTTTGTCATTCCCGCGCAGGCGGGAATCCATTTTTTCGTTCTGGATCCCTGTTTTCACAGGGATGACAGCGCGGATCGATCATCCATTCTTTATAGCGGGGGGCGGTCTCATTAAGGTCGTTCTGTCAATTACGATTCCGAACCGGCTGGAGTATTTTCTGGCCGGGCCGGTGCTTTTATACCGCAGGCTGCGCTACGGCTACGCCTTCAGGCGAATTCCCCTGAGCCAGGGCAAATTCGCTATCGTCGATCCGGATGAATATTACCGACTGAGCGAGTACAAATGGTCCGCTTCCAGAGTTTACAATAAATTTTACGCCGTCAGAACAGGCCCGGCCGAAAAAGGCAGAAGGAGAAAAACAATTCGCATGCATCGCGAAATTGTCAATATTCCCGCCGGCCTGGAGTGCGACCATATCAACGGAAACAGCCTCGATAATCGTAAGGCCAATCTCAGGCCCGCCACCAGGCAGCAGAACTGCTGGAACAATCGAAAGCGAAGGCCGAAAAGCCTCTCGAAATACAAAGGTGTCTCATACAGCTCGCGAGGACGGCCGTGGAAGGCAACGCTGACCGTCAGCGGAAAGTTTATTTATCTCGGCTCATTCGATACCCAGATACAGGCCGCAAAGGCATACGACGAAGCCGCGAAAAAATACTTCGGTGAATTTGCAAAACTCAATTTCCCTGATTAATCCCGTCCACCGAGAACACCGAGATATAATCAAATACAATCGCAAATCGAAAATCGTCAATTTATGGCTTAGCTATGACAAAGGCTGTGCCCGCTATTCTTGATAGCGTCGCTGAAATCTGAAAAGTGGCAATTGAATAGAACTAATCCGGCACCTCAACATCATCTCTCGGTTCATATCCCCGATGCCAATGCTGCACCCATAAATCCTCCAACTCCACGACTGCTACGTGAGTATCGACGTAACTCAGATTGATGGCCCGACGGTGTCTGGCGATACAATACCGGTGCATACTGGCTACCGAGCCGTTATCGCCATCGAATGAGTTCGATGGAGCCGGATCGGTACTCCTGGGCCATGCATCTACCCACATCCCATCGCCAAACAAGGGAACATCAGGTCGAGCCTCAGAATAATTCCGGTAGAAATAGCCGTGAATTGGATCGCTCGTATCAACTTGATAATATCCGGTCGGCTGAAGCCACGAGTTGATCGTATAGCTTCCCTCAGCATAACTTTTACCAACTTCTCCCCACCAGAATGCCCAGGACCGAATAGCCGTGCCCCGCTGCAAAGATTCGCCATCAGCCCGCTCTGTCACGGACGGGCAAATGATTACTTGCATGACACCTTCGAAGGCGGCCTGGGGATCTTTCTCGTATCGCTCGTCTCCGATAAAGGGAGCAATCAAGTGGAACCAATAGGGATTGCCGGGGCCTCCGACTCCCATAACCTTGCCGTCATAGTTTTCCGTGTAGCATACCATGCCCAGCGTCTGCTGTCTGAGTTGAGAGGAGCAGACAACCCTCTTTGTTTGTTCCCGCACTCTGCCGAGAGCGGGCAGCAGAATGGCCAGAAGCAAAGCAATTATCGCAATGACGACCAGTAACTCAATCAGGGTGAAACCATGTCGCCTATTCATCGCGTACTTAACTCCTTTTCAGCTTTCCCATTTGACTTCATAAACGGCATTTCTACACGCTTTGATACTTTTCGTGATGCATTCCAATGGAAGTCAAATCCGATAATAACAAAATCTCATTGAGATTTCAATAGTTTACCAATCTAAATAATCAATAGTAAATAATCAATAATCAATCACCACGCCTGTTCCTTGTCCTTCACGCGATACGCTATACGCAATACGATATACGAATTCATTTTCAAGCACAACTCAGCGAAAAAAGTACCTGACATCTTTAATTCTCCGATATACGAATTAATTATCAAGCACAACTCATCGAAAAAGGTACCGGACACCTTTAATTCTCCCCGATATACGAATTAATTATCAAGCACAACTCATCGAAAAAGGTACCGGACACCTTTAATTCTCCCCAACTCATCGAAAAAGGTACCGGACACCTTTAATTCTCCCGATCTATTCATGAAACAGGGAACTCCCTGGACGAAGATTTCGCGAAGATAACGATCTACATCAAACATAAGTCCATTAAATATGCCTGCTCGCTCGAGAACTTTCCGTTCTATCACTAACACTTGTTCTTCCTGATTCATGTGATGTCCTACAGTCCTTTCCTTTGATGTAGATACCTGGTCCCACGTTGGTTTTTTAGCTTATTACTGCAAGAATATATCTTGTTTTACTCCCACTGTAAAGGAATTCTATGTAATATGTGTATGGTCTTAAAGTCAGGGAACATTGAGGCATCTCTAATGATGCCGTTTTGGACTTATTGGGGACACAGTCACCGATTTCCGGGTACTGTCCCCAACCGTTAATAGGCGATGTCCCTGGTTTTCGCTAATTTTCTGTAGCTTTTTGGTCCAGGTTGCCGGAGCATATTAGGCAGGCTGTCACGGCTCTGATAAAAGCAGGCAGAGAAGGTTACTGCCCCAAAACGGGTTCGTTCTTCGAACAGCCTGTCTGAAGGTGCACCATGACTCAGAGCTGACTTAAGTCATGGTGCAGATATTGATCGAACATGGTAATTAAAGAAGTATGCAATTTATCGGCAATAATGAGTCTTCTCTTAAGTCAAACTCCTTTATTTAATGGATAATTTTACTCTACAAAAATGACAATAGAATAATAGAATAGAGAGACGCACCCTATTATTTTACGGGATACAAACCAGCAACCAGTATCGAGAATCGATAATTATCTTGGCAGCCATGCGGTTGCGTTGAAGCCGCTTTTGCATTTCTTTATTGCTTTTTGTAGTTCTCCCTGGCATAGACGACTGTCGTGGTCGCATGGCCCGCCGGTATACGATTCGGTCAGGACGGGTAAAGCGCGTTTGTCGCCAATCTGGCCGAGCGCCCAGACGGCACGATTCCTTTGCCTGAGACTTCTGTTTTCGCTTTTTACGTATGTAATCAATGCCTCGATCCTGTCGCCCGGGTATTGTTGTGTAGCTTCGGCACTAATTTCTTTGACGCCCGATCTAATAGAAAAACAGATCATCACAAATGCGATAAGAAGAAAGGCCAGACAGGATAATGTCCCGTAAACAAGGACCTTTTTGACTACGGCTAATCGGCTGCTACTTTTGGATTCAGTTTGTTTTTCCATAATTCACCTCATTCTCGCATTAACGCATACATTCACACTTCGACGATTTCAATCATATCGGCGCCGAGCCGTTCCAGTTCGGGCAGTTTCTAAGCTTTAGGGCATCTTTCCAAATAAGAGAAAGTAAATCAAAGCATAGATGCCTAAGGCAAGAAGGACAATTCCAAAGACCGATTCTACCCATTTATTGCATGCATTAAGTTTTGTTAGCGGCCGGAACATTAATATCAATAAGCCGACTAATAAGCCAAAAAAAATAGCGAATATGTCCATAGCTTTACTACCCATCGAGGCAATAATAAACATCATAATCATCGTAGGTACTCCCCCCAAAAGCAAGCCGACAAAGGGATTATGCCAGTCCAATTTCCAGCGTTTTTCCTGGTGCAGAACGCTATCTGATGTTCTTTCTCTAATTAGATTGGCTAAGTTTTCCATTTCCCTGAATCCATGCAGGTACATCGCCATCTTTGGCTTCTTGGGGTATATCTTGATTTGAGCTACCACTCCGTTCTTATTCTCGACGGTCTGTATTCTGGCAATATCCTTCCACAAGAAAATTTGTTGTTTTTTGCCACACTGCTTGACAAGTTTATCCTCATCTATGAGTATCCTAAGTTTGCGTAGTCTTCTGTTACTTAAAGGTATTTCGATCGCTATGATGATTCCAAATATCAAAAGAGTGAAGCCCAAAGGAATCAAAGCTTTTTCTATTCTGAAATTAGAAACATACAAGGCAAATATCACAAGAAAAGGCACCAGAAAAAGACCAAAGAACAAAATCCCTCGATTTCCTTCCCGAATAAAGGTTTCGGAATATCCAAATTCCCTCATTTCATATTTCCCATGTGAGTCCATAGATAGTACTCCGGCACGCTAAGACCTCTATGATAGCATAATATGCGGTTCGATTTCAATACCTATAGCCGTCAACATTCCTACCAGAAATCCAGTAATCCGCTAATTTGTTGAAATCCAGCCTCTTAGTACTTATCCGACATACCTTGCGGAAGCGGAAAGGGCTCACATCTCGCTCATCTTGCTGATACGAGATACAAACCATCAAGCATCCGGAATCGAGAATAAAGTAGCGAGTATCGGAGATTTTTCAGAATTCACCTCATTCTCGCATTAACGTATAAATACATTCACACTTCAACAATTTCAATCATATCCGGTTTGAGTCGTTTCAGTCCGGGCAGTTGGTTTCGGCCTAATTGTGCTTCGATCAGGACGGAGCTGTCGGAGTATTGCTCTTTTATAATCCGGCCGCGGGCTCGGAGAAAACTCTGGACTTTGCCGTTCGAATGGCTGCTGGTGACGCGCAGCAGAAGTTCGGTGCCCTTATATTTCGCCGTGACTGCTTCGCAGAGGCTGTCGAGGCCAAAGCCCGTTCTGGCTGAGATGCTGACCGCATCTCGATAGAGCGTTTGCAGAGTCTCTAAGTCGCTGATGTTTCTGACGACATCGACCTTATTGAGGACCTCTAAGATTGGTTTTTCGCCGCAGCCGATTTCTTTTAAGACTTTGTTGACGGATTCGATTTGTTTCAGCGCATCGGGGCTCGATACATCGATGATATGCAGGAGCAGATCGGCGTTGACGGCCTCTTCAAGCGTTGCCTTGAACGAGGCGACCAGTTGGTGCGGCAGACTTTTGACAAAACCGACGGTGTCGCTTAAGAGGACTTCCACGCCTTTTGCCGGCGTCCATCTTCTCGTGCGCGTATCCAGCGTCGCAAAGAGCCTGTCTTCGACAAAAACATCGGCATCGGTGAGAGAGTTGAGCAGCGTGCTTTTGCCGGCGTTTGTATAGCCGACAAGGCAGATTTTGAACAGGCTTTTTCGCCCATCGATTTCGCGAATCCTGCGTCTGTCGATATTTTCAAGCTCGCGTTTTAGTTCTGTGATGCGTTTGCTGACGAGCCGGCGGTCGATTTCGAGCTGCTGCTCGCCGGTGCCTCTGGTGCCTATGCCGCCGACCGCGCCGGCAGCGGTTGCGCCGCCGGCCCCTGCGACGCTGTCAAGGTGCGACCACATCCGGGTCAATCGGGGGTATGTGTATTCCAACTGGGCCAGCTCGACCTGGAGTTTGGCCTGCCTGGTTTTTGCCCTGGTGGCGAAAATGTCCAGAATCAGCTCGCTGCGGTCGAGGACTTTGACTTCGATGATGTTCTCAAGCTCGCGAATCTGGCCCGGCGACAGGTCGTTATCGAATATGACGACGTCGGCATTGAACCGCTTGACTCGACCGGCAAGCTGGTCGGCTTTGCCCTTACCTATGTATGTAGAAGGATTTATCTTGCGAATTTTCTGCTGGAACCTGTCGACGACGACCGCTCCTGCACTTTCCGCTAAGGCCGTAAGCTCAGCTAAATCGTCCCCATAATCGGTGCCGCGGCGGACGGCAGCGACCAGAATGGCCCGCTCTTTTTTGACTCTCAGTGTCTGACGAAATTTTTCCAATTAAAATATACCTCCAAAATCGGAATTTTATTTTATCATATTTGCTCTTATTGCTCAAGAAATCATCAAAACAGGCAAATACGCAGGTTTTTAGGGCTGAGGCCCGATATTTATCGGACAAAATTGAAGTTTTTCAGCAAAAACCGGTAGTGAAATTTATTTTTGTCTTGAAAAAGCGAAAAATCTGCTTTAGAGTAATGACTCGTACGATTTTTGACGAACTAAATATTAACGTTAATTTTTGGTAGCTTCTAATATCAGAGGGATAGTAAGGGTATTTTTTTTATGTTGAAAGTAAAATCGCGGGCAGGCGAATCAGTACAACAAATGATACGGCGCTTTAAGAAAATGTGCGAAAAAGAAGGTCTAATAAGGGACATGAAGCGAAATGCTTATTACGAAAAGCCTTCTGAGAAAAATCGCCGGCGAATGCGCAAAGCCCAGCGTAATGTAAATCGCTTTTAAAAGTTCTCATACGCGATATTTTGCGTAGCACTTAATCCGAGCGGGCAAAATGAAACCTGCTCGGTTTTTTATTTGTGAATCGGCAATAATTTCATGCCGGCGTTAATTGACAGACTCTTCAGCGGCGAAATTCATATTCCCTCCCGTTGCTAATCGATGCCGCACAGCCCCAGAATATTACCCCCCATAATTTTTGCCTTCTCCTCCTTCGTAACCTCATCGTCCAGCAGCCTCATCTGCCGGAATATGGTTTCGCTCACGCAGCGGCGAAATATGGCAATCAGCATCAACGATCATTATCAGTTCCGATGTACGTGAATATTGGCTGGCCAAGACCGGATAATGCCGGCTGGAGGGGTTTCGGCAAGCCCCGGCGGCACATAGTATGACCGGTGATTGTTCCGCTCCTAATTCTCGGTGTTGGAATTTTCTCTCACGGGATCCTCTTCCTTTTCAAGCGGCCCGAGTAATTCTAAGGCCATACGTCTGAGCTTATTAACCGCCATAGTTGAGAACAATCCCACAAGGCCGGCCAGGCCTGCGAATCCGTAAACGTTCATATTCTGAGTCGTTGAGTTTGCAGGAAAGAAGCCGGCACGCATCACAAAGTAGAAAACCAGCGCCAGGCTGGCTGCCGCGAACGGTGTCAAGAGATATTGTATCAGCCAGCTTGTCCTGAGCCTTCGGTTGCCGACATACGAGGCAAACGAACGCAGCGTATGGATTTGCCCGCCCAGCGCACCTGTAAGCACAACAACGGCCAGAAGACGCAGCTCGACGGAAATTGGAATCTTCCAATATAAAAATTCGACTTGCTTTGCCACCTTCTCGGGCGGCAGTTGAGGCGGCCAGAATTGAAATATTGCATAGACAAGTAAAATCGACGATACGACAAGGTAGATGGTCATAAAAATAATTCCGCCCGGACTCACACATTCGGCCCATACGTCACACTGTTTCCGCTCGGCGGCTATCACGCTCTGCTCTGTTTGTTTGGAAGGCTTTTCCTCGGCTTGTTTGGTCGTCCCGTTTTTCTCCTTGGCCATGCTACGACCTCCTTATCTTCAATATGCAAAATATTTCACTGCTCGTATCTCGACGTCTGCATTTGAAATATAGCCCGTCTTTACATCAGTGTCAAGCCGCATTTAGCTACCTGGCAGGAATTCTCGCAATCAAGGAGAAAAACACTGGAGAGAAGACAGAATTCAGAATACAGAATGGACAAGCAAGTGCAACGGGCCAAGGTTCGTGCGAATTAACGATTAGCCGCGATCCCTGTGGTCGTGGGCTCCAAGCAGCAGGAGACAAGACATAAAATGCAAAATACGTAAAAAATTTTGCTTTTTTTCCAATTTTATTATCAACATTTGCCCTGTCGCAAACGCTCCCTTTTTTATAGTGGACAAGCAGTACTGTCCCGTTAAAAATTAACTTATTTTCGTAACCGTTCACAGGAATTTTTGAAAAACTTTCAAAATGTTAAAATAGGCAACTTGCGCTTTTTCCGACACCATGTTAAAAATGGTGTATGGAAGACAAAGACGCTATTATCAAACAACTGACC
>Ga0307380_10003166_pt1 | contig 22920 bp, 17 predicted proteins | sample UN3MG_FD_202239 | JGI IMG/M metagenome (GOLD analysis project Ga0307380, IMG submission 202239) | Soil microbial communities from Risofladan, Vaasa, Finland - UN-3 | ecosystem: Environmental > Terrestrial > Soil > Coastal area > Acid sulfate soil | place: Finland: Risofladan, Vaasa | collected... | reverse complement strand
ATAAGTATGCCTTGTGAGGGGAAGGGTCCACAATGAAATGCCCTAAATGCTTGTATGAGAATCCGGATAACACGAGATTTTGTGGGAATTGTGCAGCCCCAATATTCATCCCCGATGAAACTCTCGAAGCTCACACTGAAACCTTAGTGACTCCAGTTCCGGATATTACTCGAGGTAGTATACTCAGTGAAAGGTGCGAGATCATCGAGGAGATCGGAAAAAACTATAAAGCTTTTGATAAAGATATCAATGAGAATGTTGCACTGAAAATCATCAGGCTGGAGATTGCCTCGAACACACAAATCAGCGCTCGGATATCTATTCTTTAGGGATTATCATGTCTCGAATTATAATGAGCTATAGCTCTTTCCAGTAGCCCTACGCTACAGTTATCTTTCCCTTAAAGATCTTGTAGAGATAGATCGTGTACCCGATCACGATTGGCATTCCTACGAGGGCGATGATGAGCATCACTTTGAGGGTCAGTTCGGACGAGCTAGCGTTGTCTATGGTAAGGCTGAGGGCGGGATCGTTACTCGCTTTGACCAGATTCGGAAAGTGAATAGCGCCCAAAATTCCCCACAAACTCATAAAGGCCAGTGAAGAACAGAAAAACGCCTGTGTATCCTTGGCTTTTTGTAGCGCGATGTAGAGGACAACAAGTGCACATCCCAAAAATGCTGTGCTTACCCATACCAAAGGTTTTTTTAAGGCTTCGGGTATATAGACGATCGTGAGGACGAAAACGAGAAGAAGCAAGATTTTGTAGGGAAAAAATAGAGTTTTTGCGATCTTTCTTGCCCTTTCCTGAACCACTCCGCCGACTTTCATGGCAGCATATGTACTTCCCTGAATCAGAAAGGCTGCCAGCCCGAGCAATCCCACTGCCAGGGGGAAGGGACGAAGGAGTTTGAAAAAGTTGCCGGTATAGTTCATCGTATTATCTAGAGGGACGCCTACGACCACATTTCCCAATGCCACCCCAAAGAGCAGGGATGGAAGAAAACTCCCGACTACAAAGGCTCCTTCCCAGAATCTTTTTCTTTTGGTGTCGTGGGCACGAAATTCCAATGAAACAGCGCGGAAGATCAATGAAAAGAGTATGGCCATGAGTGCCAGATAGAATCCACTAAAAACCGTTGCATAGGCGTGGGGAAAAGCAGCAAAAAGAGCTCCTCCTCCGGTCAATATCCAGACCTCATTCCCATCCCAGAAGGGTCCGATGGATTTGATCAAGGCCTCTTTCTCCTCCTCTTTTTTCCCCAGGAATGGGAAAAGAGCGCCAATTCCCAGATCGAATCCGTCGAGAATGGAATAACCAACAAATAAAACACCGATGAGAATAAACCATATATTGCGAAGTATATCCCAAGTTTCCAAAATCGTTCTCCTTTAGTATCCTTCCGAAACGGATTCCTCTGGACCTTTCTTGATGAGCCTTAGGATGATGGGAATCCCCACAGCAGCAATAAGGGCATAGACAACAATAAAAAGAATAAGTGAGAACAGGATATTTCCTGCGGGCACGTTTATCGAGATGGCATCTGTTGTCTTGAGGACCTTATAGACAACCCAGGGCTGCCGGCCGACCTCTGCGGCTACCCAGCCGGTCTCGTTGGCTATATAGGGGAGTGGGATGAGAAAGAGTAAGAGTTTGAGATACCATTGGGAGTCGTAGATCTTTTTCCGTACAAGAAGCCAAATTCCGATAACAGACACTCCTATGAATACTATCCCCAGGAGAATCATGATATGGTATGAGACAAAGGGAATAAAGACGCGTGGCCGTTCTTCCTCAGGAAATTCATTGAGACCGGGGACTTTTGCATTCGGGTCGAAATAGATGAGAGTACTGAGCATCTTGGGGATACCGATATAAGCATGAGTTTTTTGCTCGGATTCATCCGGAATGCCGAAGATGGCAAGGGGAGCTCCCTCTTGAGTTTGCCAGAGGGCCTCGAAGGCAGCCATTTTTTCGGGTTGTGTCTTGGCGACCTGGATGGAATGGGCATGTCCCAATCCCAACTGAAGGATGGAGACAATGATAAAAACGGTCATAGAGATGAGTAAAAGCGGTTTGGCGAATTCGATGTGGCGTTTCTTCAAAAGATACCAGGCAGCGATACCAGCGGCAACCAGTGATCCAGTGATCAATCCTCCAGCTATGGTGTGGAAGTAACGCTCGACTGTGGAGGGATTGAGAGCTGCCTCAAGGAAATTCGTGAGCACGGCTCGTCCTCCTTCGATCTTGAAGCCTGCAGGTGTTTGCATCCAGGAATTTGCGATAATGATCCAAATCCCCGAGAGATGAGACCCGAAAAAGACGAAAAATGCCGACCACCAGTAAGCTTTTTTTGAAACCCGGGATCGGCCAAATACGAGTATTCCCAGGAAGACGGACTCGAGAAAAAATGCAAAAACACCTTCTGCAGCCAAAGGCGCACCGAAAATATCACCGACCACTCTCGAGAATTCAGCCCAGTTGTTGCCAAAAGCGAACTCGAGAACGATTCCTGTGGCAACACCCATCACAAAAACAACAGCGAGAATTTTTATGAGGAAGCTCGAGATCTTTTTGTAAAGCTCCTCATTTGTTTTGAGATAGAGAGATTCGATTATCAGAATGATAAAAGTCAGCCCTAGTGTCGTCGGAGGGAATAAAAAATGAAATCCCGCTGTAAAGCCGAACTGGATTTTGGCTAAAAGTACAGCATCCACGAATTTTCTCCTTTTTTGTTATTGTTTTTTTAGATACGCGATCTTTCCCAAAGATTGAATTAAATGTGATAACGCCATTTATTCAGGTCAATTATGGTATAAATTTTCTCGACAGATGTCTATATTATTATTGACTACGCATGGAATTATGAATAAAGTGGTTGTAGCTAAAGCACTTTGGATTTGATCTAACAAGGTAAAGAAGGAGGCAAAGCCGTGAAACCAAGAGCTATCATTATCTTACTCCTTGTTATAATGGCCACAGTGTTTATCGTACAGAACACCCATGTTGTTTCCGTAGATTTTTTGTTTTTAAAGTTTCAAATGTCTCAGATCATCATGATCGTGCTCATGCTGCTCATCGGTTTTTTCATCGGATATCTGGTTGCAGGAAAGAAGAAATAGCTTGAACTTGCGGGGTTGAAGCCCAGTTCCCTGACTAGAAAGGCCAGAATTCTGGGATTAGAATAACTTCTATTGCCCAGAATATCAGATTAAGTGGGGCACCTATCCTGGCAAGGTCAAAAAAGCGATATCCCCCCGGCGCATACGACGACAACGAGAACAAGGATTATGTCGTTGGAAGGCATAAAAAATTCCCTATCGTGAAATGTTTTGGTTGTAAGCTATCCTGCGACGAACCGTCTCAGCCAGTTTTTTATGAGGCCCTCGTATTTTCTGACAACGAGAACGGAAACCGGAGATAGCCGGGTTAATTTTTCAGGGATCGTTCCGAATCGTATTCGCTGCCACAATCCGGCTTTTGAGGCCCCGATGAGGATCATGTCATACCCTCTGCTCTCCTGGATTATGGTCTTCAGGATATCCGTGCCATAGACGATTTTTTCCTCGACTCTTTTTGTCTCATGTTCGACAGTTTTTTTCGTTTCCAGAAGACAACTCTGACCCTTTTTGATCTTTCGCTCATCGCTAACGATAGAAAGCAATGTCAATTTTCCTTTGTTCTGATGAGCGATCCAGGACCCCCACTCGAAAGCCAGTTTGGCATTGGGCCCACCTGCTGTAGGTAGGAGGATCTTCTTGATCTTAGTGTCCTTCTTTATTTTGAGGACACCAACATCGCATGGGGCTTCTTGGACGAGTGGATCAAGAACACTTCCCAGGAGCTTTTCTCTTCTTGTTACTGCCCCACTTCCCAATAACAAAGCGTTTCCCTTGTACTCCACGACACTGTCAAGAAGGCCGTGATAGATCTCACGGGACACGCGGATGTTGAAGCTGACAGGAACATTGTGTCGATTGCCCATCTCGTCAGCTTCTTTCAGAAACTTTTTTCTCTCTTTGATGAACTGTTTTCCCACGTTTAGAGGTGTTTGGGGTGGGAGTGGGATCACATGAGTTACGAAGATCTCTCCGTCCTTTTCTTTGGCGATGGGAAGCGCTGTATTCATCAGAGGGAGCACATCATTCTTTGTGTCGATTCCCAGAATGATATTAAAATCCTTGTGGGCCAGCTCTTTTTCTTCGATGATGATCGTGGGCCCCACTTCCGCTTTTTCTCTGTGCTTGGCATAGCCGTAGTAGATCGAAAGACCCGCTCCTATCCAGAGAAGGCTCAGAAAGAAGGCCTTTGGACTGTACAAAAACATCACGACTATGAGAACGCCCTGTGTTAAAATGCCCAACACAGGAAAAAGAGGGAAGAGGGGTGATTTGTAGCCCTTGAGGAGATGCGGGGTCTTCCTTCGGATGTGGATCAGTGCAACGTTCACGAATATGAATAGGAATAAAAACATGATGTCTGCACTCGAGGCGATGTCTTCTATGGGAAGTAGGAGTACCATTAAAATGATAAGAGTTGAAGAAATAAAAAGGGATCCATCCGGGGTCTTGAATCTCTTATGAATACGCCCGAATATCGGTGGCAGGTTGTGGTCTCTTCCCATGGCGAATGAGACGCGGGAAGAGCTGTATATCGTCGCATTCAGAGCGGATATGGTTGAGAGCAGACCCCCGATCAAAAGGAGAGCGCTTCCCCAGTAAGAGATATTTCGGGCTGCTTCCACCATGGCCACTTCTTTTTTAGCGGCGAGAAAATCCCAAGCTGTCATATCGCCTGGGTTGACAACGCCTAAAGCGACAAAGGCCACCAGGATATATATGGGGACAACGATCAGGAGGGAGATAAAAATAGCCTTGGGGATGTTTTTCTCGGGGTCTTTGACTTCCTCTCCGCTTTGGGCAATGATCTCATAGCCTTCGAACGCGATGTAGGTGAGGCCCATTGCCGTGAGGATTCCAAAGAAACCCTTCCCGAAGAATGGCGTGAAGTGGGAAATCCGAATTGGTTCAGAGTATATGATTTTTGATCCGAGGAGTATAAAAAGGAAAAGAATGGAGATCTTCAGCATAGTTGCGATGTTACCCGCTTTTCCTGTTTCTTTAGCTCCCTTGAAATTGATGTATGTGAAGAGGATAACGATCACTACGGCCAACATTTTTTTCAGGATCTCAGGGGGGATAGAGAGGTGAGCGCCAAATTCATGGAAGACCTCCCCGAAGTAGGCGCCGAAACCGACAGCGTAGAGTGCGCAGGCCACAGAATGTGCCATCCAGGACATCCAGCCCGAGAGAAATCCGGATGGCTGTGGAAGGCTCAATTTTACCCAAAGGTAGCCGCCGCCCGCTTCTGGGATCGACCCGCCCAATTCTGCATAGGCTGAAGCAGTGAATATAGCGACGATGCCATTAAGGAGAAAAGCAACTATGATGGCTGGCCCTGCCACTCCAGCTGAGATTCCGGTAAGAACAAAGATTCCTGCGCCGATCATCGCTCCCACACCGATCATGGTGACCGAGAAGAGGCTGAGATCGCGGCTCAATCCGATCTGGTTGTCCTGCGAAGAGTTTGAAGAGCTTTTATTGTTTGTTTGGGCAGTTTTCATTTATCGCTAACCTGGGTAATGTCTAAATAATTCAAGCTCTCTATATTTCCAGATTTAGGGAAAAATTTCAAGTGGATATATGATATGAATGATACATTAATAGTCCCTTGAGAATTTTCTGATATTCTCTCGCTTTTATAAGGCATGTGGTTTCTGATATACTAAAAATCTCAAATGTAATGTAGTTTTTTTTAGATATCCGAAATGAAGAGAGTCTCTATTTTTAATGTAGGGTCCGTTCCCCGAACGGACCGTTTAGGAAACGGTCCCTACATTTGTAAAAAGGTGACAGTCCCTTTTTTAGATGGAAAGAGGAATGAAAAATCGCACAGATCGTATAAGCTTTGAGCTGGGTGAGTACAGAACCCGTGTAGATGATAGGCTGGCCAGTTGGGTGGATCAAAAGCTTGTCCAAAGACTTTGGAGCAAAGACCACACGCTCTGGCGTTCCGACCCTGTACCAGAGCTCGCAGACCGTCTTGGATGGTTGACCCTGCCTGATGTTAAGCGTGAAGTATTGGACGACTTGGCTGCATTTGCAGAAAAAGTGAGATCAGATGGCATTACTCATGTTGTGTTGCTGGGAATGGGTGGATCGAGCCTTGCATCCGAAGTCTTCGCCACGTGTTTTGGGAGCTCTCCAGGATATCCAGAACTCACTGTCTTAGACAGCACTCATCCAGAAGCCGTCCGATCTCTGGAAGATCATTTGCCCTTATCAAACACTCTGTTTTGTATTTCAAGTAAATCTGGGACCACACTTGAGACTCTATCTCTTTTCCGGTATTTCTGGAGTAGAACAAATCAGCTAAGTGAGGAACCGGGCAAGCATTTTGTAGCCATCACCGATCCCGGATCATCTCTTGAAAGTTTGGCTAAAAAAAGGGGATTCAGGGCAGTTTTTGCCGCTCCTCCTGATGTCGGGGGACGATATTCTGCACTCACTGTATTTGGCCTTGTGCCTGCGGCTCTTATCGGTGTAGATGTTAAAAAGCTCATTGATAGGGCACAAAATGCTGCTGAGAATTTTGCGTTTTCTGGTTCGGGAGGGGATCCTGCAGGAATTGTTTTGGGTGCTACTCTGGGTGAGCTCTCTGGCGATAGGAATAAAGTCACATTGATGACCACACCCTCCTTGAACAGTTTTTCTGATTGGGTGGAGCAGCTAGTCGCCGAGAGCACTGGTAAGGATGGAAAAGGGATACTTCCTGTGGTGAATGAACCCATCGGGCTTGCAAAAGATTACAGCAAGGATAGATTATTCATCGGGCTTTTCCTTAATGGCGAAAGTGATGGGGAGCTTGAGAGATTGTTCAATGAACTTTCCGGTCTCGGACACCCTGTTGTCCGCATCCATCTGGATGATGTGTACGATCTGGGTCAGGAATTTTTTCATTGGGAAATTGCTGTAGCTGTTGCAGGGTCAGTGATGGGAATAAATCCTTTCAATCAACCAGATGTCCAGCTGGCAAAGGATTTCACAAAAAAGATCATGAGAGCCCCTGGGATAGCGGAGGTCGAAAACGAAATCACAGAAACACCGGATGCTGAAAGCCATGGGCCGCTGGAGATCTCAGATCACGAATCCTTATCCGCGGCCTTGGAAAGTTGGATATCTCTAGCTCAAAGAGGGGATTATGTGGCCTTACAGGCATTTCTCCAGCCAAGCCCCGCAGCTACAGAGGCGCTTCAGAGGATTCGAAAAATTCTTTTGAACCGCACACAATTGTCGACAACCCTTGGATTTGGGCCGCGCTTTCTTCATTCGACAGGCCAGCTTCATAAAGGGGGACCGAATACAGGGCTCTTCATTCAACTTGTGGATGATCCCAGGAATGATTGCAATGTCCCTGAAACGGATCTCACTTTCGGTCAGGTCATCCGTGCGCAAGCTCAAGGTGATTATCTGGCTCTCCTCGAACGAAATAGACGCATATTGCGTGTAAATCTCCAGGCCGACGCGATTTATGGCCTTGAACAACTTCAGAAATTTATTTTTCATTAGCCCAACGTTATCTCTTCTCAGAATCCGCCGGCTTGTGCTATTCCCGCATCAAGGCTTTTTTGATATATTATTCAAGAGGTCTTAACAAGCCCATCTATGGAATGAGTTCCTCAGGGAGGGGATCCATGAACAGGAAAGAACTTTTTTTTATTCCTATACTTGCCATATCCTTGATATCTATCTTGGCCTGCGTGTCTCAGAATGAGAAATCTCTGACCAAGTTTGTCGATCCTTTTATCGGCACCGGTGGGCATGGTCATACCTATCCTGGCGCCAGCCTCCCTTTTGGCATGGTGCAGTTGAGCCCCGACACGAGGTTGAAGGGTTGGGATGGCTGTTCCGGGTACCACATCTCCGACAATGTGATCTATGGTTTCAGTCACACACATCTGAGCGGAACTGGAGTGTCAGATTATGGAGATATCCTTCTGATGCCGACAGTTGGCTCGCCGAAACTCGGGAGAGGAAGTGCAGACGATCCAGAGTCAGGCTACTGTTCCCGATTTCTGCACGAGACCGAGGAAGCTTCTCCCGGATACTACAAGGTCCTTCTTGAGGATTATGGAATAGGCGTGGAACTCACCTGCACGGAGCGTGTAGGATTTCATAAATATACTTTTCCGGAGGGAGATCAGAGTCATGTTATCTTTGACCTCACACATAGGGACCAGGTATTGGAGTCGCGCCTACGGATTGTCGGGGATTCACAGGTTGAAGGGATGCGCCGCTCTAGCCAGTGGGCTTTGGACCAACATGTCTATTTTGTGGCCCGATTTTCCAAGCCGTTTAAGAGTTTTGGGATTTCTCAGGATGAAAAAATCACAAGAAATCTGCGTGAAGTCACAGGAGAGAACCTGAAAGCCTATGTTCAATATTCCACCAAGAATAATGAGACGATCTTCGTCAAAGTCGGATTATCAGCCGTTAGCATCGATGGCGCGCGAAAGAATTTGGAGACTGAGGCCCCCGGTTGGAATTTTGCCCGTGTGACCAGGGCGGCCGATCGCAAATGGAATCAGGCCTTGAGCAAAATCCGGGTTGAAGGGGGAACGGAAGAGAAGTCGACCATCTTCTACACAGCCCTATACCACTCTCTTCTCAATCCCAACGTATATATGGATGTGGACGGCCAATACAGAGGGATGGACCTTGATGTCCACCGCGCTGAGGATTTTGTGAATTACACTGTGTTTTCCCTGTGGGATACTTACCGAGCAACCCACCCTCTATTTACGATCATCGAGCCTGAAAGGACTGGAGATTTTATTAAGACATTTCTCGCGCAATATGAGCATGGCGGGAAACTGCCCATTTGGGAGCTAGCCGCCAACTACACGGGTTGTATGATCGGTTATCATGCGATCCCGGTCATTGTGGATGCGTACATAAAAGGCATCCGAGCATATGATGTGGAGAAGGCTTTTGAGGCCATGAAACACAGTGCTGATCTGGATCATCTCGGTTTGGAATACTACAAAGGCCTTGGTTATATCCCGGCTGACAAAGAATCGGAATCCGTGTCCAAAACTTTGGAGTATGCCTATGATGACTGGTGTATCGCACAGATGGCCAAGGACTTGGGACAGGAAAAGGATTTCAAGAGGTTCATTCAACGCGCCCAATATTATAAGAACGTGTTCGATCCTGATTCGGGTTTCATGCGCGCAAAGATGAACGGGAGTTGGTTTTTTCCATTCGATCCAGCCGAGGTGAATTTTAACTACACAGAGGCTAATTCCTGGCAGTACAGCTTTTATGTGCCCCAAGATATATCTGGTTTGATCAGGTTCATGGGTGGGAAGGATAGGTTTGTCGAAAAACTCGATGGCTTATTCGCCGCTGATCCGGAGGTTTCGGGAAGACGGCAACCTGACATCACCGGATTGATCGGCCAGTACGCCCACGGGAACGAACCCAGCCATCACATGGCCTATCTCTATAACTATGCCAACCAGCCATGGAGAACACAAGAACGCGTCAGAGAAATTATGGATAAGCTGTACACCGCACAGTCAGATGGATTGTGCGGAAACGAAGATTGCGGTCAGATGTCTTCGTGGTATGTGTTGAGCGCAATGGGTTTTTATCCGGTTTGTCCTGGGAACGGCCAGTATGTGATCGGCACACCACTTTTCCCGAAGGCCAAAATCGATCTCGGGAATGGGAAAACATTCCTCATCACAGCTAATAATGATCCGACAAGGAATATTTATATCCAGAGTGCGACATTAAATGGCGAGCCTTACCGGAAGTCGTATGTGTTGCACGGGGATGTTTTAGCAGGTGGGGAACTGCTCTTTAAAATGGGTTCTGAGCCCGGCAGGGAGTGGGGGAGTCAAGATGAGGATATTCCACATTCTGAAATCGTGGATCATGAAATTCTTCCCGTACCAGTTGTTGCATCGGGAGAGAGGACGTTTTCCCAGTCTACGGAAATCGTTTTAGATTCACTGACAAGCGATGCAGACATTCACTTTACGCTAGACGGGAGTGAGCCGACCATTCACTCCCCTTTATACGTACAACCTGTCCGGCTAAACAGGTCCGCCACTGTCAAAGCTCTTGCTACCAAAGAAGGGTGGGATCCGAGTTTTGTGATGACAGCCACATTCACAAAGATCATCCATAACCGAAAGATCGCTCTTAACACCGCCTACAGCCCTCAGTACTCTGCGGGGGGTGATATTGCCTTGATCGACACGATCCGAGGGACAGACGATTTCCGGACGGGAACCTGGCAGGGTTATCACGGTGTGGACCTCGATGCAGTGGTCGATCTGGGAAAAAGAGAGAATCTCCGAAGAATTGTGACCGGCTTCATCCAAGACCAGAACTCTTGGATCTTTATGCCTCTCGAAGTGGAGTATGCTGTATCAAATGATGGCAAAAAATTCCTTGTCATCGGGACATTGAAGAATGATGTCCCTCCCAAAAAAGAAGGGGCCATCCGCAAAGATTTTAGTCTGTCGTTTCAGCCAACAAGAGCTCGATTCGTTAGAGTAAGGGCAAAGAATCGAAAAGTGTGTCCACACTGGCACAACGGGGCAGGCAACAAAGCGTGGATATTTGCCGATGAGATTGTTATTGATTAAAACAGGTCAGTAGACGTAGGAGAGATTTAGAGCAGCAAAGCGATTCCTATTTTTTTCAGTCGTGAACTTTTTTGTCCAGAACACATAAGTAAAACTAAAATTAAAATCACCTGCGATCAAACTCAATCCCGTCAATATATTTGCTGTGAGAGGTTTTTTCTCCACTTTATGACTATCAAGAAATGTATTGCCATCTAGAAAAATGTTTCGCGCTACAGCTTGTCCATCAAGGGCGAAAAAGACATGCGCGCCCAATCCTTTTCGGCTTCTGGCATTGATGTTACAATCCCCGCCAGGCCGAAAGGGTCCCATCCCAAAATCATCGGGAAGTTTCCATCCCAGGCGGATCTGATATCCTACATTGGCATATATATATACGTTTCCGAGCCCCCCTCCGAAGTGCGGGATTATTTCAAATCCGAGCCCTTCTTTCTCTCCTGCCTGGTAAAATTTCACTTTGTGTTCGTAGATCATCTGGACAGCGAACTCATCATTGAGTTGGTTATCCCATCCGGATGGTGTTTGGTTGTTTAAAAGAAAATGAGTGGCTTTTTGAACTTCTTCCGCATATGAATGAGGACCAACAACTCCAAGGTCGAATTCAAAGGTTTCCATCCAGTGAGTATTTCTTCTGTGGATTCCAATCCCAAAGTAGAGATACCCTGCATAGGGACGGTCTTGTTCATCCAGTTGGGTTTGCTTGAGGTTATCAGGTGTGTAGATGTTTTGGCCGACAGAGAGGGAGATATAGTTCTGGAAGCCCGGCTTTTGATTGTGTTTATCGTTCGAGTACCAGCTGAACCTAAATCCATGTGTGAAACCGCGATCCGTACTCATGAATGTGTCGTTCTCAAAATAGAGATGGAATGATCCGGCATCTTTCTTTTGGGTATCTTGTGCCGCAGTAAAAAAGGGAGTTAATAGACAAAACACGACTATAGAAACAAAAATTTTAGCATTACAGAGTTTCACCTGTATCCTCACTCATATGTTTTGTCGTAGCAGGAAACAAAAATTTGGAGGTGAAGGCAAATATTTTTTTTATCGAAGTTTGCTCTAGATTGCACCAGTGTTGAGATTTAAGAAGAGAGCCACAACACATCACCGCACAAGTTTAGCGGGTGTGTCCGTGAAGAAAACACTGCAAACTCTTCCTTTTCCTTTTTCAAGATTGTGGAGGCTCCATGGCCCGGATAAATAAGTGTGTTCTCGGGATGAGGAAAGATCTTTTCTTTGAGAGTTTTTACAATCTGCTCGAATGCAGCCGGAGTGCTCGTCCTTCCTGGCCCGGCGGGGAAAAGTGTGTCCCCGGAGAAGAGGTAACGGTCATAAATAAAACATAGGCTGCCCGGTGTGTGTCCGGGCGTGTGCAGCACTTCGAGGTTTATATTGCCGAATGACACACTTTCTCCATCGTTGAGATCTATATTTGGGGTGAGGGGCAATCTGTCGGAGTCATCCGGATGTGCTGCTACTGGAATGTTCAGACTGTCCTTCAATTCTCGGAGAGCACCTGTGTGGTCGAAGTGACTGTGTGTGATCAGAATTAGCTTCGGATTCGTCTCCTCCATTTCTCCGATGATTTTCACTGCCTCTCCAGGTGCATCGATCAACACACATTCTTGAGTGACTTGACAGACAAGGATGTAGGCGTTTGTTCCATAAGGTGCTGTTTCGATCTTCCGGATCAGAATGTTGTTGTCTTGTTTAACGATCGACATTTTTTTATGGGTTTTTTTATGCGCGATATCTTACTCTTATTTTTACTCTAATTCTACAACTACTTCTTCTTTCTCCTCCTCTTCCTCCGCTGTCAATTGCTCATAAGTCAGGTATGGATCACAGATTTTGTTTTGAATCTTGATTCATCAGGAGCCGTGGATGATTTTTAGCACAGCGTCACACCACCCTGTTGGACCAGTGCTTTTGGAAAAAATCAGTCCATCGAGTTTCACTGATGAGTCATAGCGGCCATCAAGTTTGGGGAGCAAGATTGGAGTATCGACAGCGGCCAGCATCGGCAAGTCGTTGAGGCTGTCTCCAAGTGCTACGCTTCTAAAATCTTCGAATTTTTGTCTGTAAATCTCGATAAGGCGCAAAACCGCCTGACCCTTGTCGTTAGCTCCCATGAGGTGATAGAACCGTCCCCCTTGAGTGATCTGGAGGTTCGAGAGTTTTGCTGCATCCTGTATCTTGTTTAACAGACTCTCCTCTTCGAGGACAAAGGGATCGTCATACTCTCTGTGTTTGGCTAATTCGGCATCCTCCAGTGAAAATTCGCAGAGTTTGGCTACCTCCTCGATTGACAGATCGCCAAAGCTTTTGATCTTTCCGGGATATTGAGCTTGGATCTGGGAAAGTGCTTCTCTTAAACGTACGTATGGAGTTCCCAGCTCAATAATCTGATATTCTGCGTCCTTTTCGTCTTTTTCAGTGAACTCGATCGTCAGCTCTGATTCTTGGGAAAAATAATCTTCAGGAACAAATATGGCGCCACCGTTTTCTACAATGAATGGATGGGTGTTTCCCGTTTGTCTTCGAATTTCCTCAGTTTCAGCCCTGGTTTTACTCGTGCAAAAGACTAGAGGAATACTCCTCTCTTTCAGGGCTGTCAGTGCAGGCAGTGCCGGTTGGAATGAATAAGTCAAATGGTCAAGAAGCGTCCCATCCAAGTCTGTGAATATCAATAACTGGCGATTTTCTTTGGGAGGATTTATTAATTGGCGAATTTTGTGTGCTCCTTTTTGTGGGAAAAGAGATCGACCACGATTTTAAGGAATATCAATAAAATTAGAAAGAAAGTCGGCTGTTCGAGCTGGAAAGCGATAAATGCACCGACAACGATCGTGACGTGCATGATTATAATTCTCTTGTAGGGCTGGAAAAAAAGGTCCTGGAAGGCTACTCTCTTGTATTCCTCGTTCCTGATAAAGTTATAGGCATAGGAAATCCCGTGGCTAACAAAGAGACAAAGTGCTGCAATGAGGAGGCTTGAAAAGGCCGGGAGGTCGCGCCCAAAAAATGCAAAGATAAAAACTCCGTGTCCGAAAGTGAACATCCCAAAGTGGACGATGAAGAACAGAATAGAGCTTGATTTCTGGGCGATAGTCACGGCCTTGTTCCCGCTGTATAGTTTTGTTCGAGGCGTTGTTCCCTCAGCTTTTGCCATCTTCAGTGCATTGAAGAATCCGATGATGACATTCTCGAACCAGTAGAGGACCATGATGGAAGAAAGATTCCAACCGAAAAAAAGGACACCAGCCAGGGGGATCAAATTGAAAAGGAAAAGCGCTCCGATGGATACTCTAAACACGGCTACATGGTATCCGATTCAATGGAGTGGGTCAATAATTGAAAATACATCCAATGAGTGCAAAATTGATTATTCGGATTCGATAAAGTTGTGTTTTGCGTTGGCCATCTTCAGGATAGCACTGTAGAGGATTTTGGCCAGGTCCGACATGGTCTGTGGAGTGAGGGTGTTGGGTGTATCCTTTGTTGTGTAGGGGAATGTTGGAGCACCGGTGGCACGGAAGGTGATGCTGGGGATTTTTTTGCTGAGGAATATCGCGGCGTCGAGCTCTGGCTTTCGGATATTGGCGAATGGGAGCGGTTCGAGTGGGCGATTGACTGTATTTTTATTGGCATCTGCGATATATTCCCACAGGTCCGGATAATTCTGTGCTGCGAGAGCCTGGAATCTGTCGCCACACCCCACCATGTCGATGTTGAGAAAGGCCACGGTTTTTGATCTGGGGAAGATGGGATTGTTCAAGTAGGCTTGAGAGCCTTTAAAAGCCTGTTCTTTAGAGCCGATGGCGATAAAGAGAATCGAACGTTTGGGTTTGGCGGAGTTTTGAGAGAGAGCTTCGGCTAGGCCTAGCATTACCGAGGCTCCCGAAGCGTTGTTATTGGCGCCAGGCATGACTTCATAACAGAAGCCGACATGGTCGATATTCGCTCCCACAATGATCACTTCATCTTTGAGTATGGGATCTGCACCCTCGATTTGACCCAACACATTGTATCCTGTGCCATCTTTATGGTGTTCTGTGAAGTTGGAGATTGTGAAGGTCTTTCGGGAACGGAAAGACTGATGTTGCAGGGTCTCTTTTATTTTGGCAATGATCTCTGTATGTGTCTGTCCGGTGCCGGCAAAAACATTATTGACGACATCCTCTCCAACCTGGGCTGTCATGAATCCATTGACATAGTCGATATCTGGATTGACCTTGAGTTGGTTGATGAGCATACCTTTTGCCCCATGGGCCACTGCCATCTTGATCTTGTACGAGTAGGTAGAATAGGGCATCCATTCTTTGTATAGTTCTGGATTCTCAGTAGGGGAGACGGGGACTTCGGGCTCGATGAGGACGATCTTCCCATTGACATTCACTCCTTTGTAATCGTCATAATTCAATTCTTGTGCTGTGATCCCATAGCCGACGTAGACGACCTCAGCTGAAAGTTTTCCGTTCCCCGATTGAGAGCCTGGGTAATATTCTTTTTCATAGAGATATTTCTTTGTTCTCCAGCGGCCTTGTGATTTGTAGCTGTGGGAGAGTTCCCCTCCCACAAAGACGATAGTGTAGGGATTGGGGTAAGACTGGAGGTAGGTGTTTTTCTCTCCGGCTGGCTGGAGCCCCCATTTCTCGAAGAGAGAGGCCACCCAACGGGCACAGGCCCTGTATTCGGGTGTCCCGGTGAGGCGTCCGGCGTAATCCTCTGACGACAGCTTATTGACATAGTCCATCAATCTTTCGCTGGAGAGCGCTTGATCTATTTGTTCTTGTTGGGATTGCTCGCCTGGAACGATCGTGGGCGCCTTTGAAGTTGATGCACAAAAAGGAAGAATTAATAGATATAGCAAAATGATAATAGGTGTGGTTCTAAACATGGCAACTCCTGAACACCAAGGGATTCTTTATTGTAGCTGCATAACCCGACTCAGTAAAGATAAGGGGAACAAAAAAAGGGGACTGTCACCTTTTTATTGCCTTTTTAATATCGGATTTGATTTGGATGTCTCTTTGAGCTAATCTTTATCAGTTGAGGACGAGATGCAGGATCTGAAATGGAAAAAGGGCATTTGCGGCATCTGTCCGGCCGGATGTTGGGTCGAGGTGGGAATACAAAATGGCCGCTTGGTGGAAATCAAAGCTGATACAGGCCATCCCCTGGGCATGATCTGCCGTAGAGGAGAACATGCTCCGGAAATCATCTATTCTGAACATCGTCTCAAATATCCCATGAAACGGACCGGCCCTAAAGGAACTTATAAATTTGAACGCATCAGTTGGGATGAGGCGTACACAACCATTGTTGAAAATCTAACTAAGATCAAGCAGGAATCCGGACCAGAAGCTGTCGCCATATATACAGGACGTGGGGCGTTTGAGTTATCTCTCTGCGATATATTTCAGCCAAAGGGAGTGGCCGTATCATCGGCCTCAAATATCCTATTTCCATTCGGGTCTCCCAACACCATGGGGGTAGGGGCCCTCTGCTATGTCTCATTTGCCATGATCGCCCCTCATGTGACGATGGGGCGCATGCTCATCAACATGTTCACTGACATGGAAAATTCGGAATTGCTTGTTGTGTGGGGAGCGAACCCGGCCACAGATTCGCCACCACTGGATATGTACCGATTGGAAGCGGCTGCCAAAAGGGGTGCTGATGTCGTTATCATCGATCCTCGCCGTACAGAAACAGCTATACGTACGAATGGACAATGGATACCGATAAGACCGGGAACGGATGGAGCGCTGGCCCTAAGCATGATCGAGGTTATGATAGACGAGGAGCTCTATGATGAAGCCTTTGCCGAGAATTGGTGCCATGGTTTTGAAGAACTCAAGAGTTATGTGCAGCACTTCCGGCCCGAAGTGGTTGCATCGATAACAGGAGTTCCAGCCGACACCATCCGAAATCTAAGCCGCCGCATCTGTGATGCTAACGGAGCCTGTCCGGTCATGTACACAGGCCTTGAATATTCGAACAGCGGTATTCAAGCGATCCGTGCTGTCTTTAGCCTGTTCGCTCTCGCCGGGCAGCTGGATGTCCCCGGCGGAATCGGCCTGGCCATGCCGGATTCTCACTTTCCGATCAACCGTTCGTGTAACCAGCCTAATCCAAATCTAGATCTGGCCATCGCCCGAGATAAGTTCCCTGTTTACAGCGATTACCGGGGCGAATCTCATGCATCCGGGCTCGTTAATTCTGTTCTCAATGGAGACCCCTATGCCATTCGGGGCTTTATCATCCACGGCGGGTCTCTTCTCACATCATGGCCGCAGACGTCAATCTGGCGGAAAACACTGTCCCAACTGGATTTTTTGGTCTGTATGGACCGTCAGATGACCGCTGATGCGGCTTATGCGGATATCCTCCTTCCCGCAACCACAATGTTTGAGATCGAATCCTACATGGTCTACGGACCAATTTTCCGCCTCAGAGAGAAATTGATAGATCCCGTGGGGGAGGCCCGCAACGATTATCTGATCATGGCAGAACTGGCGAATCGCCTCAGCTATGGACATTTTTTTCCTCAAACAGAGGAGGATCTCCTCCGTTTTATCCTTGATGGATCAGGGTATACTGTGGAAGATATCCGAAATTCTGGTGGTTGGATCAAATTGCCCGCATCCCTGATGGAATACAAGAAGTGGGAGAAGGGCAAACTGAGGAAGGATGGCAAACCGGGTTTCGATACGCCCACGGGCAAGTTTGAGATCTGGTCTACTGCACTGGATGAATACGGGTATGAGCCCCTTCCGAAATATACAGAAGTAACAGAGGGTCCGATCGCCAATCCAAAGCTGGCAGAAAAGTATCCCTTGATCTTTAATTCTGGCGCTCGTCCCCAGACTGATTTTCGGTCTCAACACCATGGTATCGAAGGATTGGTGAAGGACAATCCCGAACCCACTGTTGAAATAAATCCAGAGGATGCCCGATCCAGAGATATCGAAACAGGTGATCTAGTCGAGGTCCAAACTCTCAGGGGATCCATCCCTTTCCGTGCGCGCGTGACAGAAGATATCGTGAGAGGAGCTGTAGAGTGCAACATGGGTGGCGGGACACCTGTCGGCCCTAAAGCTTGGCAGGAATGGAATGTCAATGAATTGACGGATCTCGAAAACTATGACGAGATCTCAGGTTTTCCGGTTTACAAGGCACTGCTTTGTGATATAAAAAAGATCGATAAGGGCACACCAGAGACAAAACGCACTGCAGGTGTATTGGCAAGGATGACTGAAAAAAAATATAAAGAAGGCACCGTTCCCCGCGAAAAAAGCACCACTCGCATTTATTTGGATAACAATGCCACCACACGAGTAGCGGATGCTGTCCGTGAGACCATGCTCCCTTTTTTGGCCGCTCAACATGGAAATCCCGCCAGTATCCATCGCACAGGCCAAGAAGCCCACGAGGCCGTGGAGAACGCGCGCCGCCAAGTGGCCCAGCTCCTCAACACGCGACCACGCCGCATCATCTTCACTGGTGGCGGTTCCGAGTCCGACAATATGGCCATAAAGGGCGTGGCTTTTGCCTGTCGTGAGAAAGGCAATCACATCATCACCACAACCACCGAACATCCCGCAGTCCTCAAAACGTGTGCTTTCTTAGAGAATACAGGTTACAGAGTAACCTATCTCGATGTCGATGAGTATGGACTTGTTCATCCCAAAGATCTCAAATCAGCGATCACACATGAAACAATCCTTATCACCATAATGATGGCCAACAATGAGGTGGGCACAATCCTGCCGATTAAAGAGTTGGCCGCTGTTGCTCATGAAAAAGACATTTTATTTCACACTGATGCTGTTCAGGCCATAGCCAAGATAAAAGTTGATGTCGAAGACTTAGGCGTTGACCTTCTGAGCCTATCTGCGCATAAATTTTACGGGCCCAAAGGAGTGGGGTCCCTGTATGTGAGAAAAGGGATTACACTCGAACCTGTGATTCACGGTGGCGGTCAGGAATCAGGTCTCCGAGCAGGAACCCACAATGTCCCTGGCATTGTTGGCTTAGGAAAAGCCGCCGAATTGGCTCAACACAATTTACTGAAATCGGAACAGATGAAAAATCTCCGGGATAAACTCGAGCAGGGCATCTGTAAGCTGATTCCTGATGCCCAACTCAACGGCCATCCGCAAAACCGTTTGCCTAACACACTCAATGTGACGCTGCCCGGCCTCAGAGGAGAATCCTTCGTTATTGCCATGGACCAGCACGGAATTGCACTGTCTTCAGGTTCGGCATGCAAGTCTGGATCCGCCGAGCCTACCCATGTGCTCATCGCAATGGGGAAGAGTGAAGAAGACGCGCACTGTTCAGTGCGCTTATCCCTGTCTCATTCCACAACAGAAAATGAGATCGACAAAACACTCTCTGCGCTCTCACAAGTTCTTGAGGAAATGGAAACGACAATCCGGTTTCTCCCTTGCAAATAAAAGAAGACTGACGGAAGCAAATCCATTTTATATAATAGATTCACAAGATTTTGGAAAATTCGAAATGAGTGCCACATACCAAGTCCTAACACACAAGGACCTAGATCAGGTGGAAAGTCTTGATCAGGCTTTTGCTTCAGACGTTTTAGTGGGGCTTTCCCAGATGCCTAAAAGGTTATCTTCGCGTTATTTTTATGACAAGAGAGGAAGCCGTCTCTTCCAGAAGATCATGGACCTTCCCGAATACTATCTCACGGCCAGCGAGTTCGAGATTCTAAAATCTCAAACAGATGCATTCTCTTCACTCATAGAAGGGGAGTCATTCAACTTGGTTGAGCTCGGTGCCGGTGACGGCAGGAAAACGAGCATCCTCCTCGATCATTTTTTAAAAAAGAATTTGGCTTTTCAATACATCCCTATCGATATCTCTGAAGTGTCCATGCAGACTCTCACCAACCTTTTAAACAAAAAGTTCCCGGAACTCACATCCAATGGAATAGTGGCGGAGTATTTCGATGGCCTCAAATGGCTCAACTACATGAACTCACAAATGAATATGGTTCTTTTTCTTGGGTCGAATATCGGTAATTTCGACAAAGCCCATTCCCGTGCTTTTTTGCACAACCTCTGGAATGCCCTCAACAATGGAGATTTTGCAGTGATCGGCTTCGATCTGAAAAAAGATATCGACCTCATGCTGAAGGCTTATAATGATGCAGAAGGTGTGACCGCAAAATTTAACTTGAACTTGCTTCGCAGAATCAACCGTGAATTGGGTGGGGATTTCGACCTTAACAAGTTCCAATTCCATTCCAGCTACGATGTGTTCACCGGAGCGATGGAAAGCTATCTGGTTAGCAAGGAAAAGCAGACCGTGTTCGTCAAAGAGATAAGTCAATCTTTCTCTTTTGAAGCTTGGGAGCCCATTCACACCGAATATTCCTACAAGTACCTGGAATCGGATATCCAGGAGCTAGCTGCTGAGACGGGCTTTGTGATCGAGAAGCAGCTCTATGATTCCAAGGAATATTTTGTCGATTCCATCTGGCGTGTTCAGAAAATATACGCCTCTTGATTTTAAGCCCCCCTCTTCTTAGATGTACAATTTTGCCCCTAAAATGAGTCATCTAAGACAATAATACGGGGCTTTTTTTGACTTATTTTCTTTAATTTGAATAGGTTGTCGTGGCCCGTCCCCCTTTATTCTTTCAGAAAATTTATTCGATTTCGCGGAACTTTCTAAATAAAACTCGGTCTAACCTAGAGATAGAAAAAATGCTATTGAGTGACGCCTCGATTTCCTCTTGTTTTTTGCCGTGCTTTGAAGGCAGAATAAGGGAAAGAAGCGCAGCAGGAATAATGAGGAATTCGAACGACACACACACCAACATCGAACGTGAGAGTATTCAGCTTGTAAAAGCTTTTTTAGAGGATGATATAAATGCGTTTGATCAACTCATTCTTCTGCGGAAAAAAATGGTTTTTAACCTGTGTTACAGATTCTTCGGCAATTATGAGGATGCCGCTGATTGCGCCCAGGACGTGTTTCTCAAGGTCTTTCGTTCGCTCAAGAAATTCAGGTTCGAATCCAATTTTACGACCTGGCTTTATCGGATTACGGTGAATACATGCAAGAACAAACTAAGCTCTTTGGACTATCGGCTCAGGTTTAAAAAAATGAGGATAAATAACAACAAACCCACAGAAGACGCTCCGCAGAGTGTCGAGATAGGGGATGAGACTTATTCTCCGGAGTCCTCACTCAAACGCAAAGAGATCTCCCAACTCATTCAGAATGCTGTCAATAAATTGCCGACGCCTCAGAAAATGGTGGTTGTCCTTAGAGATATGGAAGGGCGATCGTACGAAGAGATCGTTCAAGTTACCGGATTTAAACTTGGAACTGTCAAATCCAAACTCTCAAGGGCCAGACAAGAACTCAGAGAGACATTGAGGGGGAGGGTTTAAAATGAACGACCGACATGTGAGGGATAAATTATCCGAATACATCGATGGGATGCTGAGTCAAGAGGAGGCATCTGCGGTCAAAGATCATCTGGATCGCTGCCCGGATTGTTTAGATGAATACGAGGAGACGGTCAAAATCATCGGGCACATGAATCAGATGGAAAGTCTGGAGACGCCTGAATCCTTTGCAGAAAAAGTACATGAACAGATCGACAAACAATCATCATTCCGAAGACTCATCAAAGGGTTCTTTTTTCCCTTAAAGATTAAACTTCCTCTCGAGCTTGCGGGTGTGGCTGCAGCGGCCCTTCTGGTAATTTATATCGTAGGAATACGCGGAAAACAACACGTCTATGAGCTGGCATATGCTCAGAGATCTCAACCACTAGCTGTGCTTCAGGAGCAGAAAATGGAAAGAGGAGCCGTGCTCGAAGAAGCAATCACTGTTAACAAAAAAGCTCAACCTGCCCCGGAGCTGCAAGACGAGAAGATGGAGAAGAGAGATAAAAGAGAAGAGGCTGAAGAAGCTATCTCTCATAGCAAAAAAGAACTGTCTGTTTTGGAGCCTCAAGAAAAAAAGAAGGAAAGACTAGACAAAGTTGAGGAAGCCCTGCCGCGCAGCAAGATGGTTAAGGAGAAAGGAGTGCACGGCCTTCAGCCACAAGAAGAGAAAATCGAGAGAAAAACCCAGATCGAAGCAGAAGCACCAAGTAACGCAAAAGCCCATAAAAGGGAAGACCTTAGTCTAGAAATAGCCGAAAAAGACGCTCCCCAAAAGGCAACACCCAGAGAGGAGAATCTGCAGGACATCATAACCGCGTTGGGTGGTAAAATTATAGAATCAGAATACTACAAAGATACTCAAGTTTTAGAGAGCCTAATTATTGAAATCCCCGTAGATAATTATCCAAAGCTTATTCAGACATTAGAAGAGCGGGGCGAGATTCAAAAACCTTATCCTGCTATTAAAGAAAAAGATCAAGGCACGATCAAGATCCGAATCAAACTGCTTAAAAAATTTACATATTCTTAACAAAAAAGATATATAATTCAGGTTCTTTTGAATTAGGAGAATATTTCGATGAGTAAAAACATATATATAGCCACAATGGAGCCCCAGAGTGGAAAATCTGTAGTGCTGCTCGGCCTTATGGAGATGCTTTCTCGTCGGATCCAGAACATCGGGATCTTCAGACCTATCGTCCAGGCAGGAGAGAAGCAAGATGGATACATCGAACTGGTTCGGAAGAGATACAAGCTGAAGTTCGATTATGAAGATCTCTATGCATGTACGCATCAGAAAGCCCGTGATCTTCTCGGTAGTGGCCAGTATGACACCTTGGTTAAACTGATGGTGGACAAGTACAAAGCCTTAGAACAACAGTGCGACTTTGTGGTCTGCGTCGGTACGGACTTTACTGGAGTTGCCACGGCCTTCGAGTTTGATTTTAACGCGGATATCGCCAATCAGTTTGGTTGTCCCATATTACTCGTTGTCAACGGCCATCAAAAGTCCCCAGAGGATATTGTGGCCGCAGTGCGGATGTCCCGTGAGGCTTTTCAAGATCAAGGGTGCAAAGTGATAGCTACTGTGGCTAATCGTATAGAGGAAGCCTACTTAGATGCCGTGACCGAACAGCTAAGTGGAAAGTCATTCGATTTTGGACCCGTGTACACTCTGAAGGAGGAGCCTGTGCTGGCTTTTCCCTCGGTGCGCGCTATTGCCCGGGCATTGGATGCGCGTTTCCTCATAGGCGAGGGGAGGGCGC
>Ga0307380_10003163_pt1 | contig 22941 bp, 22 predicted proteins | sample UN3MG_FD_202239 | JGI IMG/M metagenome (GOLD analysis project Ga0307380, IMG submission 202239) | Soil microbial communities from Risofladan, Vaasa, Finland - UN-3 | ecosystem: Environmental > Terrestrial > Soil > Coastal area > Acid sulfate soil | place: Finland: Risofladan, Vaasa | collected... | reverse complement strand
AACGCGTCCTGATCGTGGACGATTTCCTCTACCGCGGCGATACGAGCGCTGCTCTGGCGGACATGGTCCTTGAGAGCGGGGCGATCCTTGTTGGGTTTGGCTTTGTGATCGCCAAGGAGTTCGGGGAAGGGCGACAGGTGCTTGCACGTTACGATAAGCCGGTTGTCACGTTGGTCTCAATTGGCAGTATGGATCCGGAGACAGGGGACATCGTGTTCGCTGAGGCAGAAGAATAGCGATGAGCGTCGTCATCCTCGATTTCGGATCACAGTACACGCGCCTGATCGCACGTCGCGTTCGCGAGCTTAACGCTTACTCCGTGATCCTTCCTGGGGATGCATCGGTCGAACGGATCGCTGAGCACAACCCGCAGGCGGTGATCCTCTCTGGCGGTCCCGCCTCTGTGCTTGATCCGGGCGCTTCCCAGCCAGATCAGCGCCTGTTTGACCTTGGCCTGCCCATCCTCGGTATTTGTTACGGGATGCAATACCTCGTGCTCCGCTTCGGTGGACGCGTCATTTCCACCGGAACGAGGGAGTACGGTCGCGCCCGCCTCATCCAATGCGGCGGGCCCCTCTTTACCGGGCTGGAAGACGGGGATCTTCAAGTATGGATGAGTCACTCCGATGCAGTGGCCGATCTGCCGTCGGGCTGGCGGGGGACGGCGCGCACGGAGGACAATCCGATCGCCGCCGTTGAATCGCCGGACGGGCGCCTGTTCGGGATCCAGTTTCATCCCGAGGTGGTTCACACCCCGCAAGGGAAGACGATATTGGCCAACTTTCTCGACGCGGCCGGTGTGGCGCGCGATTGGGTGCCGGAGCATACCCTGGAGCGCCTGATCGCGGAGGTGCGGGAACGGACGGCAGACGGGGGGCGCGTCCTCCTCGCGGTCTCCGGTGGGGTGGATTCTTCTACCCTGGCTCTCCTCCTCACCCGTGCCGGGGTTGACCATACCGCGGTCTTCGTCGATCATGGGCTGCTCCGAATGGGAGAACGGGAGGAAGTGGAGAGGGCGTTGCGTCAGCTGGGGGTGAACCTTGTCAGCGTGGACGCCGCCGATCGATTTGTCTCCGCTCTTGCCGGGATCTCTTCCCCTGAGGAAAAGCGGAAGATCATCGGACGCGAGTTCATCGCGGTGTTCAAGGAAAAGGCACTCGAACTGGGACCGTTTCATTTCCTAGCCCAGGGGACACTCTATCCGGACGTGATCGAATCCGCCGGGAGTGAGGGGTCGGCGAGCATAAAGAGCCATCACAACGTGGGCGGGCTCCCCGATGATATCGGATTCGAGCTGCTTGAGCCATTTCGCTACCTATTCAAGGACGAGGTGCGCGAGCTTGCTGGGCTTCTCGGGCTTCCGGAAGAGCTTAGGCTGCGGCATCCTTTCCCCGGGCCCGGACTAGCAATCCGGATCATTGGTGAGATCACTCCCGAACGGCTACGTGTGCTGCGTGAGGCGGACTCGATCTTCATCTCGTCCCTCAAGGAGGCCATGCTATACGATCATGTCTGGCAGGCGTTGGCGGTGCTGACCCCGATCAGGAGCGTTGGCGTGGTGGGCGACGAGCGGCGTTACGGCTATATCCTCGCCTTGCGGGCGGTGACAAGCGTGGACGGGATGACCGCCGACTGGTCTCGCCTGCCGCATGAGTTCTTGGATTCCATTGCTTCCCGCATCACCCGCCAGATACCGGAGATCGGTCGCGTTGTCTACGATATCACGAGCAAACCGCCTGGGACAATCGAGTGGGAATAAGACTCACCTTGTGCAACGATCTGTCTCGCGTATAATTCGGACAAAACTTAAGGGGGTCGGTGTGGCTGCAAACTGCTTCCTGGGTTCTCTCGACTTCTCGCCTGAGGACTACGACGTTCTTTTCTCCCTCGCTTCTCAAATTATCGATTCTCCCTCTAGCTACGCTGACCGCTGCGCCGGCCGGCTGATGGCGACCCTGTTCTACGAGCCGAGCACCCGCACTCGGCTTTCGTTCGAGGCGGCGATGCTCCGGCTTGGCGGGGCGGTGATCAGCGTGGCAAGCGCGGAGAGCAGCTCGGTGGCCAAGGGCGAGAGCCTGGGGGACACGGTGCGTACCGTGGGTGGATACGCCGATTTGATCGTCCTGCGCCATCCCAAGGAGGGGGCGGCGGTCCTGGCAGCGGAGTACTCCCCGGTCCCGGTCATCAACGGCGGCGATGGTGCGCGCGAGCACCCGACGCAGACCCTGACCGATCTTTTCACCATCCATCGGTTCAAGGGGCGGCTCGACGGGTTGACGGTCGCGTTCTGCGGCGACCTGCGCTACGGAAGGACGGTGCACTCGCTCGTTAAGGCACTCGCCCGCTACCCCGACGTCCGGTTCGTCCTGATCTCCCCGCCGGAGCTGCTCCTTCCGGAGAAGATCAAGCGCGAGATCAGGGAAATAAACCCGGACGTGGAGTTTACGGAGACGGCGCGGATGGAGGACGGGCTGGAGCGCGCCGACGTCCTCTACATGACCCGCATCCAGAAGGAGCGGTTCTTCAACGAGGAGGACTACATCAAGCTGCGCGACACCTATATCCTGACCGCGGACAAGCTGCGCGCAGTTCCTACGGATATGATCGTCATGCACCCGCTTCCGCGGGTGACCGAGATCGACTGCGCGGTCGACACCGATCCGCGCGCGGTCTACTTCGAGCAGGCGCGGCTCGGCATGTTCGCGCGCATGGCGCTGATCCTGTACCTGCTTACGGGAAAGGAGGGCGGAGATGCTTAGAGTGGATCGGATCACCTCCGGGATCGTGCTCGACCACATCCAGCCTGGCCAAGGGCTGAAGGTATTCGAGCGACTCGGACTGCGGGAGGCCGGCTATCCGGTGGCTCTTCTGATGAATGTTACAAGCAGCAAGATGGGGCGCAAGGACATCATCAAGATCTCCGGCACCTTGGATCTCGACCTCACCATGCTCGGGCTCCTCGCCCCTGATGCGACTGTCAACTGCATAGAAAACGGTGCTGTGACTCGCAAGGTCAGTCCCGGGCTCCCGGAGCAGGTGGTCGGGCTGATCGAGTGCAAGAACCCGCGCTGCATCACCACGGTGGAGCGCCAGCGGGCCTACGTGTTAGTCCTCGTCAACCGGGCCGCGAAGGAGTACGAGTGCGCCTACTGCGGCGAGCGAACTAGGGTATGAGTAATGGTCTTCTGATCACCGACGTCCGGCTGATCGACGAGCGAAGCGAGTTTCGGGGTGATCTTTACATCGAGGACGGTCTGATCCGCGCTGTTGGGGCGAAGCTGCGGATCCCCGGGACGGAGGTTCTACCCGGGGAGGGGCGGATCCTCCTTCCGGCGTTCGTCGACCTGCACGCCCACTTCCGCGATCCGGGCTACCCGGAGAAAGAAGACATCCAAAGCGGGAGTGCGGCCGCCATCCACGGCGGCTACACCGCGGTCTCCGTTATGGCGAATACCTCTCCTGTCTGCGATAACCCCGAAGTCGCTTTGTACATGCGCTCCACGGCGGCCCGGGCCGGGATGGTCGAGCTGTATCCAGTGGGGGCGATCACCCGGGGGCTCGCCGGGGAGGAGCTGTCGGACATGGATGGGCTCGCCTCGCACGTGTGGGCGTTCTCCGATGATGGATTCGGGGTGCAGCGGACCGACGTGATTCTCCGCGCCTTTCGCCGCGCCGCCGCCCTCGGCCGCCCGATTGCGGAGCACCCCGAGTACCAACGGATCGACGATCCGGCGCTGGCCGAGGAGCTGATGGTGAACCGCGACCTGCTCCTCTCCCTGCGGACCGGCTGTGCTATCCACCTCGAGCACGTGAGCTCCGCCGGCTCGGTCAAGTTGATCGCCGCGGCGAAGCGGGCCGGGGCGCGGGTCACTTGCGAGGTCACCCCCCACCACCTGTGCCTCGAGCCGGGCTACACCGTGAATCCTCCCCTCGTTCCGCAAGAGATCAGGAGCAGCCTTATCGCCGCCCTCGCCTCCGGGGCGATCGACGCCGTCGCCACTGACCACGCCCCGCATACCGCAGCGGATAAGGAGAATGGAGCCCCGGGAATCTCTGGGATCGAGACCGCGTTTCCGCTCCTCTACTCCCGGCTGGTGCGCTCGGGGCATATCGAGCTGCGTACCCTCGTCCGCGTCATGGCGGCCCGGCCAGCACGGATTCTCGGACTAAACAAGGGATCGCTCGATATCGGCCGCGACGGGGATGTGGTGCTGGTCGAAGAGAACGAGGAGTTCACTGTGACCGAGGATTGGCTCTTGTCGCGTGGGAAGAATTCTCCGCTCCTCGGGGAGAGGTTGCGCGGAAAGGTGTGGGCGACTGTCCGCCGGGGGGAGGTCGTCCACCTGAATGGAAAGCTACGTGGGAGGGACTTCGATGATTATCGATCGGTTGTTTGACGCGGTTGCGAAGCTGGGACCGGTTTGCGTGGGCCTCGATACGTCACCGCAACTCTTACCGGCATCGCTCCTCGCAAAGCTCCCCCCAGCGCAGGCGGCGCTTGCGTTCAACCGGGATGTGATCGGCGCCACCGTCGATATCTGCGCCTGCTTCAAGCTGCAGATCGCCCATTACGAGGCGTTGGGAGTGGACGGGCTTGCCTGCTACCGGGAGACGGTCGCCTACGCGCACGACAAGGGGGCTATTGTGATCGGGGATGTAAAGCGGGGGGACATTGCCTCCACGGGCGAGATGTACGCCCGCGCCCACCTCGCGGGGGAGTTCGCAGTTGACATGATCACCGTGAACCCGTACATGGGCCGTGACACAATCTTCCCGTACCTCCCGTATCTAGAGAGTGGAGAGAAGGGGATATTCGTCCTCGTCAGGACATCGAACCCGTCGGCGCAGGACTTCCAGGAGATCGAGTGCGGGGGGCGGCCGCTCTTTCTGCGGGTCGCGCGCGCGGTCGCGGAATGGGGTGAAGACCACATTGGCCGCTCCGGCTACAGCGCGATCGGCGGGGTGGTCGGGGCGACCGGGACGGACCAGCTCGCCGCGGTGCGGGCAGAGTTTCCCTCCATCTTCTTCCTCGTGCCCGGGTACGGGGCGCAAGGTGCGGGTGGCAGGGACGTCGCCCCGGCATTCCGGGACGGGAACGGCGCGGTGGTGAACGCGTCCCGCTCGATCATCGGCGCCCACCGAGGGAAGCCCGACGGGGACAAGTGCTACGCATCCTACGCCCGCGCCGCGGCCGTCAAGATGCGGGAGGACATAGACCGATGGCTGGGAAAGTAGAGATCAAACAGGCGCGGGTCTTATCCAACGCGCGGCTGAAAGACCGTGTCTTTCTCCTCAAATTGCAAGGCGAATTCTCCGCCGCGCCGGGCCAGTTCTACATGCTGCGCGCCTGGGACCGTGACCCTCTCCTTTCCCGCCCGTTCAGCGTGTTAGACCGCACCAAAGAGGGGATCTCGTTCCTGTACGTAGTGCGCGGCCGGGGGACAGAGCTCATCAGCCTGCTCTCACCCGGGGATACGGTCGCGCTCACCGGGCCGCTCGGAAACGGCTGGCCGCGGCACGAGGGGCGGATCGCCCTCATCGGCGGGGGGATCGGGATCGCTCCCCTCTATTACGCGGCGAAGACCCTTCGGGATACCGATGTCTACCTCGGGTTCGCGGATGTACCGTTTCTGGTGGATAAGTTCGCGCGAGTGGCGCGGGTGCGCGTCTCCTTCGAGACTGGCGAGGAAGGGACCTCGGGTCAGGTGACCGCCATGTTCCGCCCGGACGGGTACGATGTATGCTACGCGTGCGGCCCGCAGTCAATGCTCATAGTGATCAATCGGATCTGTCGCCACGCCGGGGTGCCACTCTTCGTCTCACTCGAGGGAAGAATGGCATGCGGGGTGGGGGCGTGCCTCGGCTGCGCAGTTAAGACAACACATGGGTACGCGCGCGTCTGCCGAGACGGCCCGGTGTTTCCCTCCTCCGAGGTGGTGTGGTATGGTTGATATGGGAATTGTCGTCGGTGGGCTGTGGCTGAAGAACCCAGTAATCGCCGCCTCAGGGACGTTCGGGTTCGGGGCGGAGTACGCAGAGATCTACGATCCGGCCCGGCTGGGGGCGGTTTGCACCAAGGGGCTCACCCTGCGACCACGCCAGGGGAATCCACCGCCGCGGCTGTGGGAGACTGCGTGCGGCCTCCTCAACTCGATTGGTCTCCAGAATCCAGGAATCGCCGCGTTCATCCGGGAGGAGCTGCCGCGCATGAAGGAACAGGGGATCACAGTGATCGCAAACGTGTGGGGGGATGTCCCATCGGAGTACGAACAGGCGGTAGCGCGCCTCTCCGATTCGTCGGTCGATGCGATTGAGCTCAATGTCTCCTGCCCGAACGTATCGCGCGGCGTGCCGCTCGGGGAGGACGCCCGCCGCACCGCGCAGGTGGTCCGGCTGGCGCGGCGTGCATGCGACAGGCCGCTCTGGGTGAAGCTTCCTCCGGAGGGCGGGGTCGCGGTTGCCCGCGCAGCCCAGGAAGAGGGGGCGGATGCGGTGAGCGCGGTGAACACGTTCCGCGGGACGGCGATCGATATCGAGACAGGAAGGCCGGTGTTTGCCAATGTTGTCGCCGGGCTATCCGGTCCGGCAATAAAGCCGATCGCGCTTAGGATCGTGTACGAGCTTGTTTCCGTCTTGCGAATCCCGGTAGTTGGTATCGGCGGGATCGGCAACAGGCAGGACGCGCTCGAGTTTATCATGGCCGGCGCCCATGCGGTGCAGGTGGGTACAGCGAACTTCGTCGACCCGCTCTCCGCGGTACAGATCGTTGCCGGGTTGGAGGACTTCATGAACGAAAAAGGGATCGAGAATTGGGAGGTGATCCGCGGAAGTGCTCAGCGGTAAGGAAGTAGAGGAACTCTTGCTGTCGGTGGGGGCGGTGATGAACGGGCACTTCCTCCTCTCCTCCGGGAAGCATGCCTCCCGCTACGTGCAGTGCGCTAAGCTCCTGCAATATCCTGAGTCGGCGGAGCGGGTGGCATGCTCACTGGCGGAGCGGGCGGACCGGTTCGGAAAAATCGATGCGGTGATCGGTCCAGCCCTCGGTGGGATGATCGTCGCCTACGAGCTCGCGCGCGCATTGGGGGTGCGCGGGATGTTCTCCGAGCGGGATTCATCCGGAAGGATGGCGCTCCGCCGCGAGTTCGAGATCGCCCCGGGCGAGCAGATCCTCATTGCCGAGGACGTGGTTACCACCGGCGGCTCGTCGCTCGAAGTCGCGCATTTGGTGAAGGAACACGGCGGTATCGCGGTCGGGATCGCGTGCATCGTTGACCGCAAGCCGCAAGGGACAGAGCTTGATCTCCCGGTGATCACGGCGGTTCGGATGGAGATCCCGGTCTACCCGCCGGACGACTGTCCGCTTTGCCGCCGCGGGATCCCGTACGTTAAACCGGGGAGCAAAAGCCAAACATCTCCCGGTGAGCTATACTGAAGAGGGGGACGGGGTCTGACCCATCTGCTTGATGACCCCATCGACGATAAGAATCCCTTCCTACGTGAGTCGCGTCCAGAACCGGTCCATAACGATCCTTCGCTGGATGCTCCACGACTTGCTGGGACCTTTACTCACATCCTCTCAATCCTGGTGTGGGTTTGAGTTTTCGAAGTGTTCCATCCTCCATTGCCTCACTCAGCATCTCTCGGAGGCGGAATTTCTGGATCTTGCCTGATTGAGTCATCGGGAACTCGTCCACGATCTCAACGTATCTCGGGACCTTGAAGTTCGCGATCTCCTCGGCGCAGTAGTCGATTATCTCTTGCGGATCAATGGAGACCCCTTCCCGCGGGATGATGTAGGCAACGGCGACCTCACCCATTACATCATCGGGAATACCAACGACTGATACGTTCTGCACCTTGGGATAGGTGAACAGGTACTCCTCGATCTCCGCCGGGTAGACGTTGAACCCGCCAGTAATCAACATATCCTTCTTCCGTCCGACGATCCGCACGTATCCCTCTGCGTCCATCGTCGCCAAGTCGCCGGAGTAGAGCCAGCCGTCTTCGTCGATCGCCTCGGCCGTCTTGTCCGGCATCTTGTAGTAGCCCATCATCACGTTGTACCCGCGACAGGCAAGCTCGCCCATCTCACCGGTGGGAACAGGAGCGTGCTCGTCGTCGGCGATCTTCACCTCAATCCCGGGGAGCGCTCTGCCGACCGTCTCCACCCGCTTCTCGATCGAGTCGTCGAATCGGGTCATCGTGATCACTGGCGAGGCTTCGGTGAGGCCGTAGGCGATGGAGACGTTGCAGTGGAGCTCATCCATCACGCCCTTCATCACCTCGACCGGACAGGGAGCGCCAGCCATGATTCCAGTGCGAAGTGAGGAAACATCGTAACCGGAACCGTCCTTCTTCCCCTTGCGGTACTCTTCGAGTTCAAGGACGAACATCGTTGGTACGCCATAGAGGATCGAGACGTGCTCCTTCTCCACAAGTTCGAGCGCCTCTTTCGCCTTGAACACGGTCATTGGAACCATGCTTGCTCCCCACGTGATCGCGCCGGTGATTCCCATCACGCAGCCGAAGCAGTGGAAGAATGGTACAGCAAGGAGGAAGACATCGTTCTCTGTCGTATGCAGGACTTCCGTTACCTGTTTGGCATTCTCGGCGATGTTGTGGTGGGAGAGCATCGCGCCCTTGGGGTTCCCGGTCGTTCCCGAGGTGTAGAGGATGAACACATTGTCCTGCGCATGACACGTCGCTTCGCGCTTCTCAAGCTTGCCGTCGTCAATTGTCGCTGCACCCAACGATTCTACTTCGGAGAAGGAGCGCATGTCGCGTCCCTTCTCTCCGGCGACGATGACATTCTTCAAGAGTGGAAGGTGGTGCCTCACACCAGCGATCATCTCGCGGTAGTCGATACCCACGAACGTATCGACCATAAACAGCGTCGTCGCCTCGGAGTTGTCGAGGATGTACTGCACCTCGTGTGGCTTGTAGCGCGTATTCATCGGAACAACAACAGCGCCAATGCGCGCGATGGCGAAATATGCGACCACCCACTCCGGGATGTTCGGCAGCCACAGGCCGACCTTATCTCCCTTAGCCACTCCAAGCTCGATCAGGCCACGAGCGAGGCGGTCGACACGGGCATCGAGTTCCTTGTAGGTAATGCGCTGATCATCATCAACAATCACTGGGCGTTTAGGGAAGGAAGCTGCGGTTTGCGAAAGGACTTGGGACAGTGTTCTCATCGATCCACCTCTGTCTGTAGGATGTAGGCTGGAACTGAGATTACCCCAAATCGGCACTCACATTCAAGAAACGTTCGCATGGAACAGAGTACCTCTAACGAAGCAGTGATGAGAGATGAGGCCAGGCGGGCAAGGGAGAGGCTGCAACTTGATAGCCGATGGCTGATTGCTGAAGGCAGACACTTTTTTCGCGATCCTCGCGCCCTACAGTTAAACGACTACGAACGAGCGAATGGCCCCCTGTGATTTCCGGGCAGGAGTTCGTTACTTACCGTAAACAGCAAGGGACACACGTTCGTATGGCGAGACAACCGAAGCAGTACCGTGCGCTGATCTTTGTCAACGCGCGAATGCTACATCGAAGAAATATGCTGCCAAGGCAAACGGCACACCTAATAGAAACGGCGGTGCCGGACAGTTTCCTCCCCAACACCGCCTTCTAGCGTTACCCAGGACTTAGTTCCCCAAAATCACGACCTATAGGGGTGAAAGCAGCTTCGTCCCTTTTCCTTCTAGTTGTCGTCAGAAGATCTCTTCCAATTCCAGCGGGCTTTCGTTCACTACCTTCAATAGAGCACCGCACTCCGAGCATTCGATTTGATTTCCCAGATATGCATCCTCGATTGGGATGTATATCGTCTCGTCGCAGGCTGGACAAGAAGCATCAATTATCTTTTTCACTCTTCCTCCATTTAGGATGTGACTTTGGTTCATGTCGTACAGCGGCTTTTTCCGCTCGCGCAACATCTCCATAGGAGTCAACGCCCGCGCTATCATCGTACTCCCACCCTTCGCTGACCCAGTCAACCAAGAACGGCTCCTGAGCAGTGAATTCAAGCAACGCCCCGCATTCCGGACAACGGATTCGTTCGAAGAGGTCAGTCCCTTGTTCAACAGGGATGCGCGTATCACAAACGGGACACGTCGCTACAGACATCCTTACCTCCTTAATAACTGATATCTAAAGCTACTTCCCTTTCCCTGCATCTTTCTTCCCTTTCTTAGTTCCCTTGGTCTTCTTATCAGCCATCGCTCACCTCCCACTGTGTCGTCTTCCCCACCTAGGTGGGAGCCAGGCAGCATACCGCCGTTGGATCTAGTAGTCAAGATTGATATAAGTGACAGTTTTCCGCAACTTGAGCACGACGCAGCCCACCAGATTCCATTACCATGCGTCCCTCTCCCGGAGTATCCCTTTGACCAATCTTGACGTGGGAATATTGGTGCGGGACGCTCGCACTGACACGGCTTGGACACCGCCTGTGAGCGAGGATGGTGGCTCTTTGATGAACCAGGCGGCGACCAAAGCAACGACAGGGCCAGCAAACCCGATAAACAGGACCAATGTGCAGTCCCTCGGGAAAGGAAGAAAATGTACGCTGAATACACGGGCTACGATCAAGCCGCCTCTGCCACCCATCTCTTCGTCTGCTGCAGATTGCCGATATCCACCGTCAGGGATCCCGCGTGTTGCGCGGTCTTGTGTTCCGACTACAATAGAAATGTGGTGACGAGGAGGAAGAATTTATGCGTGGAAGCTTTGGCAGGTACCTGGATGTGAACCTAACGACAGGGAAGATCGGCGATTACGAGATCCCAGAAGGGTGGCAGAAGCTGTACGTAGGCGGAAGAGGGATCGCGGCGCGCATCCTCCTTGAGGAGCTTTCCGGCAAGGAGGACCCGCTCTCTGCTGACAATATCCTCGTCTTCGGCACGGGGCCGTTCCAAGGGACGGGGGTTCTCGGCGCCGGAAGACATATCGTGATGGGCCTCTCCCCCAAGACTGGAAGCGTCGCTGGATCTTACGTCGGCGGCTACTTCGGCCACGAACTGGGAAGGAGCGGGTACGATGGGATCATCCTGCGTGGAGCGGCGTCAGAACCAGTCTACCTGACGCTCGTCGATGGAGAAGGCGAGATCCATCCCTCCTCCGATCTGTGGGGGCGTGGAGTTCTCGACACGACCACGGCTCTCACTGATCTCTATCCCCGTTCACGCGTCGCGGCAATCGGAATTGCGGGTGAAAACCTAGTGCAGATGGCGTGCATCATGCACGACGTCTCTCGCTCCGCCGGAAGGCCCGGCCTTGGTGCGGTGATGGGCAGCAAGATGCTGAAGGCGATCGTCGTGCGTGGGAATCAGGATAAGCCACTCTACGACAAAGAACGCTTCGTGGCCGAGCGCGGTGAGCACACGCGCGACACGTACGACGAGGATATGCGCCGGTTCGGTGAATACGGAACCTCCGGTTTGACCTGGCTCTCCGACATGGGGCTCCTCCCAACAAAGAACTTCCAAGAGGGTGTGTTCGACGCGGCGGAAGAGATCGGCGGAGAGAGGATGCACGACACGATCCTCACGGATCGCGCGGGCTGCGCCGGCTGCCCCATCCGCTGTAAACGTGCGGTGAAGACCACCTTTGCCGGGCGAGAGGTCGACCCTCGCTTTGGAGGGCCGGAGTACGAGACGATGGCCGCCTTTGGCTCCCTGTGCTTGAATGACAATCTGAGTGCGATCGCCCTAGCAAATCAGTTGTGCAACGATTATGGGATCGACACGATCTCCGCCGGAGTGACCGCGGCATTCATGATGGAGGCGTCGGAGAAAGGGCTCATCGACGAGAAAATCCAGTGGGGCGATGGTGAGGCGATAATCCGCCTGATCGATCAGATCGCCCATCGTGAGGGAATCGGCGATGAGCTTGCTAACGGTGTTGAGGAATACGCAGCCAGGATCGGAGCCGATTTTGCCATGACAATCAAGGGTGTTGAGCTCCCGATGCACGAGCCACGGGGGAAACAGGGGCTGGGGATTAGTTATGCTACTAGCCCTCGTGGTGCAACGCACATGGAGGGGATGCACGACACAATGCTCACCGGTGGCGTACCTACACCGGAACTGGGGTTCCATCATCCCTACGATCGGTTCACCCTGGCTGATAAGGCCGGTGTGGTAAAGACCTACGAGGATGTAAGGTCCTTCGTCAACTCGCTCATCCTGTGCGCGTTCACCGTGCGGGCAACGGGAGAGAAGTACAACCTGCCACGCATCCGCGCTCTGTTGGAGGCGGAGACGGGGCTTGATGTGAGCGCGGAGGAAATGCTGTTGATCGGCGAGCGAAACTATGCGCTGCTCCGTATGCACGCGGCGCGCGCGGGATACACGGTGGATGATGACGGGCTGCCAGCGCGATTCAGTGAGCCCCTTCCGCGCGGAGCGAGCGCTGATCACCCGATTAACGCGAAGGTCTTGGAACAGACGATCAAAGACTACTACGAGGCGCGCGGCTACGATCGCTACGGCCCCACGGATGAGACGCTGCGTCGGCTGAGGATGGATGACCTCATCGGTGTGATCGACAGGAGTAAGCGATGACACAGGTTGTCTCCTTCATCGGACACCACAACAGCGGGAAGACGACTCTCCTCGCGCAGGTGATCACAATTCTCCTAGAACGAGGGTTCCGCGTGGGGGCGGTGAAACACGCTCCACACCTCGAAGAGATGGATTCTCCAGATGCTGACAGTACACGATTGCACGATGCTGGAGCGGAGCAAACGCTCCTCATCTCGGACGATACCTGCGCCCTGTTCTGGGATACCGACCCGGACGAGCCGATCGAGGGGCTGATCGATCGCCTCTTTCCAAACTATGACATCATCCTCGTCGAAGGATACAAGCACGGTCCGTTTCCCAAGATTGAGGTCTACCGTCGTCTCGACACACACGCCGACCCGCTCGCTGGCGAGGTCGAGGTGATCGCGGTGGTCACCAAGGAGAAGGTCGCCCTTCCCGATGGGGTGAAGATCCTCTCTCCACGACGGCCGGATGAGGTCGCCGACTTCATCGAAGAGAGATTCCTGTAGCAGCACAGCGAATCTAGAAACCTTTCTATACCCTCAAGAGGGCATTCATACTCACCTATTCGAGGTTTGGTTGCTTCCCCACAGCGCCAAGTGCGGCCGATACTTGGGCGGAGCCAACTTCCTTTCACTAAGGGAGTTGGCGTAACCCTTGTCCACTTCCTGTCAAGGCTTTTCCCGCCATTTCTCTTGACAAACTCTCGTCAAAGTATCATAGTAAGACTCGTTCGCTGGTGAACGCTCGCCACGGAGAATGGAGATTTTGTGTAGAATTAGGAGTTAGGCACTGAAATGAGACACCGTGAATAGTCACCTTCCCGTCAAAAAGCGATTGAACGTGCGTCGCGAGGTTGCCCGTATTCGCCGGGACCCTCTTCAGCCCATTCTGGATACCTTGCTTCCTGAACGCCAAACTGGCGGGACGAGGGAGAGATACGAGGAAGCCTACTACCTATATTCCCGGGCAATGGAGCGGATGCTTGAGCAAGTGTCCACCGTTGTGCGTTACAGCAAGGGACCTTACTATGTTCGCAAATACGGCGGACGTTACGGGCCAGGACAGAAAAAACTGGCTGAGAAAAGAAGGCGTCTTTCACCATTCCTTGAACTTGATGTGAGTAGCTGTCTAATGCACACACGTATCTTACTCGATAGGGCCATCGGTATCTCGCGTGTGTTTCTCAAGGGTCCTCAGTTGCCCAGCTTCAATTCGTTCAGTGATCACAAAAAATTCTTCATAAGGCATCCGAATGTGCTCTTCGCGCATGCGGAATACTCGAGATATATGCGTGACCAGACTTCCTGGTTTGATATCCCAATAAAATATGTTCGAGACAAGTTCTTCGTCCATCAAGGACCTAGACATCGGAAGCTATTCACCATTGGGTGGGAGGGCGACGACAATCTCACTCTTACGTTTCTACTCGCCAACCGGGAACAAAAACATTCCGATACTTGGATCAGCTTCAATCCGTGGCGTATGTCATACGACATCGAAGAGTTTCTTAATTGGTACGGCAATTATGCGATTCGCAATGTATCAAGTGCTAACAAACGCATGGACGGCGACGCGGTAAACCGCGCGTCATGCGTAGCGTTAGGTGGCAGGACGTGACGTCTGCTGATCTGAAAAAACTCGTCGGCCGTGTCGAGCGGTTCCGCGCGAAGCTCGAACAGAAAGCTGGACCGGGCACCTCGTGGGACTATACTTTTCCCGACGGCACGAAGACGACCTACGCCATCACGAAGGTCCAGACTCCCGAGGAACTTCTCGACCTCTTCGCCAGCCTGGCCATCGCGATCTGGTCGATCAAAGACTATTTAAGGGAGTTGTCAGCCACTTTCGGCACCACGCCAGAAGCGATCGAGGCTTACGTCGATTCCGACCGTTATCTTCCGCTGTGCGGAGATGTCGCGAACCTGATCAAGCATGGGAAGCTAAAGAAGAGCCGCTCGGGTAAATGGCCCGATTCTGTCGCGCCGACCTACGTCGTCGCTCACGATCCCAAGGCACCCATTACACCGATTAAGTCGCTGCAATTCGGAGCCGGATCTGTGACCCTCGATATCTCGGATCCCGAACTTGTCGAGATCAAGTTCAAGGTAAGGTCTACTTCCGGCGCCGAACTCGCCGACGGACTCGTTTGCCTCCAGTACGGAATTGCATCTTGGGAGTCCTTCATCAAAGCCCATGAACCTGCCGCCTAACAAGCCGCTGAAGCTGACGCCGAACGTGTCAGCGCAATCGATCTGCAGTGCCAGTCAGTGTTCCCCGGGGGAGGGTCGCCCATGCTAAGCTTCATGCAGGCCACAGCTTAGCGGCCAGACGTTACGCAATTCTTCTCCCCACTTTCTTGGCGGTCTCGACCGCTCGTTCCTCTTGCTCTTTCGGCTTCTCATCCATCTGTAGACCTCTTTCATCTTGGGTTGCCGAGACTGTCTCCTGCGTCGCCTGCTGGACCTGCCACGGCTTGACGCCGACTCGCTCTCCAAGCGCCAATAAGAACGGGTCTAGCGCCTGCTCGAACGTGTAGCAGCGATGTTCCTCGGCAAAGAGCAGGAACTACCTGAACTGAGCATTATGCTGGTCGGCTGTCCACTTCCTGTCAAGGCTTTTGGCGCCATTTCTCTTGACAAACTCTCCTCGAAGTATCATAGTAAGATTCGTTCGCTGGTGAACGCTCGCCAGGGAGAATGGAGATTTTGTGTAGAATGAGGAGTTCGGCGGACGCTTTCGGAACACAATCAGGGAGAAATAGGGTAAATTATGACAAATGAACGCATTTTAGGTCGGCACACCCGATGAAGTCATTGATGACTGTTTCGGCGGATGAGGCCAAAAAACACTTTCTAAAGGGAAGCAGCTACTTCAACGGGGACTTCCCCGACTACATTAGCTTTGAGCCTATCCTGAATGATACCGCTGATGTATTAGGCGGTCGCGGATACGCCACGTTCAAAAGCAAGGACCCGAGCTTGTTCCGAGACGTGAATTACAGCCTCGTCGCGAACAAGGATGGCAGGTTCGCCTGGCGACCCTTTGAGCTTATCCACCCTGCAATATACGTCTCTTTGGTAGATCTAATCTGCGAGCCGACGAACTGGACTCAGATCACTGATCGATTTGAAGAATTCAGAAAAGGTGCCGTTGATTGTTGCAGTTCGCCAATGATGTCGCTTGACAACAAATCTGACCAAGCGGCTCAGGTCAGAAGCTGGTGGCAGAGCGTTGAACAACGGTCTATAACCTATTCTCTTGAGTTTAGCCACGTCCTACACACAGACGTAACGGATTGCTACGGGTCTCTCTACACGCACAGCATTTCGTGGGCGCTGCACGGCTTGGACTTCACGAAAAAACATAGGCACGATAGAAGTCTGCTTGGAAACAAGATTGATGAGCACATCCGGGCTAGCCGATACGGCCAGACGAATGGAATTTCGCAGGGTTCGGTCTTGATGGACTTTATCGCGGAGAGTGTTCTTGGCTACGTAGACCACGAGGTAACAGCTGCGCTTAAAGACCTAAAGGACTTTCGCATACTTCGATATCGCGATGACTATCGGATATATACGAATAGTGACGAAAGCGCCGAATCTATTCTGAAAGTCATAAGTGACAAGCTGCGAACCGTCGGAATGAAGCTGGGCGTCGCGAAGACCTTTGTGAGCACGAATGTAGTGGAGGGTTCGATTAAACCGGACAAGCTAGCGGGGATTGACCTTCAAGACTTGGGCGACACGAATGCGAAGACGATTCAAAAACAGCTGTTAAGATTGCATGCCTTCGGTCGTCGTTTCCCGAACAGCGGTGCGCTCCGTCGTCTATTGGGTGAAATGCACACTGCGATTCTTAAGTGCGAGGAGCCACCGGACGATCTTGTGGTGCAAGTTGCTATCGCTACCGATATTGCTGTTGTTTCGCCGAACGCATTTCCTGCAGTAGCTGGGGTCCTTAGTCACCTTATTTCTCTCGCGCCAAAGGACGAGAAGAAGGAACTCTGGTCGAGAGTTGTCAAGAAGCTGCGGCGTGTACCATACAATGGCTACCTTGAGATATGGCTGCAGCGCGTGACAAAGCCGGAATCAGTAGGTATGCCCTTCGAAAGTGATGAGCGGATCTGTCAAATAGTGGATGGTGAGACACCGAAGCTATGGGAAAATGATTGGATCGCTAACGACAAGCTTATGACTGCCTTAGACGTGTCAAAGATCGTTGTTGGTTCCGCTGCGAACAAGGGGGAAGTCGTCCAGCCGGAGGAGGTGGAGCTGTTCAACGAGAACGCGTGGGTATACTGAGTCATCGCTTACGGAACTTGCTAAGTATCTGCGAGCTGACTCAAACCATGACGACATCGGCTGCCGCTGATGGCGGTCAGCTGTCGAATACGGCGCTGCACTTGACGTCAAAACCGCTTCGCGGTCTGGATGCAAGTAAGCTTAGTTGTTATAAGAGCTTTGTGGCCTGGTCTTGCAATCCAACACCTTCACCGGCGTTGTGTCGTCTCATACCCCTGAAATCACGGATTGAACAACGTTGACAAGTGCGCACGTTGGCATAACAGAGGCTTTGAAGGGCAAAGTCTTAGACGGATAGCTGAGCGCGGGTGAGGGTGAAATTGCCAGGCCTGCTACCGTCCACTATAATTACAACCGTCACAAAGGAGGACGATATTCCATGAGTCCAGAGAAGCAGCACAGCGAAGAGGCAAGCTGCAGTGAGCTCGATAAGGGCCTCCAAGCATCATTGGCCGAGAAACAGGCTGGAAGGGTCTTTGGCCCATTCACTGCTGCTGAAAAGACCATGGAATTCCTGGGGGCATTTCAACCCTAGCACGTGTGCACGTAGAAGCTTCGATATGCTACAAGCTGCCATTCGCAGTTTACACGTTGAGATTGGATGGCAGGGTAGACCGCTTTATAATCCTTGTGGAGGAAGATCATATCCAAGAGCGCTGATCCCTGAAGAGAAGGTCCTTCCAATCAAGGTTGGGTGAGCATTTCTTGAAGCTCCTAATCGATGTGGGAGTCGGTAAGACAAGCAACCTGTGCCGCCTGGAGGTTGCGCTCGTGGCTGTTGAAATGAAACTTGGCATAGCTAGCACCCTGGCCGCATTATTGTTATAATATCGTTATAACAGAAGGAGGCCGGAATGATTAAACAGCTACGCAAAGTGGGCAACAGCAACGCCTTGATTCTAGATAAGCCCATTCTTGAGCTTCTGGGCCTCGAGGAGGACGGCCAGGTACAGCTGACAATCCAAGACGGCAACTTGATCGTAACCCCAACTCATCCCAGGTGGTTGGACGCCGAGAATCTCCAAAAGAAGCTCAATTATGTCGTCAAAAAACGCAGACAAGTACTGAAACGATTGGCGTAGTAGTGGGCGCAATAATCTTCCTGTCCGTAGCAGATGTAATCGAGATTCACGAGCGCGTCATCACAGAGTTTGGTGGCCATTCGGGTCTGCGTGATCGAGGGCTACTCGAATCGGCGGTGGCAATGCCGCACGCTATGTTCTCGGGGCAGTATCTCCATGCCGAGTTGCCAGACATGGCCGCAGCGTATCATTATCATCTATGCGCGAATCATTCCTTCGTTGATGGAAACAAGCGCGTTGCGGTCACCGCGGCTGAACTGTTTCTCTTGGCGAACGGCTTGGAGCTACATTGCACGGACTATGAATTGGAAGAAATCACATTAGGCATTGCATCCAGTTTAGTCACAAAGGAACATGTAACTGAGTTCTATGCTGCCCATACAAGAGGGATCAAATAACTGCCCTGAAAGCACACCTGGTTTGACCAAAGTGTGTACCAGGTGGAGGAAGATCATGCCCAAGATTGCTGATTGCATTGTGGCCGACATGTAAGTGATGCACGGGAAGCCAGTCATCGCTGAAACCCGTGTTCCTGCCCATCTCATTCTTAATTTGCTGGCTGGTGGCTTTAGCCCGGAACAAGTGCTTGCAGAATATCCTGACCTCACCATCGAAGATGTGCAAGCGTGTTTGGCTTATGCCGCAGGCTTGGCTAAGGAAGATGTCGGGGTTTTCTAAAGCAGCATGATGACGTTCTTGATAGATGAAAAATGGTTCCTTGTTGTTTCGAGTGGGTAGTGTCCTCTAATTTCGGTTCGCACGGGATGAATGCCGGTTGCAAAGCAAAATCGAAGAGAATTCACCACGAAGAGCACGAAGGGCACAAAGAATGGAATTCGGTTCAAGCACACATCTACAATCCGTCGGCTGCAGAAGTGGGAAGAGATAGTCATGAGTCTACAACGAAGCCAATAGTCCAAAGCTCAACGTGGCAGACAGGCTGCTCACGCTACAAAAGAACAGGCTCTTGGGTAGCGTCGGGAGCAAGCCATGCATGGCTTGACTTCGACGTCGCGGTTGTGCTCTGAATCCTTCGTGCTCTTCGTGTCCTTCGTGGTGAGACAGTTCTGCCTCTCTGCAAGAGTCTTGACGTTTGATCTTCTCTCCATAGTTACCCACTCGAAACGACAAAGAATCTGAAAAATGTGGCTCTGCCCTGAGCGACGCAAGAACCCTCAGGAATTCCGTCACTTAGGCAAATCGCTCGTACTCCAAAGAGATCGTTGCACGCGTTCTAGCGCTGTAGTACCCTCTTAGTCATCATGCACAGCGCCACGATAACAGATAACACCGTACATTCCGCAGTTTCGTCCCTTCTTGTCGTCCCGCACGGGACGGACAGGATCGCTGAGGGACGGAGGCGTGCAGCGCTGCTCCTCGCACGTTCTCCGCAGGAGGGTGATCTCGTCCTTCGCGGTGGACACCCCGACCTAATAGAACTCTCCGCACCCGATGGAAAAGAGAAGATCGGGATCGACCAGGTGCGCGAGGTGATCCACCAGGCGCAGTTCGCTCCCACGCAGGCCAAGCAGAAAGTCTGCCTCCTGCCACGCGCGGAGGAACTGACGATGGAGGCGGCGAACGCCCTCCTCAAGGTGTTGGAAGAACCGCCGCGCGGAATTGTGTTCCTCTTCCTCGCCGAAAACCCGGGGGATCTTCTGGCGACGATCGTGTCGCGCAGTCAGGTAGTCCGGGTGCGACCGACTATCGACAGCGACAGTATCTCCCGCCTGACCGCAGCCGGATACGCGGAGGCAGACGCCCGTTACCTGATCGACATAGTGGAGAACGAGGTCGAGCTTGATCCGTTTATCGCTCGTCCCGTCGACCTTGCCTCGGCGAAGAGAGAGGCATCACAAGTCGCGGCGGAGGCGACAGTAACTGAACTCATCGCCCTCGCCATCGGAGACGACCCAATCGTTCGAAGCGCCGCCGCGTCGCGCCTCCTCCACCGCCTCACGGAGGACGATCGCGAGCTCGCGGTCACAGGGGCGATCGCTATTGCGCGCGCCGACCGCGATGTTGCCGCGCGGCTCCTCGGCAATCTCCTTGCGATATCCTTCTCCGCGCTGCGTGAAGGGATCAATCGCGAAGATGCCCCTCGCAGCGATCAATTGGGGCTGTTGGCGGTCGATCCGGCATTGTGGGGTGTCACGTGCCGCCGCATTCAACGGGCACAACGGGCACTCGATCGCTATACTTTCCTGGAAGGGGTCTTCTTGTCGCTCTTTCTTAGCGTATGTCGAGGTGAATAGTGGCTGAAGAGAAGGTATTTCTCGTGCGTGTATTGGATCTCGAGAGAGACAGTGGGTACTTCCACGCGCAGTCGGGAACGTTTGTTGCCGGTGATCGCTGTGTCGTTGACCATAACGGTCTTCACATGGGCATCGTGTTGGGCGTGCTTGCCGCGGGCGAGGGGATCGGCAAGCAGCTTGAACAGCTAGTGCGCAAGGTAACGGCAAGCGACATGGAGGCGTACGCCCACAACCAGGCCGAGGCCGAACGGGTGCTCGCTTCAACGCGGGAGGTGATCGTGAGCCACGACCTGCCGATGCACCTCGTCGCCGCCGAGTACACGATCGACCGCGCACACCTACGCATCTACTTCACCGCGCCTCATCGCATCGATTTTCGCGCCCTGCTGCGCGACCTCGCGGGGCGCTTCGGAGTGCGCATCGAGCTGCGCCAGATGGGGGCACGCGACGAGGCCAAGCTGAAGGGAGGAATCGGCCGCTGTGGCCGTGTCCTATGCTGCCACCAGTTCTTGCACGATCCCACGCCCGTTCCGATGGAATTTGCCTACGATCAGGAGCTGTTTGTTCCTCCAGAGCGGATAACTGGCGTCTGCGGACGCCTCATGTGCTGCCTGGCCTACGAGCATAACGCCTACAAGGATGAGCTTGCCGAGATGCCTAAGCTTGGGACGTGGGTAAGCTACGAGGAGAAACGGGGAAAGGTGATCGCCCACAACATCTTCCGGCGCACCGTCACCCTCCTCACTGGGGAGCACGATCGGATCGAGGTGGAGCTCGCGGAGATCAAGCCTATTTCTACGTCACGGCGACAGAAGGACTGATCCGGCCACCCTTACCCAGAAGTTGCATCAGATCCTCCTCGGATAGGGTGGCTGTAATCTCGATTCCCTCACTCGTGTAGGAACAGATAGTTACCCGCTCCCGCCGCGAAAGAAGGTGTAGCTCCTGCGTCATGCTGTAGGGCAGGATCAAGGAAACGTCGCTCTTTCCGTGCGAGAGAATCTCCTGCATACGCGCGAGGAGCTGCTCTATGTTTGTCCCTTCCCGCGCCGAGATGAATACGGGCTCGTGGAAAGCTTCCGTGTCTATCTCATCCTGAGAGATGAGGTCGATCTTGTTCAACACATCGATGACCGGTGGACGCTGATCGCCGCCTGTGAACACCTCGCGATCGAGGGTGGCGATGACGGTTTCATAGTCCTCGCCGCATCGCGGGCTGGAGGAATCAACGACGTGAAGAATAAGATCCGCATCGTGCACCGTCTCCAGCGTGGCGGCGAAGGCGGGAATCAGATGGTGCGGAAGGTTACGGATGAATCCGACGGTGTCGACGAACAGCGCCGACTGCGGAGCTCCGATCCGCCCCCGCCTGACGGTTGTCGTCAGTGTCGCGAAAAGCTTGTCCTCAACGAGCACGTCCGTCCCGCAGAGCCTATTGAGAAGCGTTGACTTCCCGCTGTTGGTGTACCCGATGAGGGCAATGAGCGGGAGCGGCCCCGCACGACGCTTCTTGCTGCGCAGCCCGCGTTCGGCACGGGCCTTGGTCAGCCGTCGTTCGAGCGTGTGGATGCGGCGCTTGATCTTGTTGCGATCGAGTTCAAGCTGCGTTTCACCTGGTCCCCTTGTCCCGATCCCTCCACCGAGCCGGGAGAGGGCGTTTCCCCAACCGCGCAGCCGTGGCAGGAGGTAACGAAGCTGCGCAAGTTCTACCTGCAGTTTTGCCTCCTTAGTTGCCGCTCGCTGGGCAAAGATATCCATGATCAGTTGCGATCGATCGATCACTTTCGTCTTGATCTTTTCTTCAAGGTTTCGCGCCTGAGCGGGGGAGAGCTCGTCGTCGAAGATGACCACGTCCGCACCCAGCTCGTGCGCCGCTGCCTTCACATCGTCAACCTTCCCTTTGCCGATGAAGAAGGATGTATCACGACGCGTGCGGTTTTGCACAACTTCAAGGAGTGTCGGAATCCCGGCAGTGGAGGCGAGGGCCGTGAGCTCGAGCAATGATTCCTCGACCCTGCTCCCCGGTGTTTGTACCGCAACAAGGATCGCCTTCTCGTTTCCATAGATGCGCGCTCGCTCCCCGAGGTGATCCTCAGTGAGTAAATTCTCGGGGAGAAGAGGACTGCTAGCTGACTCGTTCAATTTGACCTCCAACATCACGCAGCTTTCCTGCCATGCGTTCGTACCCACGGTCGATCTGCTCTAGGTGGTCGATTGTACTCTCGCCCTTCGCGGCCAGGGCGGCCAGGACGAGCGCCGCTCCGGCACGAATGTCGGGCGCGCTCGCGGCGGTCGCGTGTAGTTCGCTCACCCCGGTAATCACCACCCTTCGCCCACTCACCTCTATCCTTGCTCCCATCTCGCGCAGGGTGGATGTGTACGCAAACCTGCTCTCGAAGATCCGTTCTTCAACGACACTCTCTCCCTCGGCCAGGCTCAACAGCGCGACAAGCGGAGGCTGCAAATCCGTTGGGAAACCAGGATAGGGGGCGGTGACGGTGCTGATCGACCGCGGCCGCCCGTTCATGGAAAGTGTGATCGCATCATTAGCCTCGTCGATATCACAACCCGCCTGCGCAAGGAGCGAAAGGAGCGACCGCAAATGCTCGGGGATTACTCGCTGCACCGCAACCCCCCCACCCGTGATCGCGGAAGCTATGAGGTACGTCCCCGCCTCCATCCGATCGGGGATCACGGCATGCCGTGCACCGTGAAGGCCAGTCGTCCCTTGAATATAGAGCGATCC
>Ga0307380_10003162_pt1 | contig 22944 bp, 16 predicted proteins | sample UN3MG_FD_202239 | JGI IMG/M metagenome (GOLD analysis project Ga0307380, IMG submission 202239) | Soil microbial communities from Risofladan, Vaasa, Finland - UN-3 | ecosystem: Environmental > Terrestrial > Soil > Coastal area > Acid sulfate soil | place: Finland: Risofladan, Vaasa | collected... | reverse complement strand
TCCAGTGGAGTCTGACCAGCCAATAGTCTTTGGGAGAGCCCGGCTGAAGGCGGACAGTGACATTTTGTCCGATTCACAGGCGGATTTCAGTCGGCTTAACCTGGACCTGACCAGTAACCTGCACGTTCACTGGGGCGGGCCGACGGCCTGGCGTAAGGAGAAGCGATTCGACGGAGTGGGAGGCCATCCTGATGCCGGTGTGTATGAGATTATGGAAATAGTAGACAAAAACCGGTTACGAATAAGACCCAGGCCGCCGCAGGACGCAGAGGTATCATATTCGATAGGGCGTCTTAGCTACTTTCAGATGGGGCTGTCAAATTGCGATTTCTTTGTGCTGGATACCCGCGGCCAGAGGGAAATGCCAATACAGGCACAACCGGACAGGCCCGGGCAATCCATACTTGGAGCCCGACAAAAAGCATGGCTCAAAAAAGCCATGCGAGAGAGTAATGCGGATTTTATTTTTGTAGTCTCTTCGGTTAATCTTGTTTTGCCGCATATCCTTGATGTGGGAGAAACAGGGCCCGACACATGGAGTGGACAGCATGACTCCTGGACCGGCTTTCCGGAAGAGCGAAAGGAAATGATTCAGTTCTGGGATTCGCTGGATAAACCCATTTTTATCCTGACAGGTGACTTGCACAACAGTTTTGCAGTCAAAGTCACCGATAATCTGTGGGAATTTGCTTCGGGGCCGCACAGCTCCGGGAACGCCAGTATGTTAAGTGAAGGCGAGCGTCCATCCAGCGGCCCTTTCGAGTATCAGGGCGTCAAGTTTGATATTCGCTGGTCAACTTACCAGCGGGCCGACAGCCGCGGCTTTCATCAACCGGTGTATTGTGTTGTTCAAGTCAACAACGTTTTTAACAATCCGGCAAGACCGGGAAAGGTTCGCTGGGTTGCATTTGACAGGCCGCATGTAGTTTTTCAGTACTATGATGGATTGACCGGGCGTTTATTGTATGCAGAGGCGGCCTCGCCAAGGCTCGCTGATTGACTGAAAAAGAAGCCTTTTCATTTTCATTCTTTCGTATGTGAGTAGGCCAAGTTGCCATGTTCATCATAAAACGAAAACATGGCTTGAGCCCCGTCCTTTTTTGGTGAGACAGTCACCATCAGGAAACCTGCGGAGGGTTTGCCTTCCAACTGGCAATGATACTGTTTAATCTTGCCCTCTGGATCGGTCGATTTTGGCGAGCCGGCCCTCACTCCCAGACGGGAATTGGCATCGACTAACGCACCACTGGAGAATTCTTCGAAGCCCGATGGATGCCTGGCGTGATACTGCCAATGACGGTCCCCGCATAGAACATAGAAGTTTTTATCGAGAAAACCGTTTTGTTTCAGCCAGCCGAAGAATTCCTGTGCTTCATGGCGAAAACCATCGAGGTTGGTATGGTTGTCTCTCTTGCTTCTATCGTCCGGGCCGACCAGCGGAGTGGGTGAAATAAGGATTTTGAAGGTAGCATCACTGGCGAGCAAGGTATCCTTGAGCCATTGCTTTTGGGTATCACCCCAGATGGTCTTGTCCGGCCCGTCGGGCATTTTGTTAGCACTGCGGTAAAGCCGGCCCTCCACAAGCCAGATTTGCAGGTCGCGGCTGATGCGGAAGGTAGCGTAGGTAGATGCGGCCGGGTCGGCTAAATCGACAACGGGCAATTGCTCGCGGAAGTTGCGCGCCCCCATTTCCGGCGTAGGCATTTTGTCTCCCGTGTTGTCACAGTCATTGTAGCGATAGTCGTGATCGTCCACCTCCCAATAAGTCGGGACTTCCGCGAATAAGTCGATGAAGCGGGGCTGGATGAACTGTTCGTGATATTTACGGCGCATTTCCGTTTCGGTTTTTGCGCGATCAGACCATGCTATACCCATCCACCGGTCCGAGCCGGCTTTCTTCTCTGGATGATCAAAATAGACATTATCCCCGGTGCCTACGAAAAAATCGGGCTCCAGCTTTCGGATCGCTTCGAGCGCGGGGTAACCAAGATGTTTGTCGTCGCCCTGATAGGCGCCTTCGGGTTTGTAAGGACCTTCATGGAAGAAGAAATAGTTCATCCCTGTCACTACTGCGAACTTTGTTTCTTCTATTGCATTCTTACCACCGAGTGTTTTGAACGAACATGTGCGGCCTTTCACAATATCGTCCCGTTCAGTTCCATACAGCAGGCGATAGTAATATTTAGTGGATGGTTTTAAGCCGTCCACCTCCACTTTGACGATATAGTCGTAATCTGGCGAGGCCATGATCCAGCGAGTTTTGCGCGATTTCTCAAATTCCGGATTGGTCGCCAGTTCGAATCGCGCCACGCCTGGGCTTCCGGGCAGGTCACCTTCGATAAGTTCTGTGCCCTTCGTCAGCCGGGATTGAAGGATGACGCTGGTTTCAGTGACCCGGCCCGCCATTTCGCCTTGACCAAGGTTTAATGACGGAGCCGCGAACACGAGCGAAATGTTACAATAGCTGATGAAAACACTTACGGTGAAAAGAAGTTTCATTTAGCACCTCACTATACAAGAATACAGATGGATTTTTAATTATACCGTTTATATTGCCGGATACTTGAAATGTCAAGAGTCTGGAATAGTTTTTTGCACGAATAGGGGGAGAGCTATACCTCCGGCACATTCCACAAAAAAAAACGTGGAAATTTCCTTTTGAGATTACTATTATTTCAAGCGAGTTAAAATGAGAAGTTATCTTGTTACAAACTTGTTAGTGTTAGTTTTTACCTGTTGTGGGCTGCTTAAACATACAGCAGTTGCCGCAGATGAGCAGAGTGCCCGAACAGAGCTTAGCGACATTATTGGAATAACACATGTAGATGGTAAGTATTGTTTAACCGACGAAAACTTCCTGAAGGAGGGGGCGGATCAAATTTTGGCTTTAGGCTCGCGGGTTATTAAGGTTTGGTTTCACAATCCGCAGCGGTCATACCCCTTCAATTCGCAATGGCCGCAGATGGATGGTTTCGTTGAGACAGCAAAGTCACCTTATTTTAAGGATCTGTTTGACAGGCCTTTTAAGACCTATGTTATGATGTGTTTTTCGGCCGGCAGGGGCGCGGGTTACTTCAGGAAAGGTGTTGACGAGCAGCAAAAGCTGGATGAGCAGCGTCAGTTTTACGAACTTACCAAACACCTTTTGACCACGTACAAAGGTACCGGCAAGACTTTTATATTGCAGCACTGGGAAGGCGACTGGCTTATTCGCGGAAGTTATGACAAAAATGCTGACCCGGCGCCGGAGGCTATAAACGGCATGATCGAGTGGCTTAATGCCCGGCAGAAAGGCGTGAATCAGGCCAGAGAGGAGGTGGGATTTGACGGAGTCCGGGTTTATCACGCGGCCGAAGTGAATCGTGTCGTCGACTCTATGAAACAGGGCAGGCCTAATGTTGTAAACAAGGTTCTGCCTCACACTGAATTAGATCTGGTTTCCTATTCGGCGTGGGATTCGACAACGGCACATCCTGAAAGTCCTCAGGTGTTCCGTGAGGCGCTTGATTTTATAGCGGCCAATATGCCGGACAGCCCCACCTTTGGCAATAGAAATGTATACGTGGGTGAGTTTGGCATGCCCGAGAATAAGTTTTCGGCAGAGCAGATTCGGAAGATGATTCCCAACGTGGTGGAGACCGCTCTCGATTGGGGATGTCCCTACATAATATATTGGCAACTATACTGTAACGAGTTAGAGGACCTAAAACAAACTCCACCAATACACAGCAATGATGCAGTGCGCGGTTTTTGGCTGATAAGGCCGGATGGCTCCAGGGCCTGGACGTGGGGGTATTTTCATGAGCTGTTCAGTTCAGGTGGTCTAAAAAAGCATTAATATTTGCGCCGCAAATTATGATTGTGCCTGGCGGCAGCGGGGAATGTGGTGTACAGAATTTACACGAGTTATCTTCAGTAACTGATTTCTAATTTTCTCGGACGCTTGGGGTGTCCCGTTTTTCCCAAAGAAAGATTTTAAAATTTCACCGGTAGGGAAAGAATCATGTCCGAAGAATTGCCGAATGTGATTGAGCGGCTTTTTCTTCCACATTAAACGCGATATGGAACGGCTGAGAGGCAGGTGGTCAAGTGGGGGCTTTAGAAATCGAGCGGTCGGTCGTTATATGTTGTTCGGATCAGGTTAACATAGTGCAGCTTCTTGCCGATAAGTTACTGTAGGTAAGGGGTTGAACATGACCTGGCGAGTGATGCGGAGGAGCACTCGCCGGTTCTTTTTAACCGAAAGTCTAATAATGATTTGCATCAATTCTCCCACCATCGCCTAATCCAGGCCGGATATTCAGAGTGGCTCTTTGTATTCAAAAAATCTCGATTGTCCGATGGTTGTGATTCCTTGGGGCGAGTCGATGTTAACTAACATAAATGAACCTGTTCGCCGGAAATGTCGTATAGGTGTTTGAATTAGAACCGATAAGTAAGGAAGCGTTTATAATGGCTATGGAACATCCACAACATAATACGGAGTGCAACTCAGGGGTACACACCGAGCACCTTTGCTACATAATATCTCAAGGTTTTCATCTCAGTGATGAGCAGAAGTACAAGGTTTTAGTCGAATATGCCGAGTATAAGTGTAATCATTGCGGCCGTATTGCTAAAAGTGATGCCAACCTCTGTGTACCCGATCGCCTGTAAAGTTCGGTGGGTTGCCGGGTTTGTTATCTTCAGCACCCCAGCGATACTTGACCTGACTTTATGCTAATCTGACTTGCTTGTTTCCATTATGGCACTCTGTTGACAAGTGCTTCACTGAATGCTTTTCTTCTTTCGGATACTTTCCTCTATCTTTTCTGCCTCGTAGCGCGTCCATCCGGAAGGCAGCACTCCGAAGTAGTCCAGGCGATCATCTTCCGTGATATTGTCCTTCTTAATAGACGCGGGTACACCCTCTGCAAAGCAGTTGTCAGGGATCACCTGATCGACGTGCGTGGCACTGCCGTTCGCCAGTATGGCTCCCTTGCCAATCCTTGTGTTGTAGTCACAGCATGCATTGAGCCCGATCGCTCCGCCGTTACCTACCTGGGTACCGTGCATCGTAGCGCCGTGATTTATCCAGCATCCGTCGCCAATAATGGATCGGTCCGGAATCTGTGCCCTGGATGAACCGACTTTGGCGGGTCTACCTCCTTCGATGTTCACATTGTCGTAGATGTGCGTGTAATTGCCGATATTATTTGTGCCCCTTATTGTTACATTACACCGAATCAGCGTATGGTGGCCGATAGTTACATTTCCGGTAATAATTGTGCCGGCGTCAATTTTTGTGTAAGGGCCCACGGTTACCCTCCCTTCCAGTATCACCGAAGGGTGGATATCCGCTGTCGGATGAATGTTATTTCCGCTCTTCTTCTGAGCGTTCGTCTCTGATGATCTCGTCAGGAACGAGACGCTTAGGATGATAAGAATGCTCAGGACAATTGTCATCCTGATAATGTTCTTCCGTTTTTGAATCATTTTCTTTTCCTTTCTTTGCTAAATCTCTTTTGACAACTGCCGTATGGGTTTATGTCATCATGCCATTGACCTCTTTAGTCGTAATAGTATCCCTATTGGCGTGTTAATTGCAAACCTTTATATTCATATCTCCTATAGGAATTCGGTTTGATATCCGCTGGATATTTATCTGTTCACTGAGCTGTGCCGGCGTTTTCAGTGCTTGTAAGAATCGACACCGAATTCCATAGGTTTGGCGCCAACTTCATATGCACCTATATCGGCTGCCGGATGGTGCCAGACGCTTGATTTAGGTGACGTTGATCTTGATGGTGACCTTCACATCACCGGTCCACGCAGCTACTGGACGGGGCCGATTTAGATATGGCTGAACCGGATTCGCAAATAAAACATACGACAAGTCCGTTCAACCGCATCTTGTGACTGTTTTGAGTCTTGTAACGGTTTTACCGGTCGTGTTCGATTTTCATAGCGATCTGATGCGGACATTGCGGAACCAGACATTGGCGCCGTGCTCCTGGAATCCGATATGCCCCTCCCGCTTGAAGTCCTTCATAGCTGTACGGAACTTGTTCTTGGACCCATCCGGATTTTTCTGAGGTTCTGTCCATCGATCCAGGTCCATGTCGATGATTTGCTCACCATTGAGCACGATGCCGATCTTGTTGTCCCTGGCGGTGATAGTGATGTGGTTCCATTGGCCGTCTCTTGTCATTTCCTTACTGGGAGCCAGCGCATCATACACCGCTCCGCAACTGTGTGTGGTAGGTTTATCGACGCGATTGTAAACCTGGATTTCGATTCCCGTCTGCACAGGATTCTTCACATCGTCGGTGCGGAAGAAAATGCCGCTGTTGCCCTCGGTCTTAAACTCCAGGTCGAGAACGAAATCGCCGAAGCGTTCCCTGGTCCAAATCATTCCTGCTTTAGTGGTTCGGGCAAGCACGTGGTCTTCGATGACCCAACGGGTGCCGGGCTCGCCGCTGCTGTCCTGCCAGTTGTCCAGGTCTGTCCCGTCGAACAGGATCCGCCATTCACCGGGATTCAAAAGAACATCCACACGGGGCGTTCTATGATTGTACGGCTTCATCAGAATATCCAAATCTCCATCTCCATCCAGGTCGCCGAGCCTGCCTTCGTGTATGCCCTGGCCGTGAGAAGCAATCGTTTCTGTGAAATTTCCTTTCCCGTCACCATACCAGATATACGTCCTGGCATTTTCACCCGCGCCGGGATTACCCATCTCTCCGATGAAGATGTCCATGTTGCCGTCGCCGTTAATGTCACGTATTTCGCATGTATGCCCGTGTATTACGTGCCGGAGCTTGTGGGCGACCCATTTTTTGCCGTTCCACTGATACCAATTGGCATCGCCGTCCATATCGCCGGGAGAAAAGACGACTTCAGGTCGGCCGCCTTTTACCAACTGACCGGCCGCACATTGAGTAAATGCCATATCGGCATCGATGACATGTTCCTCGTATTTTTTCTCCCCGATATGTTTGAACCAACTCCCTCCGCCGACGATATCGACTTTGCCGTCTTGGTCGATATCTACAGGTATGGATGGAAAACCTTCACGTTCACGCCCCGATGACCACGAATAGATAGCGGTAGATGGCCAGGGCTCAGTCGATTTTGGATCCGACGGTATCTCAAAAAGAAGAAGTTTCTTTGCTTTCTGATTCCAGGAAACAAATTCTGCCTGCCCGTCACCGTCGAAGTCTGCGACGGTCTGGTCATGGTGCTTATTGGCTCCTGAGTTCTTGATATATCTACAGACCCAGGGCTTTGAAAAATCTGGATAAGGGTTTTCCCACCACCAGATAGCTTTGCCGCTGGCGTCCTGGCCAAGGATAATGTCCAGGTCGCCGTCTCGGTCGATATCGTGGAAATCGCCTCCCGCTTCCGGTTTTTTACTCGTATTATCAATCACGAACTTGTCCCAGGCTTTGCCGTTGTACTTGTACCAAACAACAGAAGGTGTTTGCGTCCGTTCGCCCACGACGAAATCGTCAATGCCATCTTTGTCAATGTCCAGTATCAGACAGCATGTCTGCTGCTTCCCGTCGTTTGGAGTCGGCATATCCCCTGTTGTGCTGCTTTTGCGCTCCCATTCCACTTCGCCTTTAGCAACGGCGTGACAAAAAGTAATAGTCAGCGATATGATTATTGCTGCCGCCAATATGTTTCTTTCGAAGAATGTGCTTGTCGATCCGACTGTTGCTCTTTTTGTGTTTTCCTTCATTTTTAACTCCTTAATCTGAGATTTATTATACGCATTACTCTAAAACATTGCTGAACATTCCGATACACTATATTACCAGGTTTGTCCGAAGATTTCTTCTGTATTTATTCCGCTTGTTTTATACGGCCGCAGGCAAATGTCAAGAGGATTGTACTGCCGCGGGAGTTTTGACCTGCCGGCCGGCGCCGACGAAATTATTTCCTTACGAACATTAGACGAAGTGGGATCCTAATAATTAGCGGCGATTGGAGAATCTGCTGCATTGGCATTAGAACTTATGTAATTGAGCTGCACATAGTCGAGCTTGCCGTATTCCCCTGAATCGCCTCGAACTTCCACTATAATCTCATCGCCGGTGTTGATAATCACATCTGAAATCGTCCGGGTCTTCCAGCTTTTGTCATCTCCCGAGGCATTCCATGTGTCACCTTTCCGGATGCCGTTGACATAAAACCTGAACTCGCTTCGGCCGTCTTCTTCGTCAAAATATCGTATGTCCACATTATAACGGCCGCTGTCCGCCGTATAGAATTGATTGAAGGGGGTGCGTATGCGTCCCGTGGTGACACTTACAAGTCTGGTGCTGAGCCTGTGGGATGCGCTTCGGTCGTTGCGTTGTTCCACTTCATAGTTATCCAGAGTCCGGAAGTTTTCCGCCTCGATTCTTACGTTTTTCCTTGCGCCTATGGGTGTGGGAATGGTGTTGCCATCGAGAAGTTTAATGAGCTTTGTTATTTCGGATTCTTCGTCTCCCGTCATGAGGAAATAGGCCATCCCTGCATCTGAACAATCGGCTCTTGCCGTAGTGCGCATCCTGTCCCATAGAAAGCGGACCTTTGGGTCGTTCGAATCCCTCATCCAGTACCATGGGCGCCATTCATCGGATTTCGCGGGCCTGCCGTAGGGGCTGGTGGTCAGGAACTTGTTCTGGTCGGTTATCTGTACCCAGGTGATACCCAGCGGGATGACGTGGCGCTTATTGTGATGCACAAAATCTTCATTGGCATAGCCGTCATTCCATCGGCTGTGAGAGATGCAGTATACGAATTGTCTCTTGCCCGGGTCTGATTTTTGGATACCCAGGTAGGGCACTTCCATAGGACCGGCAAGGATAAAGTATAATGGATTGTCCGCCGAGGATTCATTGATGGAGTTTTTGATGCTTTCGATTGCTGCGTTGAGATCTTTCCGGCAGTCGTAAAAGACCGATTTGGAATAACCGTATTTCGTGGCCGCTCCGAGAACGCTTGTTGTATGTTCTTTTTCCCAACGGGCATCGGTTTCGTGAAGGATACAGTTGTAATCAAAGTGGACGAGTTTGTTTTTGACACCGCATTCGGCGAATATGGCAAGGGCCACAGGTGAAGCCGCCCAATCGTCTTCATCGTTGTAATTCCCGTCGGCGCTATATGCGATTCTGCCTTTGAAATTCTTTCCGTCAAACGGCCCGGAGCGAGGATAAAGGTTTGTGGCATAGAAGTGGACAAGTATTGCTGTTGCACAGAAAATTTTAATGAGGTTTTTCATTTGCAGCTCCTGATATCAATAGTTCTGACATTCTGATGTTTATTCTTGGGTGTCACCTCTGCACTGTCTGCGCTGCGGGCCTTGCTGGGCTTTTCGTGTTCAATGACTTATTACCATCATGTTGTTGTATCTATAAGACTTTTCGGAATTTTATTTGCGTGCTGAACTTTAATCAAAGCATTTTATCTATGTAAAAGCAGAACCGGCTTGCCATGCGTGGCCTGTAGAGTTATTCGGCTTCAAGTATGGCCCTGATTTCTTCCAAAGAAAGCAAACCGGAAGTAGCCAGTTTAATCTTGCCTTCGGGATCAATGAAAAAGCTGCTTGGGATGGCGTTTATGGTATTATACGGGCCCGGTAATGCGCCATGGTCGAGCACAACCGTATAGTTTATGCTTGTCCGGGCGACGAAGGCTTTGACAATATCCGGACTCTCATTTGATATGGCCAGGATTGCTAAATCGTCCTCACTGACGGTTCTTCGCAGTTCTATCAGGTGGGGAATTTCCATTCGGCAGGGAGCACACCATGTAGCCCAGAATACAATCAGAATATTTTTGCCGCGATAATTGCTTAACAGCTGTTCTTTGCCTGTAATATCCATTAAAGCAAAATCAGGCGCGGGTTGGCCATACAAATACGTGAAAGCGGGACCCCAGCTTTTTGCGGCCTTGATGATGTCGCTTATATTCGGCCTGGTGCCGGCAAGCGGGGTAGTATCAATCTTGCTTTTTCGGCCGCCCCAGATTTGTGCGATTTCATCGGATGCGGCGTTGACCTGGGCCTTGTCTGTGTGAAGTGCAAAATCGATTGTGAAAGAACGGTTTTGATGCGGTGCAAGCTTTGGTACTCGTCCGAACTTACGCTCAATTGACCTGTTTCGCGGAAAGCCGGTGCCCGGTTCCAGGCCCGTCACATATCCATCCTCATAGGCGACCGGATTTTTCCAGAGCGTAAAGAATGGCAGCTCCTTGACGGAAAAGCCCATTGATACGGCTCTGTCACCCGCGGCATTACGAAGCATGACCTTCGTTCGGTCGTTTTTGTCGGCCCAAAGCCGAAGACAATAGACCTGTTCGGCAAATCCCGGGATTGGGGCACGATAGAGTGTGTAATTGGAGACGTCTGAGGCCGAATGTTCGTTAATGGGTGTTACCTGGCGCACCGGCCCAAAGAACCTCGCTCCTTTTTCCATCAGGGGCCTGCCGTAATTTGCATGGTAAAGGATGCCAAACTCCTGCTCAATAGCGCTGAGGTTGGTTACCTTGTCCGAGATTTGGAAAGTGTTGGCGCCGGGCACGGTTGAAATTTGCGTCCGCAATTCGAGCTTCGGTCCGTGCAGACAGGCCTCGTCGACCCTGCCGCGTATCGTGATGCCGTAAGGGGCCTTGCGTTCGATGATGACTTCCACCAGCGATGCAGGCGTATTGCCAATCTTGCCGTGCAACGTTAAGTCCATCGTTGCCCTGCTGCCGGTGTTGTCGATGAACTCATCGGTTCCGGGCCCGCCGAAAAACTCCAGCCCGCAACGAACCATCCATTCGTTAAAGCCTTCTAACCACCCCAGACCCTGACGCGTATGCAGGTCGATGTATTTCGGATGAACCAGGCCCTTGACCGGCGAATCCCAGCCGAGACGCAAATCACCCATCGAAACCTGCTGAACAGACATTCCTCGCGTGGGTACCACGGTAAAGCTGAGCTTACCGTTGTTGACCTCGATGACCTCGACGCCTTCCTGTTTACCGCCATGAAGGATGTTCTTGCGTACCGACCACGAAACGGGACAGTCCGGCGTGATGTCACTGCTTGTAATGTGTGCCGTTTCCTTGTAGATGTTCTGTTCTACGTCGGTGAGGACCATGCGAAAAGGCTCGTCGGCTTGTGTTGACGAAATCCCTAAGGTTACTACAATAAGAGATATTAATCTTAACATTACTTTATTACCTTTCTATACAGTTTATCCGAGGTTATCCATTTAGCTTTCATTCGGCCGTCCGAAGGTATTGAACCTGCACTTTAATGTAACACATCAAACCGACTGTGCAAGTATCTTTTCAGGGCTTTTTGTTCTACACAGAATTAAGTGTCAGGAAAGGTGTTTAGTCAAATTTTATTATTTACTATCTATTATTTTCGGTTTATTATTTACGAAGCTGGGATGAAAGTATGTTGATTTAAGACAGATAGAGCGATTTGCTCGGGTGAGTCAGGATATCCCGGCTAATCTCCCGTGGCATTTTGCACATTAAGGAATTGAAAGATGAGTCCAAAGAGAATCAGTTTAAGTCAGCTAATTATTTTTACCCTTTCTTTGGTTTTGCTGCTAAGTGCAGGCGTAGCTTTTGCTGATGTCAAGCTGCCGGCGGTAATAGGTGATAATATGGTTCTGCAGCAGGGCGAAAAAATATCTATCTGGGGCTGGGCCAGGCCTGGTGAGGAGGTTATGATAAGTGTTAGCTGGCACAGCATGAGATGGGCGGTTACCGCAGATAAAGAGGGTAAGTGGGCGTTCAAGATGAATTCACCGAAGGTGGGCGGACCTTACGAAATGACCATCAGCGGCAAAAATGTCATAACAATCAAGAATATTATGGTCGGCGAGATCTGGGTTTGTTCGGGTCAATCGAATATGCAGTGGCCGGTGAAGCAATTGACTAACGCTGAGCAGGAGATCGCGGAGGCCAACTATCCGGATATTCGGCTGTTTACGGTTACGCGGAAGGTTGCACAGCAGCCCCAGTCGGATTGTGAAGGCAATTGGACTCTGTGCAGCCCTGAGACGGTGCCGGACTTTTCGGCAGTAGCTTACTTTTTCGGCAAAGAACTTCACAAACAGCTTGATGTGCCGATTGGTTTGATTCATACGTCCTGGGGCGGGACCACCGCAGAGGCCTGGACCAGAAGAGAGGTACTTGAATCAGAATCGGATTTTGAGCCTATTTTGAAGCGATATGACGATGCGGTTGCTAACTATCCGCAGGCAAATAAGGAATATGAGCAGAAGGTTGAGGAATGGAAACAGGCCGTTAAAAAGGCCAAGGCTGATGGAAAAACCGCGCCTCGTAAGCCGCGCGAACCATTTGGACCCGGGAGCTCTCACACACCGGCGGGCCTGTATAATGCAATGATTGCCCCTTTGATTCCGTATGGGATACAGGGAGCGATATGGTACCAGGGGGAGTCGAATGCCAGCCGGGCTTATCAGTATCGCAAGCTGTTTGGCAGCATGATAAAGAACTGGCGCGATGATTGGGGTCAGGGTGACTTTCCTTTCCTTTTCGTGCAGTTGGCTAATTTCAGGGCGGTTAATCCTGAGCCCGGCGAAAGTGACTGGGCGGAGCTGCGTGAGGCTCAGTTGATGACGTTAGATTTGCCGAGTGCGGGGATGGCGGTAATTATCGACATCGGCGAGGCCGACAACATACATCCGAAAAACAAGCAGGATGTCGGCAAACGTCTGGCGTTATGGCCTTTGGCCAGAACCTATGGAAAACAACTTGTATATTCCGGGCCGATTTACAAATCGATGAAGGTTGAGGGTAACAAAATTACCCTGACTTTCGATTACGTTGGCGGCGGCCTTGTGGCGATTCCGGATGAACCATTGAAAGGTTTTGCCATTGCCGGAGCCGACCGCAAGTTCGTATGGGCCGATGCAAAGATAGATGGTGATTCCATCGTAGTCAGCAGTAACAATGTCTCCGAGCCCGTGGCTGTGCGTTACGCGTGGGCGGATAATCCCGTATGCAATCTTTATAACAAGGAGGCTCTGCCTGCTTCGCCGTTTCGCACGGATGATTGGCCCGGCGTTACGATTGAAAACAAATGAGACGTCCCGAATTATTTTGGCAGCCAAGTTAGTATGGTTTTGGTGCTCTGACAGGGAAATATGGCGTTTGGGCTGATTTTTTTCCTTAGGTCGGCGAAAAGTCAGTTGTGAAGAACTGCTTTCTGGATTATCATTTCGGGTTTTTGAACAGCAGCGACTGAGCCTCGAAATTTTAAGCACACTGATATTTTACTGCTCAGTTGTATTTCTTACGTTTTTTGAAATTATACAATGGCTGAGCTATTCAATGGCAATTGAGATAATCAAGCATCTGGTCATGGAATACCTGCCGGTTGTGACAAGTGGCAATCGTGACCGGCATGTTGGATGCCTGCGATACGTGCGCCGCCGGCTCAGTACAGAAGTGCTGGCCGAACAGAAAGAGGCCGATGGTATGTATGCCCGGGCGGCTGGCGCTGAATCGCTGAGGACTTGCGATAATGATTTTGTATTTAGGTTGTGTTAAGGAATGAGTGAAAAATGCCCAGGGAACCTGAACTTGATCGTGTTTTAGTGCCGGAACGTGTTCTGATTTTGGATTCGAAGACCAAGAGGGATGCCCTTCTGGCATTGACTGATTGTCTCGGAACGGCACCCGAGATCAAAGATTCCGACGCCCTGGCTCAGGGCATCTTCTACCGGGAAGAATTGATGAGTACCGGCATCGGGATGGGGATCGCGGTTCCCCATGTGCGTCTGGCCAGCGTCACCGGCCCTGTGATGTGTGCGGGCCTGTGTCGCAATCCGATTACCGATTATCAATCGCTGGACGGGATTCCTGTCCATCTGATCTTCATGATCGCGGCCGGGCAGTACCAGCACCCGGAATATCTGAGGCTCTTGTCCTCTCTGAGCCTCAAGCTCAAATGTGAGAAACTGCGTAATGCGCTGATAACCGCGCCAGACACGCTCACGTTCTATCGTACCTTAGTCCGGCAGGAGAAATGAGTCCGTGGAAAGCATAAGCTTCAGCATTCTCTTTGTCTTGGGATTCAGCATTGTGGGGGGGCTGGTTGGTGCGTCGTTCTTTCAAAAGCTGCGAATCCCTCAGGTGGTGGGGTTCATCGTCATCGGCTTGATTGTGGGGGACAACGGCCTGAAATTGGTAAAACACACGGATGTCGTCGCACTGCAGCCGTTCACACTCTTTGCGCTGGGCATCATCGGTTTTTTGGTCGGGGGCGAGCTTAAGGCCGAAATATTCAGGAAATATGCACGCCAGTTTGTTGCTATCCTGCTCGGTGAGGGCGTGATGGCGTTTTTGCTCGTCGGCGTCTCTACGGGCCTGTTTCTTTACGCTGTTTTCCACAATTTTTCCATAGCATTTGCGGCGGGAATCGTGTTCGGGGCGGTTGCTTCGGCTACGGACCCGGCCTCGACCATCGACGTGCTCTGGGAATACCGTTCTCTGGGTGTCCTGACGACGTCACTTACGGCCATCGTTGCTCTGGACGACGCTCTTGCAATGATTCTGTACGGCCTGGCGACGGGCCTGGTCAAGATGACCGCGGGAGTCTCCGATTCGGTCCTCTGGGAGATGGGAAAGGTTTTTCTTGAGCTTCTTGGTGCGGCCGTCCTGGGCTTCGTCGGGGCGGCGATTTTGAGATTCCTTCTGTTGCGAGTGAAACTGCTGCAGAGGAACTTCGCGTTTGCGATTGGCCTGCTTTTGCTGCTGATAAGCATTGCCGTCTATGCGAATATGGACGTCATTCTCACGTCGATGACGATGGGATGCTTTTTGTCGAATATGCTTCCGAAAAGAAGTACAAGCTTGTTCGAGTCTGTGCGAAGCTTCTCGGCTCCGATTTACGTGCTGTTTTTTGTTCTGGCCGGAGCGCGATTGTCCATCACCCAAATGCCCGGCTGGCTCTGGGGCATTGTGATCATATATGTCTTCGGTCGCAGCATAGGCAAGGTCGTTGGCGCCTATATCGGGGCACGATGCAGTGGGAGCGAGCCGGTTGTCAGACGCTATTTGGGTCTTGGCCTTTTCGCCCAGGGAGGCGTGGCTATCGGCCTGTCCATAATGGCCAGCCATTACCTGACGGAAGTGCCGGTCGATGGGAATCTGATGCTGGGTGACGTGGTGATTTTCGGCATCGCCGCGACGACTCTGATTGTCCAGTTGTTCGGCCCCCCGATGGTCAAGCTTGCCCTGAAGCTCAGCGGAGAGGTCGGCCGGAACGTAACCAGAGAGGATGTGATCGATTCATGGACCGCCAAAGACGTGATGGAAACGGACGTGATCACCGTTCGGGAGGGTGAGCCGATAACCAATGCCGCCCAGATATTCGTAAAGCACGACTATTTGATCTATCCCGTTGTTGATCGCCACGACAGGATGGTGGGGGTCTTGTCGCTGGACGCTCTCAAGAATGTGCTGAGCAATCCGGATTCATGGACATGGCTGCTTGTGTCCGACGTTATGAGACCGATCGAGCAGCAGATATTCTCCTCGTCGCCGCTGAAGGAGATTCTCGACCAGATGTACGAGCTCAACATTGACCAAATCCCTGTCGTAGAGCCCGGCAACGGCAATGTGCCGGTCGGGATTCTCGACAGAGCCAAGGTCAAAGAGCGGATCGACATCGAAGTTTTCCGGAGACGGCAGGCGATCGAATTCAAAAGAAGCAGGAACAAGGTCGAAAAGAAAGGTGAAAAAATGGCCCCTTGAGTGAAGCTTGGAAATATGAAAGTGCGAGATGTGAGAAATCTTCTGGTCAAAGACCCGGTAGTCATGGGTCCTGAACAGAGTGTCGAGGAACTTCTCGCGGCAATCATTAAAGACCCGCGAACGAGATATGCCTATGTCGTGGACAAAAAGGGCCGTCTTATAGGCTCGGTCCGCATGAACGACGTCGTCAGGTATCTGTTTCCGTTCGAGGCCGTCGTCGAAGGCAGCACGGAGCTGTCCGTTGGAAAGTATGCATATTTCGAGGCCAAAACGGTTGGGGACATCATGGACGACAGCCCTCGCTTTGTGAAGGAAACCACGTCGTTGAGCGACATGGCCGATATCCTGATACGGGAAAAGATCAATGAACTCCCGGTCGTTGACGATCAGATGCGTATCGTCGGTCAACTCAGCCTATATGAGGTCATTGCCACGTACTTGAGAGAGGTCTGCCCTGAGCGGATTGAATCCAATAAAGACATGAACAAGGGAAATGAGTCATGAAACTTATCGAGGTCTTAAAAAAGGAATGTATCGTTGCCGGTGCGATTTTTAACAACAAGGCTGAAGTTTTGCTTGGGATTGCGCAGGCCGCCAAAAAAAGTGCGATCCTGAGTGACGTATCCGAGCAGGAGATTGTGGCGGGGCTTGAGGCTCGGGAGTCTTTGGGTTCGACAGGGGTCGGCAAGGGGATAGCTATTCCTCACTGCCGCCTCAAATCCGCAAAGGATTTCGTCGTGGGGATCGTGACAGTTCCGTCGGGAGTCGACTTCGATGCACTGGACGCCGAGAAGGTCAGGCTGATCGTTTTTATTATTGCTCCCGAGGTGGAATCCAACAAGCACTTAAGGTTGCTCTCGGTCATTTCACAGAGGCTTTTGGCGCCGAAAGCTCTGGAACGGATCCTGGCAGAGCAAACGCCCGAGGGCGTTTACGAGAATTTTCTGCGTGGCCCGGACATGGAAATAAACGAAAGGCAGCCGGCTGCTAAAAGCCTGATTCACGTCTTCATACAAAGCGAGGATATTTTCAGGGACGTTCTGCAGATACTGACCGGCATCGAATCCAGCTCTCTTGTTGTTGTCGGGGCCGAGAATGCGGGCGTGTATCTTTCGAAATTACCTCTTTTTGCGAGTTTTTGGTCCGATGAGCCTTCCAATTTCGGCAGGATTATAATCGCTGTTGTTGACAAGAATCTGACAAACGAGGCGATGCGGCGAATTGAGAGCGTTGCCGGCGACCTCAGCAAAGGCGCCGGTGTGATGGTAACCGTCCAGGAAGTTGATTATGTAGCCGGCTCGTTGAGCACATAAGGACAGATGTACTGAAAATGGCAGTTCTTGCGATAACAACCGATTGGTCTTTTCTTCATATTTCCGGGCTGACTCTTGTCGGGGCGGCGACGATCGTCGCATTTTACGTCGGACGGGTTGCACGGCTGGCCAAACTACCGTCGCTGATCGGTTACATGCTTGTCGGCGTCATACTCGGGCCGTCCGTCCTGCATCTTTTTGACGAGCCTTCAATGAAACGGCTTTCGTTCATCACGGAAATCGCCCTCGGATTCGTCGCCTTCAGCATCGGTTCCGAATTGAATCTGTCCTCGCTGAAGCGACTTGGTTCGGGGATCATCTCGATTATCTTGGTGGAGTCTTTCGGCGCTTTCTGTGTGGTTACTCTTGCTGTCTACGCGCTGACACGTGATTTGCCGTTGTCGCTGGTTTTCGGCTCGATGGCGCCGGCCAGCGCACCGGCGGGCACCGTCGCTGTCATTCAGGAGTGCAGGGCGAAAGGCAGCCTGACCACAACGCTCTACGCGGTGGTCGGTTTCGACGACGGGCTGGCCATTATGATTTTTGGTTTTGCAGCCGCTCTGGCAAAGAATCTTCTGATTGCGGAGGCCTCAGGTGCGTCGGAAGGTATTCTTGGAGCTTTGCTGGCTCCGGCGAAGGAAATCGGCTTGAGTTTTCTCGTCGGTGGAGTTGCCGGGTTGTTGTTCTACCGTTTGGTGCGTCGACTACAGAGTGCCAGGGATATTCTGATTGTTGTTTTCGGCGTGATTCTCGTGTGCACCGGTTTGTCGATACGGTGGCATTTGTCGCTGATTTTAACCAATATGGTGGTTGGATTTGTCCTGGCCAACGCCCGACACGAATCACTGCTGCATCGCGTGACGGCTCCGCTGACGGAGGTGATGCCGCTGCTGTTTGTCCTGTTTTTCTGCCTGGCCGGCGCGAACCTGCAGTTGTCGGCCCTGCCCGCACTTGGAGCTGTCGGGACCGCTTACGTGCTCGGGCGCTCGGCGGGTCTGATTGGCGGGGCTCGTCTCGGGGCTGTATTTGGCCACGTGGAGGACAAAGTCAAGAAGTATGTCGGGCTGGGGATTCTATCCCAGGCCGGTGTGGCGATCGGCTTGTCGCTGATCGTCAAGCATGAGTTTATGCTGCTTGACGCCAGGTATAATTCGCCGCATGCCCTTGAAATCGGCTCTTCGGTTCTTGCCACAATTACCGCGACCTGCATCTTCTTTGAAATCATCGGTCCGATTCTGACGAAGTTTGCGCTGAAAAGAGCCGGTGAGATCCCTGATGTGGAATCGACATAGAGACGTTTCTCGATATGCGGCAGGCCGGTCAATGAACAGGCGGATAAACCGGATGATTCAGGCGAATCTCAAGAGGTGAAATTACTGTTTAGAAAGGAAAATCAGAAGAAAGATTTTTCCTTTCCAGAGTACGCCTAATCTCTATTTTGCTGAAGTTCAGTTAGAACTCAGAAGGCAAGAAAACACAATACAAGATACGATGAAGCGGTTAACGTTTCCAAAAAAGAAAAGGCTTGTCAGTAACTGGCAGTTCAAAGCCGTTATGTCACGTGGTCGGCGTCTGAGCAATGGGCTGCTTACGCTCTATATGGCGGAACACGATTGTGGTTATCCGCGGCTGGGTGTTTCTGTCGGCAAATCTCATGGCAATGCAGTTGTACGTAATCGGCTCAAACGTCTGCTGAGGGAAGCCTTTCGGCAAAGCCAGGGGCAGGTACCTGACGGCTTCGATTATCTGCTTATGATTTCATCTCGGAAGACTAAGAAATCGCACGCCGGTGAAACGGCGAGGCCGCCGACTTTAGAACAGGTAAAGGCCTCGTTTTTGACTTTGGTAAATTCAGTGAGGTAAATTATGACTCCGAAAGAAAGAATTCATGCGATTCTCAAGGGTGAGCCTTATGATCGTCCCGCTGTAACTCCTATTTTTATGGCATGGGCGGCAAATTTCATCGGGCACACTTACAGGGATTATTACCTCGATGGAGATGTTTTGGTCGAGGCTCAGCTTGCGGTTACAAGGGCATTTAATCTCGACCAGGTAAGCGCGATAAGTGACCCCTGGCGGGAAGCGTCCGCTTATGCTATGGAATTTGAGTATCCCCCCGATGGGGTCGGAAGGCCGAAAGAGATGCTGATAAAAACCCATGAGGACATATCACGGGTAAGACCGCTCGATATTGAAAATGCGGAACGAACGAAGCAGCGGATTGAAAGTGTCCGGAAAATGGCCGACAAGGTTGGACAGACCCACAGCGTCTTAGGTTGGGTGGAAGGGCCCATGGCGGAATATTCAGACCTTCGCGGTGTGGAAAGTGCGATGCTGGACCTGATAGATACACCGGAAATATTTATCAAGGCGGGGGAGGTAATCGTCCGGAATGCAATCGTCTTCGCCGTTGCTCAGATCAAGGCCGGTGCGGATGTGATTGGGATTGGCGATGCGGCGGCAAGTCTGATTTCGCCGGCGATGTATGCCGGGCTTGTCATGCCTCTGGAGAAAAAACTGATTGCGGCCATCCACGAGGCCGGGGCGGCCGCCAAATTACATATCTGCGGAAATATATCCAATATTGTCCAGCACATGGTAAAAAGCGGGGCGGATGTGATTGATGTGGATTGGATGGTTTCGCTTGCGAGGGCCCGTGAGCTTGCCGGCCCTGACGTAACGCTGTGCGGGAACTTCAATCCGGCCGGTGTCTTATTCGAGGGAAGCCCGCAGGACGTAGCCGATGCCGCCGGAGAGTGTCTAAAAGCGGCACCGGGCAGATTTATTTTGATGCCCGGCTGTGAAGTGCCTCCTGCCACGCCTGAACAGAACATCCGCGCATTCTGCCCATGCGAAGGCTGCCTGATTCGCGAACAATTGAAATGCTAAGTTTACCGAGGATTCAAACCACGAAACTTCTGTCAATGTAACGTTACCCGAACCTAATGGGCAGTCCACAGGACGCTTTGCGGCGGAAACCTGCTCATCCTATTCATGAAAGGCTGCCTGCTGTCATTGCGTGTATGTTGATATCGCTTTGGACTTCTCGTAAGCCGACCCTGCGAACGTATGAAATGCTCTGTTGGCATTTCTCAGGCATAACCGATGAAGAAGAGCTGTTGTCTCATATTCACCGTTTGCAAAAAATTGCCTAATCCGTTTCAGGCTCAATCTCCATCGTGATTGCAGCCCCGGTCAATGCTGCGCACGACCAGCAGCCATGTTTCTCAAAATGACCTATTTAATCACACCTTAGATATATCTTGTACGCTTTGTAAGCCGAACAGTTAGACAACAATCTACGGGCCGAACAGGATTGGGTCCGTCCCTAATTAATCCTCGCATGTTAATGCGCCATTTAATCTTAATTCGTACCTCTATTGTCTGTTATTCAGCTTCTGGTAGCGGAGACGGACGATATAAACGAATGTCGTCAAAGTATATCGTACCTGAACCACCGGGTGCCGGCACATTACCTTTGCTGCCGAGACCAAGTGCTATCTTATCCACATTGGTCAGGTCCAGGTCCTGATCTGCAAAGGCCTGCAGGTCGATTGTCCACTCCGTCCAGGTGTCTATCGTTGCCGCATTGGGATCATCGTGGTAAATCACCGCAGATGTACCTGTGCCGTTGGATAAGGCAACATACATAGGCTCAGCAGCGTTGCTGTTTATGCCTATATCCTGATGTATCCACTGGGCACCAACAGTGCCGCTAATCTGGACGTTGGAGAATTTGGCCTCACAAGGTAGAGAAGCGTTATGGCTGGAAACAGCCAGACCTACATAGGTATTAGAATTCATTAAAATGTTCTGGGGTACAGAATTCTCTACCATCTCCCAGGACGAGCCGTTGGTTGACTGGTAAGCTGTAAAGTTGCCCGCGACATCACGCTCTAATTTAACCCAGCGTGGCGCGGCGATCCCGCTTTGAGTCGTGCTATAGCTGGCGCTGCCCGCATCGGCGCGACCCTGTGAGATAACTCCGCTGTCAGCGGTAATACATGCAAAGGCATTTTTCGAGTTAGGATCGAGTGTCTCACGGATCATCACGCCGGCTTTAGCCAGGCTGTTTGTGTTCTCCACGCTCTCGACCTTGGCTATAATCGAACCTGTGCCGGTGAGCATCTTATAGGCAAAGTGAAACTGATCGGCGTTGCCTCCGATATCCGCGCCGGAGCCGGTTATCGTATAGGTTCCGATCGGACCTTCCGTGAAGCTGCCCACAGATGGCGGATAACCTATGAACCATAGTGACAATATCTTAACGCCTTCCTCTGTGAAGTCACGCGTGTCGGTCAAGGGTCTCTCTGCCTCCGAATTTACAACGCCGGCTGTGTTGTCGTACATGAACGGCATCGACTGAAGGCCGCTGTGTACAATCGTCTGCTCGGCATACGGGGGGAACAAATTGCCAACCTGCGCGCCGTTATTGGGAATGCCATAGCCATCGATCCAGGTCTGCCAGATGGCTTCGCCGGCCAAGTCATTATCCGTATAGACCTCAAAATCGTCTATCCCAATATAGTCGGCTACCGAGAAGCTCCAAATACTGCCTCTGCTTATTGTACCATCGGTATTGTATTCATCGATACGCCAGTAGTAAGGCCCACCGCCCCATTCAACGCCTTCGGGTGGTGTATAGCTGGCAGCACTCTGTCGGCCTCGATATATGCCTGTTGCATCAATAGAATCGGCATCGATAACAGCGCCCTGGTCGGTGCTGAAATATACATCATGCTGTGATGCCTTATCTCCCGGTGACCAGCTTATGGGCGTCGCATCCTTGAGGTTTTGTATTGAGCCGATAGCCGGGCTCGGGTCCCAGGCAATCGTCAGGTCACCTCTCATAGCCAGCTTAATCTCTTCGGCCGTCAGAGCCCTGTCGTAGATACGAAAATCGTCTATCTCCCCAGAGACTGGTGCCCCGCTGCCCCTGTTTCCATTGAAGCCGGTTGCCTCGGAGTTGGCACCTATGAAGCCGTAGCGTACATTTCCGCTTCCATAAGTGGGCCCTCCCGTAGCCGATGGCTCCGGATTGCCATCGATGTAAATAGTCAGCGTGCCGTTGTCGAAGACTCCACAGACATGGTGCCACAATCCGTTGTCAACTCGCGTGATGCTGCCGCAGTCAACCTGTCCCGCACTTGTCATAACATCCCAGCCTACCTGACCGGGACCGGCGCCAGTGCCGTCAATCTCCAGGCGATAGTATTGGTCGCGGTCAAAAGAAGCAATGTACTGGGTAGCCGAACTGTTCGTACGAATCCAGGCACAGACACTCACTTCCTTAAGATCCGAACTGTTGTAACTGAGATTCTGAATCGCCACGTAGCCGCCGGTGGGACGCAAAGCGGCATTTCCAAGCAAACCCGGGATGGCCCAATTCGCGTTGAAGAGTGTCCCGTGATTACCGTGGCCGGACCAGTCAAGGGCCGTCGTGCCCATACCTTCGTCAAACGTCCACCAGGCAACAAAATTGGGGTCATCAGTAAGGGCTATGACAGGCATGGTCGTAAAACTCCAGACATCGCCTTTATGTGTCGTGATCCCGTCGAACTCATCGACACGCCAGTAGTAAGTCTTTTCCAATTCAAGCGTGCCGGGATTATAGGTTGTATCTTTCTGTGGCAGACCCACAGCGGCACTATTTACATCCTCAAAATTATCACCGAAATACACATGGTGCAGTTTCGCATCCATACCTGCCGTCCAGCTAAGGATTATACTCGTGTCCACAAATTTGACACCATCAGCCGGTTTGGGATCATAGGCTTTTTGGGAAGGAACCGTAAAGCTCCAGATTTTGCCTTTCCACGGACTGTTCGGATCCGCATCATTGACTTCATCGATTCGCCAGTAGTAAGTTGTGCCG
>Ga0307380_10003160_pt1 | contig 22945 bp, 30 predicted proteins | sample UN3MG_FD_202239 | JGI IMG/M metagenome (GOLD analysis project Ga0307380, IMG submission 202239) | Soil microbial communities from Risofladan, Vaasa, Finland - UN-3 | ecosystem: Environmental > Terrestrial > Soil > Coastal area > Acid sulfate soil | place: Finland: Risofladan, Vaasa | collected... | reverse complement strand
AAAAACTTATTTTCACTCAAAAGGCTTAATGTACTGGACGGCTTCTTGGGCATCTATATGAGGAGAAACTTTTTTGCGGTCTAGAATATACTTTTTATCCCTGCATTAATATAGATATAATCATCGTTAAAACCGCCCAATACCGCATCTCTAGAGAATTGATACAATATTGGTGTCCGGTAAAGAAGGGGCAATTACTTTGTAACCTTCTGATTCAACTTCTTTAATAAGCCAAGGAAAGAAATCGTCGTTAGGAGAGCCCATCCATCCATGTACTAAAACAACTTTGATTTCATTATTTTGAGATTTTTTATATCAACTCATGCAATATAGTTCAACAAATTAATCCATAATTCCTTGCCCATTTTTTTGCGGCGTTAGGATAATTAAAAAAATAGGGCAGAAGAGAAATAATCTCTTCTGCCCGAAGCTCCAGTGACAGGCTCCGCCCCTGTAAGGATTGCTCCGCTTGATTAACAGTCAAGTGCGTCTACTAGTTCCGCCACACTGGAATTTCAATTTTTAAAGAACAATGGCAGGCTCGAAAAGATTTGAACTTTTTCCGGGACATTCAAAGTGTCCAGTGCTGCCCTTACACTACGAGCCCATTAAATTTGGCAGACGGGACTGGATTCGAACCAGCAGTAGCCTTTCGGCACGGATTAACAGTCCGTTGGAATACCCCTCTCCCACCCGTCTATTTTTAAATAACAAATTTGGCTGCTCCGGTAGGTTCCTCCCCTACGTCTCCTGCTAGCATACTACGGAGCAATATATTTTTAAAGAACAAAATTTGGTTGCCGACTTTGGATTTGAACCAAAACTAGAACTGTCAGAGAGTCCTATGCTGCCAATTACATTAGTCGGCATCTTCCTTACTACGAGACACAAAAAAGCCCTCAAGCTTTTAGCCTGAGGGCGATGAGCAGAATAATCCGCTATCCGCACTCAGGCGGTGTATTTTGATTATTCTGTTGTTGGATCTTTATCATGGACCTATTATACATGTTATCTGATAAAAGTCAAATAAAAACTCAACTTTCTTTTTTCCTTTTTATCTCGGCCTCCATTTCGTCTAAAACCTTAAGTTTCTTATTGATAGAAAGGACGCCTGTGAGAAGATTCAACTTCTCGTTTTTAAGTTTTTTTCTCAAAATAGTTCTTTGAAGTTTATTTAACATTTTGATTTCCCTCCTAAAAAGAAGAACTACCTTTCTATCTATCTCAAGCATCTCTTCAAGCTTCAAATCATTTTTTAGGACAATACATTTACTAGGGACATCATCTACCTCTTCGCCCGGCACTTCTTTCATTTACTCCTCTTATCTCCAATAAAAAACCCTTCGAGTTTTAACCCGAAGGGATATAGGCGAACCGATTGGCTACCCATTTCCCGAGGGTGTTTCATTATTATTATGTTGGTTATCTTTCATATATTTTTTATTCTTTAAATATTATACATTATCCTGCAAAAAATCAAGGAAAAACTTCATTTACTTTTTGGCTTCCAGTACATAGTAGGAGCGAATAAAGTATCTAATCTATGATCTCTTTTTCTACCTTTATTATGTACGAAATCCAAATTGCGGTAGAAGTCATCGAGTTTCTTTTTCTTTCTAGATTCTGCTGATGGTCTAAGGACAACGGGTAGGTTTATTGATTGGGCAAAATCTTTAATGGCTTGGATTACTTTTGTACCTATTCCTTGGTTTCTATTTTCAATTGGAAGGACTCTGATCAAAGAAATTTCTACATATCCTGAACAAGAGACGAAAGCGTGGAGTTGGAGTCCGGGATATTTTCCTTCTAATGATTCGGTTAGGGCTTGGAGTTCGTCATTGTGGGGTATTGGCCGTCCGAATTGTGCTTTTTTATACCAGTTCATAATCTATTCTCGCTATGCTATGCTATACTGGGCTATCTATATTAGCAAGCAATTCGTCAAAGGTTTCGTATATAGCCACAGTATGATCTTCTCCTTGCTTCCATACTTCCCATGAATTAAGAACTGTATCTTTCTGTACGTTAAATCCTCTTTCTTCTAACGCCTCTATAACCTTGGCTTGATCGGGAGTAATTCCATAAGTGCGATAATATTGTTTTTTCTTTTGCTCTACCGACTGTCCTCTAAACTCGCGCCATTTCCCCAGATAAGTTAATATCGTATTCTTATCCGCACCATGAGGATTGTTCATGATGGCTTTATCAATAGCCCTTTTCCCGGCCCAAATTGCATTAGTTATTCCCATACCTTGATGTCGAGGAGAAGAGCCATACTCATTTGGTATTAAAACTCCGTCTATTTCTGTGTAGAAAAAATCCTTATAAGCTGTTGGATAAACCGCAATAGTAAATCCTTTGTATTCCTCTGTTTTTCTCTCTCTTTCTCTCATTTCTCTATATGCTATTTCTTCGTCAACTTCCCCCATATCTTCCCGTGCAGCGTCACCAACCATCTTTGTTAATCTGTTATATTCCTTTTCTGTATAAGGAGTTTCTCCCGGTGCCATTTGGGGCGGTTTGAATTGAGCCTTTCTTTTACTAGAAGCCATAACTGCCATAGGAGTCGAAGTGAGTTTAAATTGATCGCCATACTTGGATTCTGCTGCTGCGATTGCTGATTCGGGGTTTCCAAAATAATCTGCATCGCCACCGCCAAACCCGAAAACATCGCTTGTTTGAGCATCAATCCAACAATACTTGCTTTGTCCTGTTTTTTGGAGATACAAGATACTTTGCCATCCATTTATTTCCAGAATAGCAACAAACTCTGGATCGCTCTGGGACTTTTTGAACCATCCAGCTTTTTTGCCAATATCTATCCAAGCTTTTTTACTAAGCTGATATTTGCTGCCTTTTTTAATAAATTTCATTATGCCCCCATTCTCTGTTCAGCCGCAACTTCTGCCCTATATCGAGCCTCTTCTTGAAGTATCTCGTCAATGGCCGCTTGTCCCTCTTCAGTAGATGGAACCAATATAACTCGTTTTCCCTTACAACTTTCGCACATTACGTCATAAACGCCACCGAAATAATCTTCTTTAAAATCAGGATCTTCTGCGAATTCTTCTGTAGATATACCATGCGAATCAATAGATGGGTTTACATGTTTTCCTTGACCGTTACACACAGAACAAACCTCATAGCGAGCGGGCCATTCGACGCCAGTTTCGGTATTAACTAACATCATCCTGTTTAGATCCTCTTTGATATAACGAGGATAATAAGAATGTTCTCTGACGTCGGCTTTTTTAATCCAACCAGCCTTCTTGCCAATATCTTGCCATTCTTTTTTACTCATCTTAATTTTCTTACCACTTGCTGTTTTTATAAGTTTCATTTCAACTCCCTATATAATAAAAGAAATATCGTATCTATCTGACGGATCTTGAACTGAACCAGCAAAATGAGCGGTTAAAGTTCCGTGAAGTATTTGTTCCTTACCTTTATTATTAGTAAATGGCACTTCAAATTTCCATATCTTTCCCATTGGTTGTCCTTGATCGTCTTTAAAATAACGAGTTTCCATAACGTTGTTTTCTATATTATTTTCGTCAAGTCGCTGCCATATTGCATTAACATTTTCCCATGAATTATCCTTAAAAATGCCCTTAGTCAAATTATGCACTAATCTATAAATATAATTTCGAGCAGATTGATTTGACTTACCAGTAAGGGGATTTAAACTAACTTGGGCTTTCTTATACCAACTCATATTAGATCTCCTCGATATTTAAAGTAGACAAAATATCCGTCCTCAAACTCCAAGCTTCCTCGCTACCGTCTTCATACAGTCTTCTGAGAAGCGTAGTCATTTCTTCGGGATGAATATTAACTTTCCCGTTATCAAACTTTGAGCGAGTGAAGCCTTCTAGGTGAGCATCTATTCCTTGGTTAACTGCGTTGAAGATTGCAGTCCACGTTCCCTGATTCTTAATAGTCATCGAATAGCCGTTAGGTGTTTGTTTCCGAATTCTTTCCTTAATAACATCTTCGGGGGTTGCGCCAAAAGAGTAAGAAACCCATTTAACTTCTTCGGACTCTTCGTTGATGTGCGCCATCTCTTCTTCGGTATAGGGTTCGCCGCCATCAGCAATTCCATCATCGGGTATAACTTGGGTTTCTTTCTTAAGGAATTTTATTACATCTGCTTTTGTCAACTTGATTTGGCCCAACGTCTTAGAAAGTTTTTCGTTTTTATCTGATGCCTTTTTCATTTTGTTTCCTTTATATACTAGTTGGGGATTTAAACTAACTTGGGCTTTCTTATACCAACTCATTTGGTAACCTCCAGATAACTATTGTCATAATCAACTTGATAATTAGCATCCAAATGAAGTGCCAACCCTATAATTGTACATGCTTCCCCAACCTTTTTTCTTTGTTGTTTTAAACGAGAAACATCTATAACAATTTCTTTCGTCTGTTCATTTGATTCGGCGTTTTGGGGATCAATATTTGCAACTATTATGGATATACTAACTGTTCCTTGGGGATGTACTTCCATAGACTTGATTCCCCAACTCCTATCTTCCATTTCTATCTCAAACTCGATATATACATTACTAGTAAAAGCATTTAAGACTTCGTTTTCATTAGCTCCATAAATAGTCACCGGAACAGGGGCCATATAATGATTGGTAGAAAATGTAGCTTTTTTCATCCATCCCGCCTTCTTGCCAATCTCTTTCCAAGCTTTCTTATTTAATTTATATTTACCAGACGCAATTTTCTTAAATCTTATATTTCCTTTAGCTACAACTTCAGGAGTCCTATCTTCTATAATGCTTTCTGCTTTTTCTGCCTCTACTTCATCGTCAATAATCATATCCTTCATTTTTGCATCTATGCCTTTGACTATAGTAGATACGGCCTTACTTATACTATCTCTTCTTTGTTTTATATCTTCGCCCTTTGCCTTCCATAAAGCTAAGTAATTAGGAGTATCTTTAGTATCGAATCCATAATGCTGAAGAATTACATAGGCAGTTGTCTCGGCGTCAATTTCTCTTTCCTGTTTGGTTTCAGGTATTACGTCGCCTTTTTTGCGTTCCTTGGTCCAATGCAAAACTTCATGGGCGCATTCATGAACCATAGTGCTAAATAGATTAATGCCTTCAAACGTATTGTTAACTCTGATCTTACCTCCAGCAGAAAAACCACCTGTATCTTGCGCCATCTCTTCAAAATCAACATCTATTTTTTCGTTCCTTGCCCATTCCATAACTGCATTGACGAGAGCCGTAACTTCCTCCATCGCCTCATTAGGGTCCTTTCGCCATGACTGTGGTTCAAACGGAGTCTTTCCTGTTTGTCCTTTATAATTAGGAATAGGTCTTGTGTCCGCTATATCAAAAACAGTCGTTGGCAAAAAAATCATTCGTCTAGCTTCTGCCATCGATCCTCTTTCGGGTTCTGGAGCACTAGTAATTTCTTGAGGACCATATCTTTTGGAAACTTGAGGACGAACAATAGTAATACCATTATCCCAATTAGTCACTTCCCGTCCCATTTCCATCCATTGCTTAAATCCCCGTATATAAGATGCATTAGGATTCTGCACCCAAATAAGCATCTGATTCCTAAAACTATAATTGTGGAACTTTGCGGAAAAACCAAGAAAATTCTTAACGAACTCACTTTGGGCCGCTTCATCTGTCATTTCGGCAACTCTTTCGATCATCCTATCAACAAAACTCAACAATGAACGGGCTTTTTCGCTTCCATTTGATTCCTTCATTGCCACTTCTACCCCATATTTCATTCTTTGCAATTCTTTTTCTACTGGTGTTAATTCTACTTGGGGTTCCTGAACTCCCTGAACTTCTTGAACTCCCTGAACTTCCTGAACTTCTTCCGCCACATCAAGATTAAGAATAGAGATGTCAATCCCCATACCGCTTAACTCATTCTTTATTGCATCATCTATTTTATCAACAGGCTTGCCCCACGTACCCTTAAAATATCTAAATCCTAGATTCTTTAACTTGTCCTTAATAGGGAAAGTATTGCCATAAATAGTGTAAAATTTTCGACCAGCAGGATTAGCTCTAATAACAGACTGAACTCCAACGTCTGCCTGCTCTTCTTGGGCCTTTTTTAATAACTCCACCCAATCCATACTATTTGTTTGAGTTAAAATCTTCATGTCTGTAAATTCTCTAAAACTCCCGCAAGATCACCGTCTTCTAAAACAAACAAAACGTCATCTATTTCTTTATCTGTTGAAATAGGGAAACGTCCAATATCTCGTTGCCCCCATCTCTTAATAGCAGCTACAATTTTACCTATATCAAAGGCTTTAATTTTGCCTATTAAATTTTCTCTAGTGGGTAACGATTTAGGGCCAATTGATTCCCACATCTTTTGGGCAAAATCAACAGGCTTTTTCATTAGTTCTGCCAATTGAGCCTCCTTATACCAATTTTTTTTACTAAATGCAAATTCTCTTAACGTAGACTGCATTTGCTCCTTTGGTATTTCTCCCTTATTATACCTATCCAATGTTTCATCAATAACTTTTCTCCTCTCTATTTCAGTAACAAAAACAGGTGGCTCTAATATTCCAAACTCTTTTGAGAAATTATAGTCTTCCGGAGGCTTGGTTATTTTCTTTTGATTTTCTACATTAAAAAGATACAAAATGGTCCCAATATGCGACCTCAATTTTGAAAAGTGATCAAGCGGCATTTGTGCTAATTGCTCGGTAACCCGCAAAAAATACTGCTGACCTTGTAATGATAATTGCTTAACAACATTAATTACAACTTGACTACCACCTTCTTGTCCCATATCGACTATCTTATCTACGTATTGGGATATAATCTCCATTTCTGCCTGAGTTATAGGAGGAGGACCTTGGGATGACTCGCCAAATCCCGAAACCCCTTCTTGAGATATCTTCCTGATTCGCATAATACCTCCAATATAATAAAAGCACTCCATATATGTTTCCAATATGAAGTGCTTAATTCCTTGCTAAAACTTACCGAAAGATGTAAATACTATTATTCAGCCTCTTTTAACTGTTTATTGACTTTTTCTATTGACACTTTTACCGTTTTCTCCAATGTCGTATAAATCGGAGCACCATGATTTTTACCAAATATATCTTTGTAATCTTCTACCCACATTATGTCCAAATACGCCATCCTGTATGCGCTGTTTGGTCTGCCGTAAATAACTTTATCCCTATCCCTTGCCGTCCAATAACCAAGTTCATGATTCGTTGTAAGCCCAATTAATTCTCTAGTCCTAGGAATCCAAAACATGATAACGTTCGATTTGATTAAACCTTCAAACTCCCATTGCGGAATGTCATATCTTGCTTGATCTGATTCATTCTTGTTCGAAAATTCAGGGATAATCAAATTGCCAATAAAGCCCTGTTTTTTAAATTCTTCAATGGCTTCGAATCTCCAAGAAATCAAATGCGGTTGGTTTCCCCTTACCGTAGGTCCAGCAAGGAAAACAGACGATAAACTATAATCAACGTCCTTTTGAAATGTTTCGTATCTTATCTCATTGATCATTTTAAACGCCTAATTTACCACTACGCCCCCATTTAGCAATTTACATTTGGGTTATTAATATCCATTTTCGCAGCTTTAAACATACAATTCGCCATAGCTTCTATCATTGTGGGACCTTCAGCGGACACTTCTAAATTTTTTTGATGTCTTTTATTCAACCTTCTGGCAACCCAATCATTACTCACAGCATATGACGCAACTTCCACAAATTGTCCTAGGCTAAACTTTTTCCATAAGATCATACAATCTGTTGCATCTTTGAAGGGGTCAAAAATAATGGGAACTTGCTCGCCCCTCATTATCTCAGAAACCATTAAATCTATTTTGTCTTCTTTTTTCATTCCTTCTCCTTTTTCTTTCTACCATAATGCTTAACTGAAATTTAATGTTTTTGGCTACTTTATATTATACAGTATTTCCTAATGTTTTCAAGTTATATCCATATAAAATTCACTTCGCATCCTTAGTTAATATTTGGTCCCGGTGACTGAATTCGAATCAGTAATCTCACACCTTATGGGGGTGGCGTCATAGCCGTTAGACCACACCGGGTTTTAAATTGGCAGAAGCGGTGGGATTCGAACCCACATCCACTAGATTTGGAGTCTAGGATTTTAGCCAGTTAAACCACGCTTCTAAGTTCTTTAAGGAGTTGAACAAATTCTTTATTTTGATCACAAATTTTGGCATCCCTACTAGGAATCGAACCTAGACCAAAAGTTTAGAAGACTCTTATGCGTCCCTTACACCATAGGGATAAAATTGGTATCCTCGACTGGATTTGAACCAGCACTATTTCTCCTTAGGAGGGAGATGCCCATCCTATTAGACTACGAGGATATATGTTTTCAAAAAATTGGCGGTCTATACGAGTATCGATCTCGTTATTCTACCGTGACAGGGTAGTGTGATAGCCAGTTCACCAATAGACCCCTAAAAATTAGTTGGTAGCAGGGGAAGGATTCGAACCTTCGAGGCTTTCGCAACGGGTTATGAGCCCGCCCAGATAACCAGACTTCTGACACCCTGCAATTAAATTGGTAGCGGCGGCAGGACTCTACTGGAACCCCTCCATGTCTACGCCGCAAATTATTTTTTCAAACTAATCAACCCATGATCATATTCCCAATGATGATTCAAACATAACCCCACAAGATTTAATTCATTATTGATCTCAGATATCAAACAATCATTTGAAAAATCACTCACACTTTTAATATGAGCAACATCTATATGCTTATCATATCCGCAAATAAAACATTTTTTATCCTTTTTAGATTTGTCAAATACTTTTTTTGCATGCTTTCTAATTGCAGCCCTACCAATATAATATCTATCATATCTATCAAATACTTGTTTCTTGGTTAAATTAGAAATATGAGTGTCCGCTCCACAATGTCTTGCTTGAACTTCCAAAAAACAACTAGAACAATATTTTTTATCTCTATATCTTCCGTTTTTACCCCTTTCAATCAGCACACCTTTTCCGCACAATTGACATATCTTAATTTTGGTTTTTGTCTTTTGTTTTTTACTATTATAATATTTAGCCGAGCAAGAATAACCACAAAACCTTTTCCCTTTGATTTGCGATACTTTTTGCTTGCCCACTTCTATGACCTTGTTACAATTTAAACATTGATTCGGATTTTCATAATACTTTTTAATAGCCATTTCTCTTTGAATAATAGCCATTTTTTTACCACCTGCACTACCTTTGCGGGACTTCATTTCGAACCTCCCCCGCAATCAAAATAAATTTGGCATCCTCGAAAGGATTTAAACCTTCAACCTTCTGGTCCGTAGCCAGATGCTCTATTCAGTTGAGCTACGAGGACATTTGGTACTCTCTAAGGGAATTTAACCCCTAACTGATGGTTCGAAGCCACCTATGATATACATTTCACCAAGAGAGTATTTCTTACTATTTAGTTGTAAAAGAACAAAAACAAAAAACCCGAAGCTTTTGACTTCGGGTTATCATATCTAATTTGTCGGTGTCGTTAGAAGACAGACCGGGACAAAGAGATGATCCCGAAGGACATCCTATCCCACATTCTATCTTGTCTACGGATAAGCATTTGAATTTAGTAACTCCTTACTGTTCTTAATCTTGTTCTAGATATTATACTAAAAATCCTGCAAAGTCAAACAATTTTTTCAATTTATTTTTATTGGGCAACGATCAAGCCAAACCGTCTTAATTCCATCTAATCATTAAACATTCTTTTGCTGCTGATTGAGGCTCGTACCCAATTTCAAGCCTCGACAATGGGCTATCATTACCTTCTATTTCGTCAGCCACATATATCTCTAAATCATCATTATCGAACCTTCTTAATTCCTCAATTAATTCCTTTTCATATCATTCTCCTTGGAAACATACTATATCTTACATTATACATGATTCTTCTTTATTTTCAAGCATTTCCTAGTATTTCCTCCAAACGCCTAATCAAAGCATAAGGACAGTCGTTTTAACTAGTGAGGACAATACAATAAAGGAGATATTATTATGCTAGAACATTACAATTCCTTAGATGTTAACGAAGAATCATTTTTCAATAAATGGCGCGAGGTCATGGATGGATTAAAAGCCCCCAACGAATCTGGCGAATATAAAGCTGCTCTTTTTGAAATCCAACGCAGGTTTACTTCTTCCACTGCATCAACCCTGACATGTATACTAGTATTGCTTCTAACCATATTTTTCATTGGACATACCGTAGACTTACCGCCTCCCGCATTAGAAGTAACAATAGTACAACCCGAAGTAGAAAAGATGGAAGAAATTATTGAAGAGAATATTCCTGAACCCGAGCCCGTTGATGAGATAGTTACAATGGACCCGGGACACACTGAACAAGATGCTGACGTAGAGACTATTGTTTTCGACGCCCCTTCTTTCGGAGACGATTCAATGGACGAGTTAGTTCCTATGGCTATAGATATAATTTCAAGTCCAATGGTTATAAGTGGACTCTATGGAGGAAGAACTGGAGGAGGCAAGGCAACTGCAGTAGGGAAGCAAGGCGGTGGAGGCAGTTTAACCGCTGTACTAAAGGCATTAAGATGGTTAAAGGATCATCAACTAGAAAATGGTTCATGGGAAGGTGCGGATTCTCCTACGGCAATGTGTGGTCTTGCATTACTTTGTTATATGGCACATGGCGAAACTCCATCATCTCCTGAATTTGGGCGAACAGTTGAAAATGCGATCAGATATCTTCTTTATGCTCAAAATGAAGATGGAACATTCAAAGATGCGGGCAATCATTATTCATATGGACATGCTATTGCTACATATTCTCTTTGCGAATCTTATGGAATGACAAAAATGGTAATGCTCAAGCAACCCTGTCAAAAGGCTACAAAGGTAATAATAGATGGGCAACAAATGAATGGCGCATGGGATTACGATTACAAACAAGGGGCTCGGCGAGATTTATCCGTAACTGCATGGCAAGTTCAGGCTCTTAAGGCGGCCAAACTTTCGGGGATTTATGTTGAAGGTCTTGATGAAGCTTTGGAAAAATGCGTTGGCGGAATAAAGGGTTTCAGCGCAGGAGGTGGCAAACTATCGTACAACGCAATGGGAGAAGGGGGCGGACATCAACTTACAGCAGCAGGAGTTTTATGTCTTCAGCTTCTTGGACATTCAAATGATGGTGCAACAAGATCTGGACTACAATATATTCAACAATTTCCTATGACATGGGAGAATCCAACCCAAGAAAACCAAACATATATATGGTACTATACAACTCAGGCTAATTTTCAAAATGGTGGCAATGAATGGAAGAAATGGAATGACAAGATGCTTCCTACGCTAATTAAAAACCAAGAAGAAGATGGACATTGGAATCATGGATCTACTCTTTCTTCTTGCGATGTCTACGATACAACTCTTGCTTGTTTATGTTTAGAGGTTTACTATCGTTATCTTCCAACATATGAAAAAGTAGCTGCTGTAAAAGAGGGATTGGAGAAAGAAGACAAAGACGATCTAGCCGTAGAACTTGCCCTATAACTTGATCATAAGGGACATATCTATTGCTCGTTGTAAAAGAGTTCCATGATCCATGTATAGCGAGAAGTTAATATTTTGGCCATTCTTAAGAAGTTGCTTTTCTTCAAAATCGACTTCAATCCATCGAGCATTCCCTGACAAATTACAGTTTGGCTGAACATTCTCTAAGATACATACGAAACCCAAATCTACTTCATTTCCCTCCTTAGAACGCTCAGGACTAGACCTAAAATCTACAGGAATAAGTAACGCCTTCTTTAACACAATTCCAGTCTGTTCTTTAACTATTCGAACTGCAGCAAATTGGATAGTTTCTTGACCTGCTTTTACAACGCCACTAGGAAAACAACAATCCTCAATCCCGCCTAAAACCCAAACCTCGCTATCATTCTGCCGTACCGCCTTTTTCTTTTCTACTACCACAACGCCATTCTCAATTATCAAAACAACCGAAACCGTAAGTTTAAACATCGGCATTTGATAAAGATACAGAGGCTGATTAGGAGATGTATTTAATTGATTCATAAGTTTAGAAGATAGATGTCGGTCTTGTTTGGGGTCTAAACGCCAATTCTATCCAAACTGTAAATCCTTCTGGAATCACATACTGTTTGACAATTTTCTTTTGCGCTTCTGGCAAATCATGTACATGTACAGGTGGGAAATTTTCTACAGTAGACTCCTCGGAAGGGGGATCATAGCTAAGATCGGGGACCATTATCTTAACCCCAACACTAAATGCTTCATATTCAAACCTTAAAACATCAACTGAACCGCATAGATCTTTAATCAACAAAATTCCGTCTTTAATGCCCTTCAGTTCATAATAATAGACGAGTCTTTTAAACAACTCCTTAAGCAACTTATCAGATTTTTTCATTTCATCATAAGCTTCGAGTGTTATTTTATCCAAATCTCTTCGACAATTCGTACATTCTTCAATTAATTCCTTCTCTTCGGCTGATTCGGGATCTGGAATGGCTCTATAAAGATCTTGTAGTTTCCTTGTTTCTTTCATGGACTCATCAGAATCAAGAACTAGATCGAGTTTAAATGCTTTAACTGCATTGTCGATATAATTTTCAACATTAGAAATCAACCACCCCAGAATTTCTTTGGCTATTTTCCGTGGTTTAATTTCAACCATATCTTTTAGGATATCTGGCACTTCTTTTTTTTCATAGTTTGCTTCGCAATTAACTATTTCAATTTGGGGTTGTGTTTCTTCTATCATTTTTTCTGCTTTCCTTCCGGCGCATTCTCGTTTGAAAACCATCTACTTTGTTTTAATTCTTCATTGCAGTGCGGACAAGGAATACTATCTTCAACAACGTCCTCAAAAGACTTAAGGGGCTCGTCGCATTTAGAGCACTTTTCTGGCAATAACTTTTTGCTTAAAATATCTTCTATGGTTTCTCCGTCAGACATAACATCATGTTGCCATATACAATTACATTTAGCACACCACAAATTGAATCTATAACCAACTACGGGAATATCTTCTATATTGGGCAAAGTAATGCAGGCATACTTTCTACCCTCGTTTTTCAATTTGATTAAAGATGCTCTAAACGACTCATTCTTCTTAACTTCGGAACCATTAATAATGAGAGCAACATTACCTAAGGGCCAAGCACTAGTTATAACGAATCCATTATTATATTGTTCACATTCTTCATTATTACATATAAAATCACATCCTGACGGCATAAATATCTCCTTAAATTGTTTTTTCAAAGGATTTTTTACTGTTTCATATGAAATATTATACAGTAAAAAATCTAAATTTGTGACAAAAAAAATGAAAATATATAAAATAGCTCAAATGGAAGAATATCAGATGGTAACTCAACGTCCCGGAGCACCAGTTGATCCCAATGCTCAAATGCAAAATCTTCAAAAATCCCAAGAAGCTCTACAATATTTTGGTAATCTAGTAACCTTAACGGGGCAGACCCTTGCTACCATCACTCAATTAGAAGAAAATTTAGGAGTAGCTCCGGGAACCATAACTAACGCCGTAGGAGATATAGTCAAAGAAGCTGCCATGAGTACTTCGGCCTTTCAACTATTAACGCATATGAATTTTGTTGGATCTATCGAGGATCTTTTCAATCCCGCCCAAATTTCCAACATTGAAATAATTATCAATAACAACATGCAGTCTATCGGTCAATCTATCGGTCAATCCACATAAAATTAAATAGCCTTCTTAACTGCAGCATTTCTGGCTTCTATTCTTCGCTTCCTAGCTGCAATCCTTTTATTTCGTGCTTCAATTTTATTATTTCGTGCTTCAATACGCAAAGACGTTGGCGTTTCTTTCTTCACAAGAGGCGAGGGAGTGTTTTTACCAACCTTGGCCTGTTTAACCGCTTGCCTAAATTTTTTTCTTGATCCACCGCAGCAGCCGCCCATTTTAGTTATCCTCCCTCTTATTATCTATATCTATATCAAATTTTTGTTTTAATCTCTCCTTAACTTCTTCCCAAGGAACCATAACTTCGTCCAATCTCCCCTCTTCCTCGGCTTTATTTATCTCGTTAATGGCATCGTCCAATTCTTCTTTTTGGGCGTTTCTTTGTGCAGGAGAACCATGAAAAGAAATCTCCCAAATAACCCCATACAAAAGTTCAATAAGAGTAATTGAAGGACGAATAGAACATTTGGTAATATCGTATGTTACCTTGTCTTCGTCTGAGACAATAATTTCATCACATATCTTAATGGGATAATCAGCCAGTTTATAGATAGGTGTCAACTCTATTGCGTATTTCTGCCTATATCCGTCAATTATTTTATTAACTTCCTCGATAGACATATGTTTAGACATGTCTTCAGGCACAACCCCCTCTTTTCCAACTCCGTGAAAACTCCATCCAGATTCATCCATTACTTTCCCTTTATAAGTGTACTTTTCGCCTGCCCAGTAAAGCTCCAAATAATCAAAATCATCGCTACCATCAAAGGGCTTGTCTTCCATCTCTTTGTAAAAATCTTCCAAAGCCCTGCAACGAAGAATCTCGGACATAAGCCTAACGGGAATATGGGTAGAAGAAACCGCTGCCCTGAGAACATCTCTAAGGGTAAATTCACAATCAGCATCCACCTCAAGCATCAAATCCGAAAAATCAATGTCAAGATCTTTAGTTATTTTAAGCTCATTCATTTGTTTACCTTTAGTTTAAATAATAATTTAGTTTAAATAATTGCATCGTTTTTTCTTATAAGGAACCTCTATTAGTTCTACATAAAACTTATTTTTTCCTTTTCCCTCTATACAATTACAATCCATATAATCAGGATTCTCAAAAGACAATGCCATTCTATCCAAAACCTCTACCGGAACTTTTCGATTGACTTCGCTTTTGTCATTCCTTATCTTACAAATCTTTAGAGAAGTCTTGATCCAAACGATTCGCAGCTTAATATCAAACTCCTGCGCCATCCTAATCCATGGCTCTCTTTGTTTAAAATTAAGATTCGTTGCATCAATAATAACGCTTTTACCCTGATCCAACAACAAACGAACAAAAGCCTTTGAACACGCCCAAACAAAATCCTCGGCATTTGCATGAAACTGATGTCCAAAAATATCACTCCTTACTTTGTCGGGACTAACAACAATAGCATCTTTTTTATTTTTCTTAATCCACGTGGACTTGCCGCATCGAGCCAATCCACACATAAGCGTCAATGTTGGGTTTTGTATTTTAGTCTTCATTTTGGCTCAACAAGATCCTTTTTTGGCTGTTGCAAATACTGACTTTTGTGATTAGGATTAAATACTCTGCTGCCGTTAAAACCATATGCACTTTGCTTTAAGGCTTGTTTTCGTTCATGATGCTTACGATCAATTTCTTGGACAATATAACGAAATGATTTAGGATTGCTTATTTTGGAATTCGGAGTCCTACCCTTGATGCCAAACATATCTTGCAATTCGTTCCATCCATATTTTTCGACACAATATTTTATAACTTCTTTCCGACATTTAACGGATATTTGACGGATGCGCTCGCGGGAAACCCCCTTTGATTTTGCCGCTCGATTTTCATTGCCGCCCTCTTTAGACAATACTAAAAACGCCGCCCTATCTCCCGGAGTAAGCCTAAGTTTTCTACAAGAACAGATGTCCCTTATTACTTTCCTCGAAAACTCTGCCATATCTTTATCTCCAACTAATTCACTAATATCTAGTTGGGTTTTTTCGCATAACTTAGTTTCCAACGAAAAACCTTCCTCTCCGTCCTTGTCCGCATGCGTTTCGTCTATACTTACGGCCACAAATCTTGTAAATTCACTAATCTTATTAAAGGCAGATTGCTTTTTACTTAATCCGCTTTTAATATAAAACTCCATATGGGCGATACTATAACTAACAAATTGCTGAGGAACACAAGCTTTTAGTCTACAAACAGCATCATAGAATCCCAAAAGGCCGTCTGCCACCATATCGTTTGTATTCTTGTCAACTTGGGAATGTTGACTATGTTTCCCTGCAACACGTAAGACCAAACGAATGTTTCTCGTAATTAATTTCCACCGGTTTTCAATCTCTACTTCAATCTCTTTTTTCTTAACCTCAATTATATATGTGAACAAATAACTACGAAAGAAGTCGAACTCTTCATTCCTAGATTCAATCTCTTCATCCCTAGATTCAATCTCTTTTATTTTTTTATTCTTGGCTTCGATTTTTTGATTAGCTTCTACGACTTTATTAATAAGCAATTGGTTTTCCTCAATACTCGGAGGAGGCTCTGTCAATAACCTTTGATATTCCTTGCTTATGCGAAGAGATTCCACTATTTTTCCTTATATTATTTGCGAGGATCTACAACTTCATATTTCTCAATTGCTGCTTCTAGAACGGCCATAGGAGAAAAATCTTTCGCTGCCAAAACCGCCTTAAGAACAGAAGAACTAAACCCACTTACAAAGGCTACATTTTTGCGACTCACTCTGGCAACTTCTTTGAAATTTTTTAAAATGCCTTACAAATGAATCTCTTGCCCCGAAAGCTGAGTCTCTTGCCCCTAAAGTAGAAAAATAAGCCTGCATTTCATCGTCAAAAACCTTTTTATTATATCCCAACTCAGTAAGGGCTGCGATGGCTTTGTCTTTAATCTTTAAAGGCGTTTTCTTAAGTAACTCTTTGCATTCTTCTCTGTACTGAGGATAAAGTTGATAAAAAGCATGGGCCACTTCGTGATCCTTGCATACCTCTATATTGCTCTCTCCGGTCTCTTTGTTGACGCCAATAATGTAAATACTTTTGACTGAATCAAGACTTCCATTAAGCTTCTTGCGAATTTCGTTCAATAAAGTTTTTTCTTTTTCTCTAAAACTGCCATTATGTATTGTCATTTGTTCAATCCACCTACATACAATATATCCGGGAATATTAAATCCATCCCATTTGGCAACGTAATCAAAAGAACCGGCGATGCCATATTTGTCAGCCCACCAATCCATAAATTCTTCTAGCTCAAAATATTTATTACGAAATTTGGGACTCTCATAGAATTCTTGAAATCTAACAAAGGTCATACAAAGATCATATCTCTTGTCAAAAGTAACAAGGAAAATCTTTGGATGAATCTCTTTTACCGTCATTTTCATCCTTGTCCCTCGACATCGGGTTTAGGAGCCAACCAATTACCAACAACTTCAACGTTAGAGTCGTCAAAATATCGAAATCCTTGGAATCCCTTCATCTCTATAGGTCTAATCCATTTCCAAGAACAAGCTGGAATAATAGCATACCATCCATCGCCCCATTGACTAGCCGTATATTCACACTTATGATTTTTTTGAACGACAGAAGCAACCACTCCAAAGCCTCTGATATAACCATCTTCGACATAATAAACTTTACTGCCCATTTCGAGTCCCTTGGGTTTATTCCTACCAAGCTTTCTAAAATAAAAACCTCCACCTCTTTCGACACACTCTATGGCTTCTTCGGCAGAGATTTCCATTTCAGATTTAGGAGTCGTTACAACTATATGTTTAGGTATGCTTTTCACATTAATTCCTCAACTTAAAATATGGCGGCATGTGTCTTTTATGCTTAGAATTAACGAAAAGAGCTAAGGCCCTTGTGGTCTTTTCTATTCCATATTTATCTGCCATATTTTTTAGATCTTGGGATACCGCCTTATTGTCCCAACCACATGCTATCAAATGATCTTTGGAACCACTAATAATAATTTTAAGAATGGCATCTAGTTCTTGATAGGTCATTCCAAGCTCATTTTCGTCTGTTTGATTTTCCCATAATTCAGCAGAAGGAGGTTTATTAATAATGCAATACGGAACCCCTAGTATTCTTCCAACTTCCCACACTTCCGTCTTGTACAAATCTGCAATGGGTTCTACATCAACCCCTCCATCTCCATATTTCGTGAAATAACCAATTAATGCTTCTGTCTTATTGGTCGTACCTATTACAAGTCCATTATGTTGATTTGCATAACCATACAAGACAGTCATACGAACTCTTGCCATAATATTGCCCTTAGTAAGCCTGTCACTTTGCAAAAACAATGGAAAAGAATTAACCACAGGAGCAATATCAACTATATGACCTTCTATATCGAGTTCGTTTTGAATAAGAAGAGAATCCTTAACGCTTTGATCACCATATGGCAGATGAACACCAAACACGTTTTCTTTGCCAAGAGCCGCTACGCAAAGATAAGCAACGATAGCAGAATCAATACCGCCAGAAAGACCAATAATAGCTTTCTTATTGCCTACATAATCCCTTAGTTGCTTTTGTATGCCTTCAATTGCCTTATTAAGATCCATAGTTTTTCTCCAATCTTTAAAAGTAGTATGCGATAAAAATAGATAAAATGCAAGAATTATTTATCTATTTTTGTAGTTTTCGCAGGTAGCTTTGGCGTCTATCTTTAGAAAGTATTCTTCGTTATGCGCTCGATCATCAACGTAGAAATCAGCAAAAATCTTACGAGTAGCAAAAATCTCGCCTTGCGCTGCCCTCTTCTTCATATATTCTAACTGAGAAGGGGCGTTCTCATTTATCGCATCAAATTCAAGCCCAAATTCTTCGCATCTTTTAGTGGCCTCAGCTAAGGAGTTCTCCTCTCGACAAGTCCATAGTACACATTCCGCCCCCCATTTCTTAAACTCTTTAACCTTATCGATAATATCTTGCCTAGGTTCGCCCTTCTCAGGAAATGAACCTCGAAACAACGTGCCATCATAATCAACCGCTAGAATAAACGACATTTGACCTGCCTCCTCTTTAAACAGTAATATTACTTCTTTTCATCAACATTTGTCAACTCCTCTTTTCAAATAAATTGATGGCTTAGATTCATGTTAATATTGTACAATGTTCGGTGTCACAGCACACCATGGCGACTGTAGGTTGTCTTGTAGGCCGAGCAGTGCTTGCAGTGCCATCCCGTTTCCCCCGGTAGTGCGTTCAGTGGTCGCAACATCTCGCGTTCCCACTCGTGGAGGCCGATCCGACACCGAACAAAGCGCCGGACCGTACCAGCAAAAGCCGCCAATCGTTTCTTCATTAGTTTGCGAGCGGAAACCCCGACATCTTTAGTGTCGGGGAGGTAAGCGAGTTACTTCCGCTACTCTCCTTTATTTATTACTATATTATACCAAAAATAATTTGAAATACAAGAAGGAATTTTAATTATTTTAGAGAATAACATATATGTGAAAACATACAATATTCAACTAGAATTTCAAAATCAAGAAGACAAAAATCTTCTTCTTGATACCTTTGAAATCCATAAGAATATTTGGAACTATATTTCTAAATACATCTTTACCCACAAGCTGAAGGCTTGGGGCAAAGATGTTCACGATGCCACTTACTACAAATGCAGAAAGAAATTTCCTAACTCTCCTTCGCAAATTATCATTAGAGCAAGAGAAGATGCGGTTGCCACTTACAAAACTATTAAATCAAATAAACATAAAGTTAAACATAAAATAAAAGGTAAAATAACCGAATATCCAATCAAAAATAATTTATCTATAAGATTAGACAAAAGAATTTACACATTACAAAAAGATTCCGTCAAGCTTACAACTACGGGGAAAAGAATTGTTTGTAAACTTAAACTTTACAAAAAATTAGAAGAATTATTTAAATATGAAGTTAAAGATCCACTAATTTTTGTAAGAAAAAATATTGTTTATTTGGCACTAACATTTGATACTCCTGAACCAATTTTCAATCCTAATCAATGCATTGGCATTGATTTAGGATTGAAACGTCTTGCAGTAACTTCGGAAGGAGAAATGATTTCAGGTAGCGAGTATATTAAAAACAAAAGACGAATTAGATACTTAAAGAGATGTTTGCAAAGAAAAAAGAAAACTTTAACCAAAAAATCTGATTCTGCCAGAAAACATTTGAAGAAATTAAAGAGAAAAGAACTAAATTATTCAAAAAATTATATACACCATTTAGCTAATGAATTGCTGAAAACAAATTGTAATACCTTAGTGCTTGAAGACTTAAGTTCTTTAAAAGATACTAATCGAGGAAAACATCAAAATAATAAATTATCTCAAATTCCGTTTTTTCAATTATTAACAATATTGAAATATAAGGCACAAGCTCTTGGTAAAAGAGTGGAAACAGTTAATCCTGCCTATACCTCTAAAAATGATTTTAGAGGTATAGAAAAAGGTAAAAGAGTAGGATGTAGATATTATGCATCAGACGGAAAAGTTCTTGATGCAGATCTCAACGCTGCCATAAATATTGGGCAGCGTTGGGGAAATAAAAATAAACTTCCCGTTTCGTTTGTATTTCCCAGTGATGGAAAATATAGACCTAACGGGCAGGGCGTGTGTCAACCGCCCGAACGTTTGGTGCCCATGGCCAGACAAGCCCAACCATCTTTAGTGGTTGGGTAGTTGACGATTCCATTCCTTCTCCGGCTTTTGCTGGCCGGTCAGCTTGATCGTTAGAAATATAGATGCCGAGCTATCCAAAGATAACCCGGCATCTATATTTCTATCTTAACATCGACTATCTGCAACCTTAGAGGCAGCCCAAGCATCAGGCTTAATGATACAATTAAAGCCCTGAGCTGCAATAAGCCCTATTAATTCTTCCTTATATTTTCCAGACTTAAACTTCAAACTCTCATTAACGTCAAGGTGAATTCCTATGATATTTTTTTTGGCAACTTTTTGGTCCAAGAACCATGCAACCTCAAGAGATCTCATAGCTTCCATAAGCAATCTTTGACGCAAATGTTCCACCATAGGGATTTTGTCCTTATGTAACGCAACAAGTCCACCAGAACGTATTTTATAGGAGATAAGAGCAGTTGTAAAGATAGTCTGCCTTTTCTTGGAATAATTCTGACTATCTGTCCCAATAAAAAAATAACGATCTTTATTGTCGGAAATAAACTGCTCAATATTGAGAGTCTTCGTTCCACTATAATCTACCCATTTCCATTCTTTAAAGGGCTTATACTGTTCTTGAATTTTGCTCACTTCCGCTCTCCTTTTTATTTATCCGGCAATATAACTCTATCTGCAGTCTCAAGTCTAAATTCTCAAGCTTAACCAATGTGCTCTTTAATTCCGCATATCCTTTTTTTATTTTGCTGTGAAATTCAACATAAGCCACATTTATATATTCTATTGAACCATCTTTGACCATTTTTTCCAACACATCTTGCTCTGCCCCTTCAATGTCCATCTTCAAAATAATGTAATCGTCTTTTTCAAAATTACCCATAATCCACTTGCTAAAATCTATACATTCTATTTTATTAACGACTTCCTTTTTCGCCCTTGGATTGGGGAAAAGAGAATTGGCTCTCCCTCGACACCTACTACTTTTATAAAAATCTATTTCCCCGTCACAAATCCAAACAGCTTTATTTGAAAAAGTTATATTACTATATTTCTCTATTAGTGCCTCAGATATTGTTGGTTCGAAGGCATAAAACTCAAATTCATCGTCATATTCATCGGTTTTCTTAAAAAGGCTCGACGCCAACCCAACATAAAAACCGCAATCTATAAAAATCTTACGCATATTATGTCCACAAAAAACCTCTGATCTTAATAAGCCTAATCATCATTTCTTCTTCTTCCTGTAACAACCCCCCTTCAAGCCCATGCAATTTATCACTAAGAGCTTTCTGTTCAAGGGTATCTTCTCTATTAATATCTTCAATCCAATCGTCTTCCCCACTTGTAAATTTAGCATCGTGCCATACCGTTAATGCATCGCTTATCTCTTTTTGCCTATTGTCATAATTAAGCCACCAATCCCTAATGGCAACCATCTCTTCGTAAGCCTTTTTATGATATTCATCCGAATTCCACTCAATTCTTTCAAATGCCTTTTCTTTCTCAATATATTCAATTAAAAGACTCATTAAACCGTAAAGCATTCTAGAGTCTGTGTCCCACCATCGACCATTCTCAAGTCCCGTCTTAATAAGATGAGTCTTGGTAGTAAGCCTATGCCTGATATAATGATAAAGATCGTGAATGTGCTTAACGGGAAAAGAACATTCAATATTAAGCTTGAGTTCGTCCCACCAAGTCCATTTGTCATCTGTCTTTATAACGCTCATTTTGTCTCCTATTTCTTGTATTTCTTTTTCAAAAAATCCACTATATAATCATACCCTTTTTCTCTATGGGGCAACTTACATTCCGAACAATCTTTAATACCCTTCTTGGTTAACTTATAATTACCTCCGCAATCATCTCCAAAAAGCGGACAAAAACAAAACAAACAATTAACTTCTACGCCTTTATGACAAGGGAAATACTTGCATTCTTTGTTCTGAAAGAAACTATAACTATTCTCCGTCATTATCCCCTAAATTCTTACCGTAATGCAGCATATCAATGTTCTGCTCATCAGTCAAGTATGATTCTCCATGTATATTCATTCCCTCAGGACCAAATAAACTCCACATCTGAGCTTGCTTTTGTGTCGGAACGATCCCTCCGCAATCTTCTTTAATATGTATCTCTGCCGCCTTTGCCCCGTCTTCTCCAAATAATTTTCTTGCTTCTTCTATGCCCCCTTCGTGATGTCTTGCGTCTCTATGTTTAGGGCCAAGTTTAACAAAAAGTTCATCAAGCCATTTGTGAACTTCTCGATATTCTTTACCTAATTCTTTTAAACAATCTGCACAATGAATATTAATATGGGACATTATTTTCCCTTTAAATGGCGGAAACGATGGGACTCGAACCCATAACCCCGCAAAGGAGCACCTGTCTTCCAAACAGGCCGACTACCAATTATCACACGTTTCCTAAAAATTTGGCGGAGAGGACAGGATTTGAACCTGCGGTGGAGTTATAAGCCCCACAATTGATTAGCAATCAACCG
>Ga0307380_10003159_pt1 | contig 22957 bp, 20 predicted proteins | sample UN3MG_FD_202239 | JGI IMG/M metagenome (GOLD analysis project Ga0307380, IMG submission 202239) | Soil microbial communities from Risofladan, Vaasa, Finland - UN-3 | ecosystem: Environmental > Terrestrial > Soil > Coastal area > Acid sulfate soil | place: Finland: Risofladan, Vaasa | collected... | reverse complement strand
ACTTTTAATTTTGGAGAAAGTTCTGATATAGTTATTCTTAATGGAGGAATTCCAATTGGTGGTATTACTTCAGTGACTGCCAGTGGAGCTGAACAAACAGCAACGCCAACTAATTTTGCGGGTGAAACCTCAGCTCCTCCTTTTGGGCTATGGGAGACTTTTCCTTCCATGCCCCTTTCTAGAGCAGACTATACTGGAAAGGTGGTGGGTAGCAAGGTTTACCTTATACAAGGATTTGGAGCGGAGATGAATTTTACAGAGTATGATAGCATAACTGGAAACTACACTGAATTAGCTCCTGCTCCTTATTCTGCAGATCATTCTGCATCTGCAGCGCATAATGGAAAAATATATGTTGCAGGGGGATGTGAATTTGGAAATCCATGTTCAACTGCAAGAGATTATAACATTACATCAAATACATGGGCTAATTTACCAGACATGCCATTCGCTAATTGGTCATCAACAGCACAAATTGTGGGTGATGATTTTTTTGTTCTAGGTGGAAATCCCAATTTCCATAAATGTCAAAAATATAATATTCCGACAAATTCTTGGTCAACCTGCGCGGATTTACCAACAGGTAGAGAACATCTCTCTTCGGCAGTTTTTGATAATAAAATTTATGTGATTAATGGACGAGGTGGATTTCCTGGTGATGCTACTGCCAACGAAGTGTATGATCCAATATCTAATTCTTGGGAAATTCTAGCTGATAAACCAACCGCAATGGATGGTGGATGGGGAGGTGTTTTTAACAATAAAATATATGTTATTGGTGGAGGAGATCCACTAACTGCAGTCAACGAGTGGTATGATCCTGTCACTGACTCATGGATTAGTGGTCCAGATATGCCCACTAAAAGACATGGTTTAGTTTGTGAACCTGTGGGTCCAAAAATTTATTGTTTTGGTGGTGGTCTCTTCAACGAGGGAGGAACTAGTTCAATAGTTGAAGTTTTTGATGCAAATTCGTTTGTACTTCCACCAGATACTGAAAGTCCATCAATAACTAGTTCAGGCACTCCAAGTGTTCCAGAGAATACTACAACTGTTGTGGATATTAATTCAACAGATGATAATGATTCTGAGGGCTCTGGTTTGACCTATACTAAGACTGGCGGTGCAGATACGGCTTTGTTTAGTCTCAACTCTACTACAGGGGCATTGTCTTTTAGCGTTGCACCAGACTTTGAGAATCCAGGAGATGTTGGTACAGACAATGTGTATAATGTTCAAGTAACTGTAACTGACTTGGATATCTTAACTGATGTTCAGGATCTTGTAGTAACAGTTACTGATGTCAATGAAATTCAATGTGAATCCCTACCAACAAGTGGAGATTGGATAATTAACTCAAGTTGTTCTCTTGAAAATAATTTTACCAGTCCTGCAAATATCCTAGTTCAAGTTGAGGCAATACTTACTATTCCCAATGGTGTAACGCTAACTATTCCTTCAGGAAATAACATTTCAGTTGTCTCAGGAGGTGGTATATTGATAGAGTTGGGTGGAACTGTAATAGTTGTTTCCTAATCCTTCCCAAAAAATAATTTTAAAATAAAACAATTGAATCGAATACCAAAAAATCGATTGTTGTTTTAAATGAAACCAAATAACGAGGATATGCTAGAAAATCCTAATTGAAACTTAGATGCTTCCATCTTTTTTCGCGTTTTCCTTTTTCTATCTGTCCACTTCTTCAAAGTTTACCCCTTGAATATCAGCAGGTATTATAGATCCTCGTCATAACAAGTTCACAAAAGTGAAATTTAAGTAGTTCTTAGTAAAATCCTAAAATTTATCCATATTTTTATATCAAATTCTTACAAACGTTTATTGATTTGGATACTACGTATCCTTCCCAAAAAATAATTTCACATATTAAAATTGACTATAACTTTTAAGCTAAAATGCATTTACTATGAAATTGTTCTTGTGTTTGTAAATTGCAATTTTTGCATTCATAGATAGATGGATTTTCACAGGTGTTACAGGTTTCCAAAATGCTTAATTCTATTCCACATTTTCTGCAGGATTCAGTTCTCATAATGCTTTAAAATAAAGAAATGTCATTTAAAGGGTTTGAAAATTAGTGGTGACTAATTAGCTCTTTCTAATTTTTCTAGCAACTTGTTCTCATTCTATAGAATCAAAATGAATTTGTCTTCCCAAAAAATAATTTCAAAAAAAATAAAATTTAATCCCTGTTTGCTCTAAGTTTTACTAGATATACTCCAGCGCCTACAATTCCTGCAACTGCTGGTACCATCCAAATCATACTTGACAGGCCTGCAATTACTAGTGCTGTAGATTCAGTTGGTAAGAGTTCCCCTGCTACTATAGTTGGAGGTACACACCAAGCAAGTTCACGAGTAGTTCCCTCTGGACAAATTCCTGGAACAATAGTAGTGCATTGGTCACCTGAAGGTATGGTTACTCCATCTGGACAAGTTGCGAAAACAATAGTAGTGCATAATCCATCTCATCAGGATCACTTCCATCTAGACAAACTGGTGTGGTATGGCCAGTTCCTGCAAATGCAGTGCTTGCCATTCCTGCAGTAAGTAATAGGGCAAAAATCCCATATATTGAAATTGTCTTCTTCACATATACTCTAGAAAATAATTCTTTGATAAACTAATGTGTGTAATAAGTGGTTCTGACCGGTACGATAAAAATTGTAGCAGTACAAGTAAATGGAAATAATTTTAATTGACTAAATTTACTTTTCTAAAAAAATTTATCACAAAAGGGAATTTTCTTGAATAAAAACATGTGAAAGTAAATATTGTTACTGAACTAAATTTAATACAGTTTCTGTTGTAACAAAAATATGCGTCAGTTCAAATGTGTCAGTTGTGAAAAAATAAATAAATCTAGAATTTGTAATTGTCCAACTTGTGGGCATTATACTTGGATAAGAATAAGGTAAGGTTATTTGGCATACAATAAAATAATAAAATTTTAAAAAAATGTAACAATCCAAAATTTATAATTTATTATCCTTCCCAAAAATTAATTTTAGTCTTTTGAATCTGATAAAGCATTAGTTAGGGTGTATGGGCCCGAAGGGCTTCGATCCCTTGGCTCACCGGTTATGAGCCGGTTACTCTACCAAGCTGAGTTACGGGCCCTGCAAAAATGTGAGAAATCTTCAGTTTAAAATGTTATGAGTTTAACAGTATTCTTCATAACAACTATCAAGCAACAAGTTTTGCGCAGAGATGGATTGTTCTGCAATCTGCATCAAGTCATCGGTGCTAGTAGATGATGTCTCTAAAATATTCTGCCACGCTGCTGCATGTCGAATATCAGCTTCGGTATGGAGTTTGAAATATTCGGTAGCATTATCATTTGACATTCCATAAAATTTTGCCATTCCCTCGAGTTTTGTTTGGCTAATTTTTGGAATTTCTTTCTCAAAGGCATACATTGCACATGAGCCACCCTCATAGGTATTCATCAAATCAGATAGATTTGAAACTGCTTTTTTGGTTTTATCCAAACCATCGTAATTTATCAATTCCTCCTCTGAGATACCAAGCTCACCGGAAAACTTTATCCAAGGATGGATATGATCTGCCTCTTCTTGTTGATTATCAATTAATTCCTTAATTTGTGATTTTGGTGCTTTTTCTATAATGGGAGTCATAAAGGAAGGCACTGCTTTAACCACCTGAAAGTATTCTTTAGAGTATCCCGCTAAAGATTCAAGGGTTAGTTTACCATCAGACCACATCTCATAAAATGGATGCTTTAGTAAGCTTCGTGTTTCAATCCTTTCATCTATTCTTTTAATCAAACCCATACCATAATTCCTTAATCACCAGTAAAAAATCTTTGTTGTTTACAAAAGATTTTATGGATAAAATATTGAATTTGATTGGGTTCCAGTGGTGTAGACCGGTCAAGCATACTGCCCTTTCAAGGCAGTGATCCCGGGTTCAAAATCTTACGATGAAAATCCCGGCTGGAGCACCAAGATTTATTTAGTAATGATAAAAAATTTTTGATCAGGACATCTTGGACAGGAAAAATTTAGAGATCAATCCTTTACTTCAAACATATGGGAAGTATATTGATAAAATAAATCGTTCTTTGGATAAAGAATTAGACCTTTATTCTGAATCAGAATTCATTGAACCTCTAAAATATTCTCTAGATGGCGGAAAACGAATTAGGCCAATAATACTAATTTTGGCAGCTGAAAGTGTAGGGAAGATTGATGATAATACTTTGGTGGCATCCTGCGCTGTTGAATTCTTACATATGGAGTCAATAATTCATGATGATATTATTGACAATGAAATATTGAGAAGACAAAAGGATCCATTTCACATTAAATACGGATATAACACAAGCATTTTGACTGGAGATTTTGTTTTAGGTTTAATTCTTGGGATTTCCTCTAGACTTGATAACGCAAGGATAACAAAAGAATTGTCAAGCACAGCCATGTTAATGAGCGAAGGAGAGATGATCGAAAATAGACTAGAAGCCAGTGAGGACGTTACATTTGATGATTATCTTAAGGTAATTGAATATAAAACGGCAGTTGCATTTCAAGCAGCATCAAGAATTGGAGCCATTATTGGAAAAGGTAGTGAAGAAGAAATAGAATCGTTAACTGAATATGGAAAAAATATCGGGATCGCCTATCAGATTAGAGATGATTTGTTGGATTGGAAAAATGAAGATAAATTATTTAATTTGCTAATCAAAAAAAGTTCTGATCCAAGAATTGTATTTGATAAAATGGAAGAGCTTTTAAAAATTTATTCTGAAAAAGCAAGAAAGGGATTACGAATGATCCCAGATAGTGATGCCAAGATGAATCTAGATAATTTAATAAAATTTACAACATTTAAGGCATAAATCCTGTACTAATTACAGGTGTTGCAAACTCTACAAATTTGATTATTGGATCTGGATAGACACCAAAGCCTACCAAGAAGATAATAGAGAAAATTATTACGGCGATAATGGATTTTGGTTCTGATACTCTCTTTTCTGTTTCTCCCTCAAAATACATTTTTCTTATTATCCAACCATAGTATGCTAATGAAAGAGCGCTGTTAAGAACTCCGGCGATTGCAAGCCAAGGAGCCCACCACAAAGCAGAACCTGCATCTAATGCACCACCAAACAGCATTATTTTACTCCAAAACCCAGCAAGTGGAGGGACACCGGCAAGTGCCAGTAATGAGATAGTTAATCCAAGGGCAGTAATAGGCATTCTTCTACCTAATCCCTTTAGTTTATCCAAATTAGTAACTGCAAGAGTTGTGACTATTCCAGTTACTGCAATGAAGGCCATTCCTTTCATTACTGCATGGTTTAAGATTTGGTAAAGAGATCCTTGTAATCCAAGTGAACTATAGGGAGACACTGCAAGTCCAATGAGAATGTATCCTGCATGTGCGATACTTGAATATGCCAACATTCTTGTCAGACTCTTTTGCATAATGGCTGCAACATTACCAATCGTCATGGTCATGATAGCTAAGATTCCAAGAGCTAATGTCCAATCAAGATTAAGGACCACCATTCCAAGAACTACTATTCGAATTGTAGCTGCGAATCCTGCTTTTTTGGTTCCCGCTGCTAATAATGTTGTAATAGTTGGTGGGGCACCTTCGTATGTATCAGGTAACCATTGATGAAATGGTACTAGACCCATCTTGAACCCAAATCCTGCAATAAACATTCCAACTGATAATAATGCAAGTGGAAGAAGTGTTGGGTCTAGATTCGAATATCCTTGTATGACTTCACCAATATTTGTTGAACCAGTAATTCCATAAGTAATTGATATGCCATAAACAATGATGGCAGATGATAATGCACCAAACAAAAAGTACTTTAATGCTGCTTCATTTGATTGTGGATTTTTCTTGATAAATCCAACCAGGGCATATGTTGGAATACTCATTAGCTCCCATGCAACGAATAGCATTAACAAATCAGTCGAATATGCAACTAGTACCATTCCAATTGTGGAAAGTAAAATTAACGAGTAGTAGATCGCAGGATAGTTTTGCTTCCTCATATAATTAAAGGAACCAACTGTTGTGAAGATTGCTACAATTAGCATTGCAATAGCGAAGAATCCTCCAAAGGCATCATCAACAATTACGTCTTCGGAGAATAATGCAGATGGAAGAATATTTTCGGCAAGGAATTGATAACCCACATACCCAATTGAAATAATTAACGCTGCAAATGCAATAACGGCATAAAATGAGTTTGAACCTTTTTCTTTTCGTATTACGTTAATTACAGGTAAAATTACTCCGGCAACACCGAGTATGGCTATGATTACAAGTGGGGTTGAACTAATTTCTAGCATATCATAATTCTCCTAAATCAACAATATCAGGACTACGAATAGTAATCCTGCTCCAAATACGAATAGGTATGATTGAGATACACCTGTCTGAGTGCCTTGAACTACTCTTGCACTCCATACTACAGCCTTTTGGAATCCATCATTCATCCCATAATCAATCGCAGTCTTCTCAAAGTATCTGAATACTGCTCTTGAAAGCCATAGTGGGGCTATAACAAAGCACCAGTAGATTATTGCGTTTAGATACCATCTGTTTAGGATGGTTTTGTGAATAGCATAAAAGACGATATTTGAATTTACAAATTTTGTAGCATCAACCCATCTTCCAATATAGAAAATATAACCCAATCCAATTCCTGTGGCAAAGGCTACCAAGGATGAACCTAACGCAACAGGATTAAGCCCCTGTAAAAATCCGGGTAGAATGGATTCTCCTGTTTCATGATTAACCGTATGAATGCCATAAGAATTTTCAAGAAACTCCGTGAACAAATGATGTATACCTTCTTCGGCAGACAATCCAATTATTCCAATACCAATAGTTAGAACTGCAAGAATTCCATATGGAACCCACATTGAAAGTGGTGCCTCATGAATGTGATGCCCTTCCTCTTCCATCTTTTCAATGTGCTTGCTTGGTTTTCCATAAAATACCAGACCAATCATCCTTGTAGTATAAAATGCAGTAATAACGGCAGTAAGAACTGCAATTATGTAAAGTGGCATTGCCCATTCATTTCCAGATTCAAAGACTGCAGCAAAAATTGCATCCTTACTCCAAAAACCAGTTGTAATAAACGGAGCTCCCATTAAACCAAGCCCCGCAGCCCACATGAAGGCATATGTTTTCTTCATGTGTTTTCGAAGTCCTCCCATATCTGTCATAAATCTAGAACCGACAACATGTAACAACGAACCTGCTGCCATAAAGAGAGATGCCTTAAACATTGCATGAGAAATCAAATGGAAAAATCCTGCAGTATAACCATCGACATATTGTTGGGATAGTCCTGCAACACCTAATGCCATCATCATGTAACCTATTTGAGAACCCGTAGAATAAGCAAGAACCTTTTTAATTTCGGGATTAACCATTCCCTGAGTTGCAAGTAACAATGCGGTGATTGCACCGACCCATGCAACAATTTCAAAGAATTGATCTGCAAGTATTCCTGCTGCTCCCAGGGCAAAGACTATTGGCCCTATTCTTGCGACAAGGAAGACACCTGCCTTTACCATTGTTGCGGCGTGAATTAATGCAGATACTGCAGTTGGGCCAGTCATTGCCTCTAAAAGCCACTCGTTTAGTGGGAATTGAGCTGATTTTCCCATTGCACCTCCAAATAATAGAACAAAAGCAGGAACCAACAATCCTTGTGCAGACATGGTTTCTGCCCAGGTAAAGTCGCCCATTAATTCCTTAAACCCAAAGGTTCCGGCAAACAAAAAGATCAATAGCATTCCTGCAATCATCATTACATCTCCAACTTTGGTCATGATGAAGGCCTTCATTCCTGCATGTGTAGGTGAGTAGTAATCTAACAGACCCAAAACAGTTCTTCCTTCAACGCCAACGTGATCCTTCTTTTTGTCACGATACCAAAAGCTGATCAATGCATAAGATGCAAGTCCTACACCTTCCCATCCAAAGAAGACTTGTAGTAAGTTATCAGATAAGACAATAAGTTGCATGGAACCAATAAAGAACAGCATCCAGAACCAAAATCTGGCAATATCCTTATCTCCTTTCATGTATCCTGTGCTGTAAATCATAATCAAGAAGGATATCCACCCAACAACGTTTGCCATGATTACCGAAAGTGGATCAGCTAATACCCCTCCCTTTAGACCTAATGCATCAATCCAAGTTATTTGATGATGGATTTCACTTGCATCTAATGTAACTGGTAAAAGTGAAGCTGCAGAAAGAGCACTCATTAGAACAACTGCAACTGCAACATAGCCCGTTGCATTCTTTGAGGCTTTTGCAACTGCAGGTATTATCAAGGCAGCTGCAAATGGTAAAATCCAAACCATCCACGCAGCAGCAGAAGTAGCTTCAAATGGTAAACCTAATGCTTCAGTAGCCATTTACTAACCCCCTAAAACTCCATTCATGTATGGAACTATTGTCTTCAAGAAAATATCTGGATAAATTCCAACTACTATTGTAAATCCAGCCAGTGCCATCATTGGTGCTGTCATGTACCAACTTCCTTCTGTTACCTTCTCAAGATGTTCAGGTGTCTTTCCAAAGAAGACCCGTTTTAACATCCAGAGCATGTAGGCCATGGTTAACGCAGTTGCAACAAGTCCTAAACCAAAAGTAACTGCTCTTACTGTGGAGCCTTCTTCAATAGCAGTTTCTAACGCGCCATAAAATAGAATCCATTCTCCCATAAATCCGCTTGTTGGTGGAATGCCCATAATTGTTAAAGCACCAATAACTGCACAAACAGCAGTAATAGGCATCTTTCCTGCAAGTCCACCAAGTTTTGTAATGCTTCTGGTACCAACCTTAACAATAATAATTCCAGCCATCATGAAGAGAATTCCTTTTCCAAGTGCGTGAGTAACATACATCATTTCAGCCCCTGCCAAACCAAGTGCAGACATTGAACCTATACCAAACAGAATGTAGCCCATCTGGCTAATACTTGAATATGCAAGTAGCCTTTTTAGATCATCTTGCATTAATGCCATTGCACCACCGTAAAACATTGTGACAAGACCCCAAATATGGAACCAAATTGAAAGTTCAGCAAATGTTGACGGTAAAAATTCTACAATTAATCTAAATATTCCATAAGCACCAATACCAATCATTGCAGGGGAAAGAAGAGCACTGATTGGAGTTGGCGCTGAACCGTGAACATATGGCAACCAGATATGGAACATAAATACTGCCAGCTTAACTCCAAGACCAATGGATATTGCAACGGCCGAGGCCAATACAATATCTTGTGGGATTTCAGATTCTTTAATATCTGCAAAGTCAAAGCTGCCAATCGTAAGACCTATCATCAAGAATCCCAATAACAAAACAACTGCCCCAGCATGTGTCCATAACAAAAACATTAAACCAATCTTTCTTCTTGGACCGTCTCCCCAAAGAGCTACTAAGAAGAAACCGGGAATTAGCATAACCTCAAAGAAAACATAAAATTCAATTAGGTTTGTTGAAAGTACTGTTCCGAGCATTCCCATCGCAAAGACAAGATAAAGTGCAAAGTATAATCCTGATTTTGCATTTACATAATTTGTAAGAGAACTAGAAGATACAATAGTTGATTGGCCACTACTTGATTGAATTTCATTTTGTTCTTCTTTGTATTGCTCATGGAATTTGTGAATCATGTATGGTTTTGAATAGAGTGCCAGAATTGTACTTAGGACATAAATTATAATTGCAAATGGTGATGCCAATCCATCAAGCAAGAATCCAAATTCACCAAACATTGTAGTCCATGGATAGTGTTCTTCGGTTGTTCCGCCTAGTGCTGCTTGAATTACTAGAATTGTAGTATAAAGTAGAATCGCAAATGTAAACCACATTGCTGGAGTTGGGCCCATTTTTCTTCCAAGAATATAAGCAACAGGTGATAAAAGTAGAGGTAAGAAAACTGCCTGTAAAAGTGCATATTCCATTATCCTTTCAAACTCCTAAAGTCAGCAATATCGATATTATGATACATTCGGTATGCAACAATGATCAATGAAAGTCCTACTGCTACTTCAGCTGCTGCAATGGCAATTGAGAATAAAGCTAAGGTTTGACCACCACTGTGTGGCAAGAACCTTCCAAAGGCTACCATGTTGAGATTTGCAGCATTAATGATAATTTCAATGGCAAATAACATTCGAATAAAATTTCGTTTTACGGCAAGACCATAAATTCCAATGCCCAATAAGGCAACAGACACCAATACAAACTCAGTTAACTCGTTGGTCATTCTCCTCATCTACCCTTCTTGCTAAAACTAGTGCAGCAGTTACGGCACCGGATAAAATTAATCCCATCAAAATCAATGCTGGCCAATAATATGTCACAAAGTCCTTACCAATTTCTCTAAAATCTACTGGAGGTTCATCTGTAGTGATTTGTTTAATTCCAGAATCTAAAATGACTGCACCTAATGAGACCATCATAACTAACATTAATGCGATACCTACAAATTTTCTCCTCTTGTCCTCAACTTTTTTGAAGATCAGTTCTCGTTTTACCAGCATTACTGTAAATAGAATCAAAACCGCAATTGAACCAACATAGACTGCCAGTTGAAACATTGCAACAAATGGGGAATCTAAAAGTAAAAAGAATCCCGCTATTCCACCGAGGGTTCCCATCAATGCAATAGAACCATAAATTAAAGATCTTAATTCTAAGGCTGCAATTGCACTTCCAATTGTAATTACAGATAAAGCAAGAAAGGCAGCATCAGCCATGTGTTGCACCTCTATCAGAAATTAGTATTTCAGAATCTTGAGCAACATATGGTTTTACCTGTAACTGAGCAGGAGTGTAAATCAACCCTTCCTTGCTAAATGAAGAAAGTTCATAGTCATTTGTCATATACAATGCATAAAATGGACATGCATCAACACAAAGTCCACAAAATACACATTTTCCATAATCAATTTGTGGCATTATGGATTTTTTATTTTGTTTCCATTCGTCTGGAACCTTTACCATCCCAATTGCCTCAGCAACACCTTCACATGCAATTGAGCAAAGTTGACACCCAGTACAATGATCATGGAATAACATGTGTCGTCCCTTTAGTCCTGCAATTCCCACACCAGTCGTAGGATCGTATTGATAACCATCCCCTACAAATTTTAATTTCTCTTCAGGATAACGAAGGGTAAATCGTTTAACGGCAAGGTGTTTAATTCCTGAATTTAATGCCTTGATTATTCCAGTAGCAGTTCCCATTAGAATAATCCTCCAGGCCCCAAGATTCCAGCATACAGCAAGCCAAGTGCTATAAAGATGTTAACGAATGCAAGTCCAATTAGTTTCTTCCATCCCAAGTCTAATAACAAATCAATCCTAATTCGAGGAAATACACCCCTTGGTAGAAGTACGAAGAAAATTACTCCAACAGTTTTGAGTACAAACCAGATTGTTCCATTTAGCATCTCCTGTGAAAAGACCGGAAGTCCTGGGATCTGCGCTGTTACCGGTCCTAATTCGATTCCCTTTGTTATTATCTCCTCTGGGAATGGTGGCCAGAACATTGGTCCATTCCACCCTCCAAGAAATACCACTACGAAGAGACCTGCAAATGCATATAGTTTCAAATAACTTCCTAATTGAACTAAACCATACATCATACCGGATAATTCAGTTAACCAACCTGCTACAATCTCACTCTCGGCTTCTGGTAAGTCAAATGGAATCCTTTCCAATTCAGCCAACATTGTAATAAAGAAAACAATGGCTCCAATTGGGAAAAATATAATCCAAGGGAAACTTGATTGACTCGCAGCAATCTCAGAGAGATTCAAAGTCCCAGTTACAATAACAACACCAAGAAATGAAAGAATTAGAGGTATTTCAAAAGAGACCATTTGGAATAAAGCCCTAATTCCACCAATGAATGGGAATTTACTGTTGGCAGCCCACGCAGACAAAATAGTAATTATTGGAAAAAATCCGATTACTGCAAAAACCGCAAGAAGCCCTACATCTACGTCAGCTACAACCCATCCAGGAGAAACGGGTATTAGCGCAACAAATGCAGCAGCTGTTGCTACAAACAAAACGGGAGCTGCCCAAAAAAGTGGTTTGTCAGCTTTTGCAGGAATGATGATTTCTTTTGAAATTAATTTTAATCCATCACCCATCAATTGTAAAATACCTTCTATTTTTCCACAATAGAAAGGTCCAACTCTTAATTGGAGTTTTGCCAACATTTTTCGCTCAGCGAAGATAGTTCCTGCAGCTATTAATGCTGCAAAACCAAATCCTGGAAACGCAGCAACTCTAAAAAGATCAGTTGACATAAAGGCCTTGATAATTGGAAGTGTTCTGGAAGGATCCGCTATCCAAGTTAATGCAAGAAAAGGTGTGAGTAATTCACCATTGATTACAGGCATTTCAATAAAAAATAAAATAATAAAAACTGCTGGAATACCCATCAATACAAGAATTAGAAGACCCCAAAATCCAACGTCTAAGATAGACTTGATAAATTCACTTAGCTTGAAATTTGGTGCAATAACTGACATTTATCGGTCTGCCTCCACTGGCCAATAATTAAGACTCCAATATATCGATGGCATGTTTCCAAGTTTTTCCCCCATAAGAAGTTGAGGTAATGCAATTAGATTTCTAAATGATGGGACACTAAGTTTTACTCTGTATGGCTCTGGTTTTTTGTCTGAAACAATATAACATCCTAGGGCTCCTCTCCCTGATTCAACTCGTTTGTATACTGAATCAAATCCCCCTTTAGGATTTGGTTTTAATTTAACTCTAACAGAACCTGATTTTGGCATTTTTTGTAAGGCATCTCGGATTATTCTACAACTTTCCATCATGTCAAGCCATGGAATTTTTGATCTAGCATAGGAATCGCCACTTTTCATCACATTTGTTTGAAAATCTAATTCATCATAGACATCATAGGGTTCTTTCTTTCTAACATCGTAATCAACCCCACTTGCTCGAAGAACTGAACCTGTGGTACCTAATCTTATGGCATCTTCGCGTGAGAGTACTCCGGTCTTTTCAGTTCTAGAAATTAGAATTGGATTGTCATAGAAAATATCGGCATATTCTTTAATTCTTTTTTCAAAGTAATTTACCTGTCGTAAACAAACATCTTCAAAGTTTGCAGGTAAATCATTTCGAATACCTCCTGGAATAAAATAAGAGTGAGTAACTCTTGCCCCCGTCATTTTTTCTAAGAGATCAATTAAGAGTTCACGATCCCCTGCAGGCCACATAAACATTGTAGAATGACCTAAAAAGATTCCATAGATTGCAAGCCAATACATGGTGTATACACACCGATTCAATTCAGCTGCAATTACTCTGACATATTTTGCCCGTTCGCTAATCTCCAGACCAAGAAGTTCTTCAACTCCTAAAACATAAGGATATAAGATATTACAAGAGTCGTGTATAACTGGTCTTTCTAAGTGAGGAATGTTTAGAACATAATTCCTATACTCTGCCATCTTTTCTTCTCCACGGTGAACATAGCCTGGATCAGGATCACATGCAACAATATAGTCTCCATCAATTTGTACAATTATTCTCATATGTCCAGAACCTGGATGTTGTGGCCCAACATTGAGAGTCATAATCCTCTCGTCCGCCCTTTGAATTGCCAATCCTGGTGGTAGTGATGGTATACTCATTTCTATCTACCTTTATTCCTAAAGTCTTTTCTTAATGGTGGTAAGTCTGCCCAATCTTCTGGTAAAAGTAACCGTCTGTTATCTGGATGACCTTCAAAGTAAACCCCTAACATTTCAAAAACTTCCCTTTCGTGAAATTCTACACTGTAGAATATATCTCTAAGACTAGGTAATTTTGTTGCATCATTACCTGGAATTGGATCTTCTTCTCTTTGGGCTCTTGTCGCCAATTCAAGAATTTGTCTACTTAATGTCGGATCAGTATAAGAACTCAAATGATATACGACTTCAATTTCTTTATCTGCAGGATAATCTACTCCTGCCACAGAATCTACATGATCATAATTTAAAACATCTCTTGCAAACTCAGCAACTTCATGAATAGCAGATCTAGTGACCTTAATTCCTACTCTATCTGGTTTTACAAAAGTTATAGTAGTTTTTTCACCAAAATTTTCAATTATTTTATCTGCTATTCCTTTTTCAAACGTAGATAATTCAATCTCTTCTTTTGGTGGAGTTTTTGCAGGAGCGGATTTTTTTGCTGGAGTTGGTTTTTCTGGGGCTTTATCAGCAGTGGAATTAGATTCTTCTGGTATTTTTTCAATCGTATCTTTTTCTGAACTCATTATACAAACTTCCTAGCCTTCATCCTCTTGATTTTTTCTTGAAGTAACATACATCCTTGAATAAGAGTTTCAGGTCTAGGTGGGCAACCTGGAACATACACATCTACTGGTAAAATTCCATCAATACCTGGAAGAACATTGTACGAATCAAAATACAATCCACCGGTAATAGCACAAGCTCCCATTGCAATTACATATTTTGGTTCAGGCATTTGATCATAAACTAGACGTAAACGTGGGGCCATCTTTCTGGTAATAGTTCCTTGAACCACAACTAGATCACATTGTCTTAATGATCCAAATGCTTCAATAATACCAAATCGCTCAACGTCGTATCTTGGACTGGACGCAGCTCCAAACTCGACGCTGCAGCAAGCTGTTTCAATGTGTACGGGCCATAAGGACCAAATTCTTCCCCAATTGATTGCATAACCTAATGGTTTATCAATTGCTTTTTCTAAAATATCCCCTAGTTTTCCTATAAACACATTAGCGTTTTGCGGAGTTATCAGATCTTTTAGCAACTTAATCCCTCAAGATAATAATTCTGATTAGTATAAAAAACTACCAAATGTTTCTCCTCCCAGATTGATATAAAGCAAAAGCCATTGCAGAAAATATTATTGCTAAAAATCCAATGATAGGAAGTGTGGCCTCTTTTGGAAGATATAAAATAGTACTCCCCCATGCATAAAGAAAAATTGCAACCACATCAAAAACTACAAACATCAAAATGTACGCATAATACTGCATCATAAAGTGAGTTCGTCCTTCTCCAGTTGGGACTTGACCACATTCCATTGGTAAAAATTTTACTGGATTACTTCTTTTTTGTGGAGAAAGCATTCTTGAAATTACAAGAGCAGGCGCCATTGCAGCTACGGCAAATCCAAACATCAATACAACGGTACTGTAATTGCCCGCTAATTCCCCGACCAATTTAGCTTTGAACCCAAGTTTTTGTATAAAAAGGTATGCACATTTTTTTTGATCTAGTTTTTTTAAAACTGAGTCTTGGTAAAGTACTTTATAGGATAACCACCAAAAGTGATCATGTCATTGGATATTGGTGATATTGCCCCAAATTTTGAACTTCCTGATACCGAACTGAAGATGCGGACTTTGGATGAATTTGGAGGAAAGAAAATCATATTATCGTTCATTGTTGCTGCAAGCTCTCCTGTTTGTGAAGCTGAACTATGCACCTTTAGAGATTCTTGGCAGGAAATCTCAGATCTTGGGGCACAAATCATCGCAATCAGTAATGATGGTCCATTTGCAAATAAAGCGTTTACAGAAAAACACAACTTCAAATTTCCATTATTAGGAGATTATAATAGTAAAACAATTCGTGATTATGGGATTTTGATGCCAGATTTACTTCACATAAAAGATTACAATGCTGCAAAACGTTCTGTTTTTGTAATAATGGAAGATGGGAAAGTTGGTTACAAGTGGGTATCAGAAGACCCATTAAAAGAACCAAACTATGAAGAAATTAAAAAGTTTCTAAAATAAGAAAAACTTATTCTATTTCTGCAACAGCGTCGCCTTTTGCGACTGTTCCACCTTCTTTAATTTTGATAGATTTTACAGTTCCATCCTTGTGTGCTTTGACACCAACTTGCATTTTCATGGATTCTAAAGTACAAATAACATCTCCTTTCTTTACAGAATCTCCCTCGACAACTGCAATTGATACAACCTTTCCGGGAATTTGACTTTTTAAAGATAATTGTGCATCACCACTGCTACCTCCTCCAGTGTTTTTGTAAACAATTTCATCAAAGTGACTGTTTGTATTTAGAGTGATTGGGGTATTATCTATTACAAGATTCATTTGGTTTGTAGATTGTTCAAGATATTTTGCTCTATGATATTTTTGATCTAAAATAAATTCAATACCATTTGAATTCATATTTAGAATTTTTAACTTGTGTTCGTCATCATTGATCTTAATTACATATTCATTATTCCCAAGATTTTCTGTAATGTTTCCGTCAAAGGATTTTTCAATATCTTGTATTTTATAATTCATTATTTATCAACCTAATCTATTTTTCCAATTGGAGTTATTATTAGCACGGTTTTGTATACGGCTTTTAAAGTATTCAGAATAAATTATTGCTGCAGCTAAAGCTGCTTCACTTTTTTCTTCTTTTTCTTTTTTAAGATCGTTAGTCAATCTATCAATCATGTCATAACGCTTAAGGAAATCAGTGGATAGATCTCCATTTTTATATTCATCAGAATTTAGAATTGTTTTATAGAGAGGGATTGAAGTTTCTACGCCTTGAATGTAAAAATCGTTTAAAGCTGACAACATTCGAGTTCTAGATTCTTCAAATGTTTGACCCCATGTACAAAGTTTTGCCATAAGTGAATCATAAAATGGAGAAACGGTACATCCAGGATATAGATAAGTATCACATCGAACGCTTGGTCCTGCAGGAATTGTTACGTCTGGAACAGGGCCTGTTGAGGGGGCAAAATCAAAGAAGGTATCTTCTGCATTTATTCTGCACTCTATAGCATAACCATTCATTTTTAGATCGCTTTGTTTGAATGGAATGGCTTCTCCATTTGCAATATCTATTTGTAATTTGACCAAATCCAATCCCGATACAAGTTCAGTAATTGGATGTTCAACTTGTAATCGAGCATTAATTTCTATAAAATAGAATTCTCCGTTATCAGCTCGAAGGAATTCAGCAGTTCCCAGGTTAGTATATCCCACTGCGTCAGCTGCTTTACAAACTATTTCACCTATTCGGGCTCTTGTTTCTTCATTAACTGCAGGTGAAGGAGTTTGTTCAATTAATTTTTGATTACGTCTTTGAATAGAACATTCTCGTTCAAAAATGTGAACAGTGTTCCCATGAGTATCTCTTGCCATTTGATATTCAATGTGCCTTGTTTTTTCAAGGAATTTTTCTACAAGGATTGCAGATTTTCCTACAGCTGCAATAGATTCACCTGTAACAGATTCGTATCCTTCATGTAATTCTTTATCACTAGTTACTATTCTAATTCCACGACCACCACCACCATAAACAGATTTTAACATTACAGGATAACCTATTTGATTTGCAATCTTTTCTGCATCATCGGCATCTTTCACTAAACCAGGACTACCAGGTACAGTCGGTACGTTAGCTTTTAACATTGCGTCCTTGCATTTCATTTTATCACCACAAAGATTCATTGAATCTGCAGATGGGCCGATGAAATTAATTTTATTTTTTTCACATAATCTTGCAAAGTCATCATTTTCAGAAAGAAATCCATAACCTGGGTGAACAGCATCAGTCCCTGATGATAACATAACGTCTAGAATTTTTTCTTGGTTAAGATATGATTTGGCGGGAGCTGCCTCTCCAATATGATAAGATTCGGTAGCTTGTTTTACGTGTAAAGAATTACGATCTTCATCAGAATAAACTGCAACTGTTTTGATTCCAAGTGCTTTACATGTTCTAATTACACGTAAAGCAATTTCTCCTCTGTTTGCAACAAGTACTTTTTCAATCATTTTAAATCATAAATTGATGTTTCCATGTTTTCTTGGAAGTTGTTTTTCTCTTTTATTTTCAAGCATTTCAAGAGCTTTAATTAGCATAGGTCTTGTCTCAGCGGGATTAATTACATTATCAACAGTTCCATGAGATGCAGCTACGTAGGGATTCTCGAATTTTTCTGCAAATTCGTCAATCAATTGTTTTTTAAGACCTTCTGGGTCTTCTGCATTTTGAAGATCTTTTCGGTACATGATTTTTACGGCTGCTTCTCCGCCCAAAACTGCACATCTGGCAGTAGGCCATGCATAGTTAATATCAGTTCTAAGATTTTTACTTCCCATTGCAATGTATGCACCACCATATGCTTTACCAATAACTAAAGTAATTCTTGGAACGGTTGCTTCACAAAATGCATAGAGTAGTTTACTTCCATGTCTAATGATTCCATTATGTTCCTGATTAGAACCTGGCATGTAACCAGGGGTGTCGACTAATGTGATAAGGGGTATGTTAAATGCATCACAAAATCTGATAAAGCGTGCTGCCTTGTTTGATGAATCAATATCAAGTGCCCCTGCGAGATACATAGGATTGTTTGCCACAAACCCTACAACTCTACCATTCATCCTTCCGTAGCCAACTACAATATTTGGTGCAAACAACTCATGCACTTCAAAGAATTCATGATTATCTACAATTGAATTAATGATTTCTTTCATGTCGTAGGGTTGTACAGGATTTTCGGGAATAATGTTAATCAGATTGTGATCTAATCTATTTGGATCATCATCAGTTGTAATTTTAGGTGGTTCTTCTGTATTATTCTGCGGTAAATAAGAAAGTAATTTTTTAAGGTAGTCCATACACTCGTATTCATTTTTTGCTACAAAGTGAGCTACCCCACTTTTTGTACCATGCGTCATTGCACCACCAAGATCTTCAAATGAAATTTCCTCACCTAATACAGTCTTTACTACGTCAGGTCCAGTAACAAACATAGTCCCAACTTTATCTACCATAATTACAAAGTCTGTCATGGCAGGTGAATATACAGCACCACCCGCAGAAGGGCCAAGGCTTGCAGTAATTTGTGGAATTACTCCAGAAGCTAGTTGATTATAATAAAAAATATCTGCAAATCCATCAAGACTCATAATTCCTTCTTGAATTCTTGCACCCCCAGAATCCATTATTCCAATAATCGGACATCCTGTTTTAAGAGCATGGTCAGTTAGTTTAGTAATTTTTTTCGCACCCATTTTACTTAATGTACCTCCAAGTACAGTGAAATCATAAGCAAACACAAAGATTTGTCGACCATTTACCATTCCATAGCCACCAACTACACCATCTGTAAAAAATTTCTTTTTCTGCATATCATATTCATGATAATGATGAGTCGTTAAAGGATCAATTTCGGTAAAAGTTCCTTCATCTAGCAGAAGATTTATTCTCTCTCGAGCGGTAAGTTTTCCTTTATCATGTTGGGCTTTGATACGATCTTGCCCTCCTCCTAGTAATGATGTCTTTTCTCTCTTCGAAAATCCCTCTATTTTATCAGAGTGCATCTTGCTATCTAGGAATACCATCTACTTATTAATTTAGTTGGAATTTGCCCAAAATAATAGAATTTAAAATTTGAAAAAAATTAATAATTTAATCCATTTTAAAAAAAATGGAATCATAATTACAGAAATACATTTAACTAAAGTAAAGAGAAATCAAGGTATATGGTTTCTGAGATGAAAGCCAAGGTAGTCTACACGGAGTTATTAAAAGAGGATTTAGTAGTAATTCGGATACTTCCTGACGAAGGTATGCCAAATTACATAACTGGTCAATTTCTCACAATAGGTGTTACTGTTCCCACCGAAAATTATAAACTTGTTAGAAGGGCATATTCAATAGCATCTCATCCTGAAAACAAGGAATATTTTGAATTTGTAATTAGGTGGGTTAGAAATCCATTGCCAGGACGAGTTACGACTATGCTTTTTCATGCAAGTGTTGGTGATGAAGTAAAATTGGGACACCCGACTGGAAACGCTCTGTTGATTAATGAGAAACTTCCTAATGGAGAAAAGGATACAAGAAGAATTGTCTGTGTGGGTGGAGGTACAGGTCTGGCACCATTCATTGCTTATGCTAATCACCTACATGATGTGGGGGATAAACGTGAATTGATAGTTTTTCATGGAGCAAGTTATGTTGATGAATTAAGCTATAGAAGATTACTCACAAATTTGGAGGATGAAAGTAAAAGGAGAGGAAAAGATCAATGGAATTTTAAATATAGAGCAGCGATTAGTAGACCTAAAGAATTCTTTAATCGTTCTTGGGGCGGACATGTGGGTAGAGTTGAATCATTTTTCAAGGAAGATAAAAAAACTGGGTTATCACCATTGGATGAACTAGTAGGTGAAAAATGTACTCCTGAAAATACCTATATCTACATTTGCGGATATCAAGGAACTATAGATGGCGTCATTGAAAATACAAAAGCACGTGGATTTGTAACAAAAGATGACAAGCGTGAAGATGAAAGTTATGAAATCAGATACGAATCATACGGATAAAAAAAGAGATTTAGAAAACAATACATCATAAAATAAATTTTAACAATCAATCTAGCTTTTTTGTCGAAGAATAAATTGCATCAAAGCCTCCTTTGAGTAATCAATACCATGTACTTCCTCAGTATGTTTTCCAAATTCCACGATAACATCCTCCATTTCACCTTCGCTTACAAAAGCACACTCAAAACCATAATCAGAACATCTTAGTTTTGCCATATTTTGAAAACTATCAGAGTACAATAAAAACTATCATATTTTTTGGTTAAAAAATATAAAATCATTTATTTTCAACAATTGAGTATCAAAGAATCAAGACTTTAGAAATTAGGCCTTAATCTGATGCTTTAGTAGCTTTTTTTGTGGGTGCAGAAATAATACTTGCAACTACGTTCTTTGTCAATTCTTCAATAATTTTTATTTTACTCTGATCTGTTTCGCCTAACATTTCTAGGGCTTTTTCTAATTCTTTTTTCCTTATTGCATCAACGTTTACCAGCACATTACTAACTATTGGTTCTGCACCAATTCTCTTCATCGTAGCCTCTATTATTGGAACTTCCTTGGCCATTAATTTTTCAACTTCAGGAACTTTATCCATTCGAATTCTTTCATTTTCCTCTACCAATTCTATAATTTGATCTTTGAACATTAATTTTACCCCAGAAATAGTTGAGACTTTTTCGCCAACTGCTCTTGGATCAGAAATATCCAAAATCAATACCCCGGTTTTTTTATTTTCTATCACTCGTTTTATTTTTTCATATGTAATCAAAAAGTAATCAGACGTAGTTGCAACAAATACTATGTCAAATTTATCAAATCCTGGGAAAATTTCTTTAAATTCTATTGGAGTTCCACCCAATATTTTTGAAAATCCAGTGGAACGATCCAAGGTCATACTGGTGACATCAAAGGGATATCCTTTTTTGTTAAGGGTTTTTGCAACTCTTGCAGCAGCCTCGCCTGTTCCAATCAACAAAATGTGTTTCTTTTTGTCAATACCTACATTTTCTTCAGCAATTTTCACAACAATATCACCTAGTGATGTCACATTTTCACCAATTCCAGTAGAATCTCTAATTTTGGTGGCTACTCGAAGGCAAGTATCGAATAATTTATCCAAAACTCTGCCAGATGTATTAAATTCTTTGGCTTGTGAAATTGATGTTTTCAATTCCTTCATTATTTCATTTTTACCTACAACAACAGAATCTAAACCACAAGCTAGTCTAAGTAAATTTTGGTAAACATCTGTGCCAGTATAAATTTCAAGAGTTTGATCAAAGTGATCAATATTCCATTGGTCCAGTTCTGTTAGTGATATCCACATATCTTGTATTTGGTTTATTACAAGACCTTTTGCTTCTGGTCTCCTACCATCAGGAGAATCACCTTTATCAAGAGTAATTATAAGAAAGATTTCAACTCTACTTGATGTTTGAACTATTACACATTCTGACACATCAGAAATTTTTTTGAATTCATCAGCAGCCGCTGGAACATCTTTGAATGAAAATTTTTCTAATTTATGTATTGGAATATTTTTATGAGTAAATTTTGCATTAATTATTCTAAAATTACCTGCGGCCATTACAACTTACCTCTATTTGTCAAACTTGTTCCTTCCCCCTTTTGCAGTACGAAAAACATTCATTCCAAGATTATAGTTTTCAAAAAGATTGTCAATAGTTTTTAGATCCTCTTCTGCCTGATAAAGTTCTTGTTGATTGGCTTTAGGATCTTTTTGTAACTTTGATAATTTTTCTTCTAGTTCATCTCTAAAAGATCCAATACCACTTTCATAGTTTGACTCTCCATGATATTCTGGACTTAACACATGTTGAGGAATGTATTTCGGAGTTTGATCATATGGGATTTCTACTCTTCTTGAAATTTCTTCTTCTTCCTCAGATGTAAGAATTGGTCTAGGTGGTGCTAACTCATGTTTAAGAAGAAAAAATTCGGGTTCGCCCATTTCTCGTCTAAATATTATCTCTGTTAGTCGTTTATTGGTAAATGAATCTGTAGCTTTAGCAGTTACAACCTCTTTTGCTGCTTCGGTGTATTCTTCTTCTAAGACTTTTTCTACAGCATCTTTTGCAGTTTTAGATCTTGCCAAGGCTGCAGTGGCTTCTGAATCAGCTATAGTCGATAATTCTGTTGCCGTCAAACCAGATTTTGTGGATTTATTTTCGGTTTTAGGAGTGTTTTTTTCTTCTTTTGCCTCAGAAGACTCTACTGGTGTCTCAGTTTCTGCATTTTCTACCATAGTTTCAGTGATGCTGTTATCTCCTTTTTTGTCCTCAGACATCAAAAATTAGAATGATTGAGTAGGATTTTAAGCTTTTAGAATTCTTTTCAATCTACCAAAGGTAATTACCAAGATTTGGCATTATTTAGATTCAACATCATGAATTTTTTCATAATTGATTTTTGGTAGGAATCAAAGGGGTTTTTTCCCTCACTGCATTTTTTACAAATACATAATTGAGAAACCTTTTCAAGGTCACA
>Ga0307380_10003158_pt1 | contig 22958 bp, 39 predicted proteins | sample UN3MG_FD_202239 | JGI IMG/M metagenome (GOLD analysis project Ga0307380, IMG submission 202239) | Soil microbial communities from Risofladan, Vaasa, Finland - UN-3 | ecosystem: Environmental > Terrestrial > Soil > Coastal area > Acid sulfate soil | place: Finland: Risofladan, Vaasa | collected... | reverse complement strand
TCGCTCGGAAGTTTTGGCGACCCTTGAAGTGTTTCAGACACTTTCGCAGGTTGGCGACGGATTTCTTCTTGAGGGCACGCTCGGTCATATCGCAGGGCGGGAGACTCAGGATCTCGTCGATCAAGGATTTTCTCTTCAGCTTTCCGCCGTGGTCGATCATGGTGTAAAGGGAACTTAACTCAGGCTGAGTTTGGTTTAGACTATTTTTGCCGGGGTTGTGACCTCGAATCCGATCTCGGAGAGTCTGAGTTCTGTCCTCTCAGGTTCGAGACAACCCACTAAGGAGTCCCATTTGCTACCGATCGCTTGAACTACGAACGTGCGGACCGCATTGGTATCGTTGAAGCAGTCGAGACTCGCCACCTCGATCGCCTGCCGTGGAGTGAGTTCACCTTTTGGCTCCATGATCACGTCGTCACCGTTGAGGATGAGGGAGTAATTACGCACATGGTTGACCGTGGCGCATCCGATCTTTTTGAGCGGTCTTGTCCAGCTTGCCGGATCGGTCGGGATTCGGATGTAGAGATTGAGATGATCTCCCACCCGGATTGGGTCTCGCGCCTTCTTGCGGGTGGAGTAGTAGGTATCCCCCGGCTCGAAGTCGCATTTGGTGTTCGCCCGGAAAATCATCGGGCGCGTATTGCGTCGGCGTTTCTTTTTCATGAGAAGTATTCCGGGACTTCGGAATCGACTCCGGCACGCTCGATCGCGTCGGCAAGGTCTCGGAGGGTTTTCGCCGCCTTGTCTCGGGTTGGTTTGCTGGACATATACAGGTCGAAAGTCTCGGCGAGTTTGGAGAAGTCGTAGAAATCTTTTTCCTGAATGTCGGTCTCGGCTTCGTTTATCCAGACATAGATAATGGAGGGACATCGTTCTTGGTCCTTGGGATGGTCGCTCGGTAGGCCCAAGGAGACCGAGACCAATGTATGTTCGTCGAAACGATCGGTCATCTCTTCGTGGAGTCTCTGAAGTTCACTCCACTGACCGTCTGCTACTGAATGTTGGATGCTCATCGGCTTGAGTATGGGTTAGACTATTTTCGCCGGAAGAGACCTCGGGCGAGGTATCCTATGACGAAGCACAGGACGCCAAGGCAGTTCGCGGCGATGATCCAGAGGAATGTTTCGGTCATGGTTTGGTCAATCCAGTGATTGATGTTCGACGATGCCACCTACCTCGGCTGAAATGCTGTGGGTGGAATTCTCCGCAACGTTCTTGAGGGCGAGCGCGAGTTCGTGACCGAAGTTTGCTCCGGAGGCTCCGTCGAAGAGAGTCTTTTCGTTGATGACACTTGCCAGAGTGAGGATCGCGCAGGCGGTATCGTCTTCAGTGAGTTCGGAGGCATCTAACCAGTGATCTTTGATACTCATGTTTTCGGTGGGTTATCGGGTTTGGGTTCAGGTTCGTGACCGTTGAGGGAGATTTTGGCGATCGTATCGACAACCGATTGCCAGTCATGGTGATCCATAGCGTTCATCATCAGTTCGCTCATCCAGTCGCGGCAATATGCCCAATCCGGCCAGTCGTCGCCGTAGTGGATGCAGGGATCGAGTTGAATCGTATTGTCTTCAGGAATGTCGAAGAGATCCCCGACATAGTTTTCGATGTTGAAACAGTATTCGAGCAGTTCACCCCCTTCGGGAGAATCGAAAGGATCGGGTTCGATCGCTTCCAAATCCTGTCCGAATTGGTCGTATGCTTCGAGCAGGGACAGGGCGAAGCACTTGATCGCCTCGATGTGTTCGGGGTGTTTGGTGAAGGGCGAATAGAAGTCTATTTTCTCTCTCATGGTCGGCGGTTCATGATTTCTTGGCATACGGTCCGGAACAATAGTCAATAGGAGAGGGGTCGGCGTAGTTCCTTCGTTTGGAGGGCGGTCTGAAAAACCCATCATAGATCGTCGGATGCTCCGCATCGCGGTTCTGGATCAGGGAACCGTCTTTGATCCACTTGGCGGTTTCCTCGTCGATGTTGACCGCGCCTACGAGTTCGATTAGGTGATCGTTTATTCGGTAGGACGGGTTCTGGTGTGTGATGTCGAGCATGTCGGACCCATCCATTGAAGTCTCTTGATCGGCCTGTTTCTGAATCCAGCGATGCAGTCCGAGGACGGTGTATTGGCGTTCTTTGGCTCCGATGTATCGGATGTCGCCGGTCAGGGCATTGAATGTAAAATCGTTGTCAATTCCAAAGATTTCCGTGCCGACAATGGGCGAGCCCATGAATCCGCGTTGGAACCAGCCACCCGTGAGAATCAGCTTCGGAATGTGAGGCAGGATGATCCCGCCGAGAATCAGGGAACGGAAGAAGGCTTTACGTTTCATTCAAAAAATGCGTCTCCAGACTTTAAGTTCTCTGGCATGGTTGGTTTTGCGCATGGACTTCACGCGATCACCGGTAAAGGCCCATCGTCCCGATTTGAATAAAGAACCGGATGCCGGACCGATACACTTCACGAATCCTCGTTCCATCATAGAGCGAAAAACATCGTCGGCAGTTATCGCCTCTCCGACCGGGCAAATCTCTATGGCAGTTGTCCTTGCAAGTTCGAGACCGGAAGGATTGTTCGTCGCGGCTTTAGTCATCCCCGCTTCTTTAAGGCGGACACTTTCGGCGTAATCAAATAAATCACCAGTTTTCATGATATTCGTTCATGCCAGAAGCCAGTTTTCGATTCGCTTGATGACATCGGCGGAGGTATGCCCGTCCCACCTCGGAGCGCGGTCTAGGTATCGGGCTCCGGAGTTGAAGGCGAGGGGGAGCAACCGGGTTGGGAGATGGTAGGTGATCGGTTGGTGCCCCAGCGTGCAACCGGCAATGAACCAGCCCTCCATGCCCTTCCCGTCGTCATGTAGAAGGGCAAACCATGAATGGATCGAATCGTCCCCCATCATCGCCAGAAAGAGCATGTGACGGTGTTCGTAGAGTTCGTTGAAGGTGTGATACCCATCCGAGACTTCTCCCTTGTCCTCTTCGTCCTGCGACATCGCCGGAACGCCGAAACTTGTCATGTGCTCGCGAATACTTTTTAGCTGATCGGCCAGAACTTGTTCGACCGTTGCGACATAGAAAGCAGCCTCTTCCAGCAGCATCATGGTCTGATCGTTCCCGACGTTGCCAAAGGCGATTCCCGCAGCTTCGGCTCTCAGGCGCTCGTTTAGTGTTTTTGTTTTCGGTTGGTCGCTCATGTTTTTATTCGGTTGTCTGTGAAGGCAGTCTCCCCGATCTCTTCGACGTAGATCACCCGTTTGTTGATTCGGTGGTATCGGATATTCGGATACTTCCCCCTATGAAGGCGCATATAGACTGCCGAGATACTGACTCCCCTTTCGAACGCTCGATCCACTACCCATTCCTTCAGGCGGACCAGCCCCCGTTTCTCAAGTTGCGCTATAGTCATCCCCCAAAGAGTTCGTCTTCTTTTGTGTATGCGGAAAATCCTTCGGCATACTGTTGTTTCGTCCATTCGGCCTTTAGAAGACCGCGATAATAGTTATGAGCATCCGGGTCTGCCTCTCTCGGCATCCCGAAAAACTTCGAGATGTATGCGGAGTGAGGTAGGGTGCAGGGCAAGCCGGTCAGGTTTTCAGGGTGATCCACCTTGAATGGTCTTATGTCCTTCCCCAGCGCGTGCATAAGTTGAGCGGACAGTTCAACGAACATAATCGAAGTCGGGTGATTGACATTAAGAAGGATTCTACTGTTGCGATGTTCGAGCATCCATTTCGTCAGCTTCAGATCGGTGTTCTCTTCTCGCCTCGCCTGTTCCGCCAGACAGTGCAGGAAGCGCGACCAGAGGGCGAAGTCCATAGTCCCCTGATCGTAGTGGTTCAGGAGTTCATTCAGAGGCATCTGCCAATACCCAGCATTGATAAACTCTGCGCCGATGTATTTGCCGCCGTGCTCAGTTAAAGGATAGAAGGCGTGATTGTAGACGTAGGCGAAGGAGATCGTCTCGGCATGAACCGGGATCTTCGTAAGCATATTCTCCGAAGAGGAATCCCCGTGCTTGTCGTTGGTCGGTTGATAGACGAACAGGTCGCATTGCTTGGAGTCTCGTTCGAGATCCGCCATACTCTGTTCACCAATGATTATCTGGTAATTTCGATAGACCGTGATCTGGTAATCGAATCCCATCATCGGGAGAAAGAGAGCCAACCCGTCAGCTTGGCAGTTGGAATAGATGACACACTTTTTCATGATTTGAAGATGAAGTAAACAGGGAGTAGAATAATACAGAGAAGCAAGAGAATGAAGAGTCCACAGAGAACCCAATCGAGCCACGTATCGCAGTAGTCTTCAAAGTCCGGGCGGGTGCCGGTGTTCCGGGCGGGAATCTTCTCGGCCACGGTTCGCTTGCACTTCGGACAACGGACAATGATCTCGTCCGGATACCCCCGGAACTCCATCTCGCAGTTCGGGCAGAGGTATTTCGGGTATGACTTTGGAAAGTTCATTTCTTGCGCGGTTGCGTTGGTAGGTAGACAGGCACTCGATACACGCCGTCTTTCGCCCCGATCGGTGGAACCGGTCTTTGTAGAATCCAGAGGTCTTCAGCTTGCACTTTCCGCACAGGCGACAAACCATGTAATCCTTTGGTGAATGCGGCATTCATTTATGAAGCAGTTTCTCCGCCCCGAAAAGTTTCTGGAGTTCCTTGCCCATCGCAACCTGATCAATTTTGAGGTTGTTAAGAGGAATGTGAATACGAAGGCGGTATTCATTTCCAAGAATGGTAGGGATGTAGTCGTGAACGACTTCGCACCCGCGATTGACGCACTCCTGAACGAATGCCTCAAGTGCCGCTTCGTGCCTGTGACCTGAATTCCAGCTTCCCGGCACTCGGAGGGGATGCCACTGGATCTCGACGGTCCGGTGGGGGTCGGTTATTCTATTCATTGAGATCACACTCCATTGTGAAAGAATCCAGACTCATCATCAGGGCGATCGTTTTCGCAGTCATCTCCTTCTTGTCATCGGTTCTGATCAGATCGACCGTATGTTCGGCATGGGCGGAATACCCAGCGAAGAACGCCCGGCGCATTGCCAGAACGGCTGTTGGGCCGACATCGGAATAACACTCCTTGCGGAACGTATCGAAGCATTCGTGCAGTGACTTCACGCCACCTTTCTCTCTTTCCACTTAGCATAGATTGTGTCGAAAGCAGGACGGTTCTTCTCCCGCATCCATGCTCCCCACCGGTCCAGCTTAACGGAGGTCGATTTCAGCCAGACCTTGTAGAGCGGATGACCCTTGATTGGGTGATCGTTGAGATGGCGCTCGTAGACGATCTTCGAATAACGGTATCGATCTTCGGTTTTCATCAGACAAACTCCTTTGGTGGAAGAGAGATTTCGAGAGCGTAGCCATACGGACGCCAGAGATGCAGGACGTGAGGATGGGTGTTCACGTAGATTTCCTTCGAAGGGTGATACTGGATAACCGTCTCGCTCGGCAACCAGAACAGATCCTTGATCTTGCACATCTGATCCCAATTCGGGGTCTGGATCGAGACCTTCCGGCGAGCGTTCAGCTTCTCGATGTGGACGCTCACGTGCTCCCAGCCGCCTTTGTCGGAGACCTGAACTCCAGCCATCGTCTTCGCGTCGAAGCGGAAAACGAACTGGCCGTTCCACTCGGCTTCCTCTGGAGAGGCGTATGGACCCTTGACGATCCGTTTCAGGAGTTCAGGTTTGTCAGTATAGGCTTTCATTGGTTTCGAGCACCTTGAACACTTTTTGGTTGCAATGCGAGCACTTTGCACGTTTTCTTTGATTATGACTGAAATACCGCGTCCGACAATCGATGTGAATATCGGAGATTTCTCCCTGAAACTCCGGGCTCTCAAGAAGGCAATGGGGGCATCGAATAATCAGCCATTGGCTGAACTCTTGTCGGTTCCAAATACCACAGTCGGGAACTGGATTCGCGAGACCAATGAACCCCGTCTCCAGATACGCCGGGCGCTGGAAAAGAAGATCGACGCCGAAATGCTCCGACTCCGGATTGCGGCGGATGCCCCCCCTCCCACTACTTCGGCCAACCCCTTCCCGGATGGCCCACCCCCACCGACTCAACCGCAGGATGCCCCGGAACCCGCAGGATCGGGCCCGGTTGTTCGTTCCCTTCTCCCCGATGATCGACGCTGGGATGTCTGACACGATGGACTTCAACTTTAGAACGGTGATGGATCGGATCGGGATTTCTCTCGGCGATCCAAAACGCAATCAAGTAGTGGGTCGGTTGCTGGATCGATGGGCATCCGCAAACGGAGTCCCGAAGCAAAGACCCCTGACCGACAAGACTTCTGATACACCAAGCGTTGACGCACCGCATTGCATCTGTGCCTACCCAATGGAACACTTTGAAAGTGCCGTGGCGTTCATCCAAATGAAGGTCGAACATTTAGACGATCCCCGTCAGTTACAGATGGAACTAAGATGAAATACCGTTGTAAATCATGCGTTAATAAGCGGGTGGTCGAAGCGGTCCAGATCACCGAGACGACCTTCACCCTTCTCCCGAACCCGGAGCACGTTCCGGGAATCGTCTATGATCCGACAAACCAACTGGCGAAACTCAAGGCCGATGGAACGACCATGATCGGGCGACTTTTGGACTGGATCGTGACCGAAGAGACGGGGGAGATCGGGATTTACCGGGCCAGATACTTCGCAGCCAACTTTGAGAAGGAGACAGAATAACCCAAACCAACCCAACCATGCCAACCGAAGAATACACCGAAGGATACAACTCTGGATTAAACGATTCAGGGGACAACAACCCCTATTGCCAGTCCAGCCAGACTCGCGAGTTCCAAGACTACTGTTCCGGATACGAAGCAGGAGAAAAGGAACGACTCGAACTCCAAGAGGCTTGATTCTCGTCGGCGGTCCCACTAACCTTCTTGCACGAAACACGGGGTATTTGGGGTAGCCGCCGACACTCTTTCATTGTGAAACTTGAATTTATAGGAGGAAGCCGGGACGGGGGGATGATCGACGTTCCGGCGAAGATGATCCCCACCTCCCCCTTGTTCGATGGGCCCGTTTATCTTGAGCCTATGGATCATACGATTCACAAAGCAGCCTTTGGGGTGAAGCTGGGTAAGGCATTGGAGTATTTCGAAGTCTACGCACAGACCGAAGTTGGAAAGCTACTGTTCCAAGGCTGGCGCGTGAATGGCGGAGATTGACGGGGAGCGCCGTCCGAGCATGATGCCCGTGAATGGACCTACTTCAGACGATCCTTGAGGATTACCCGGAACCAGAACTTCTCGCACGGATAGATTGGCTCGCTGAGGTCCGCGAACATTGCGTGGCCGGGAACTGGAAAGCCGGAGCGAAATTGCTCCAGATGGGGGCGAAGACGAACAAACAGGTTGGCTCTGAAGAACAGGCTCAGAAGTTCGTCCATGACTTTTTCATGGATCTGTTGGAAGCGGACCATTACCTCGAAGCCTCAGCACTGGCATGGTCACGCGGACTTTTCGAGCAACGTCCTCTCTGTGTTAAAAGGGTATTCGATGCCCTCCAGAACGAGGATCTTGTGATCCTTCTCGGTGCGTCCGGCCAGTCGAAGACCTACTCCGCCGCCGCGTTCTGTTCGCTGGATTTCATGCGAGATCCACAGAACACCTCAGTCAAGTTTGGCTCAGTCAATGATACCAATCTGAAGGGCAACCTCTGGTCGAACCTACGGACCTTCCAAGAGCAATCCCTCTTCCCGATCGATCTCTACCCGAATGAGACCCGGATGCGGATGAGACCCATGAATGCCCGACCCGATTGCGGGATCGATGCCGTCCTGTTCTCGAAGCAACGGGACTCAACCGGTAAGATCAAGGGGTTCCATCCCAAACCCTTCCGCCTGAAGAAACACCCCAAATACGGGGATTTGACCGTTGTGCGGATCTTGCTCGACGAAACGCAAGAATTGTCTCCCGGCGTCCAGTCCGACTTGGGTTCCCCGATGTCCACGATCGACCGTGGAGCCGGGCACATGAAGATCATCCTCACCGGCAATCCGATCGATGAAGGCAAGTGGGTTGTCCAGATGGCGCAGCCGCCCGGAGGATGGGAAGAGTCCAAGATCGACGAACTCAAGGAATGGACGGCAAACGGCTGGCACGTGGTCAGACTCGACGGTGCCGACTTCGAGAACGTGAAATACGGCAAGACCGTGTTCCCCGGCTTTCTCACCCGACAGGCATACGACGCCTACATGAACGATGGGATGCCGACTCCCAATTGGTATATCTTCGCCCGTGGCTGGCCCCCACCCGGACGGGCCAAGGAGACCGTCGTTCCCTCCACGTGGTTCGATCACGCCAAAGCTGAACCGATCTTCCTTGGGGCGACTCGCGGCATTCTTGGGGCGGATCTGGCGTTCATCAACGACAAGGCAATGATCGCAGTCGGGAGGTATGGAACGGCAACCGGTTGGCTGGATTGGGAAGGCAACGAGCATAGGTTCGCTTCCCGCAAGACCCCCAACCAATTCGAGGCCCGGCATTGCTGTGTTCTCGATCGCCTGATTACGATCAGGGCAACCGATAACCACGGGGTTGCAGAGGAAATCAAGCAGTGGGCCGAGTCCTTGGACATAGAACCCAACCACTGCGTCATGGATATGACCGGCAACGGATTCGGAGTTGTCTCCCATCTCCAGAAGTTTTGGGGTGCAGTTGAGGGGGTTCACTGGAAGGAGGGCGCGACCAAGGGGAAGATTCTGGTCGAGGATAAGTTCCCAGCCGATGAGCAGGCCAAGAACAAGATTTCCGAGATGTATTGGACGGTCCGCCGCTGGATCGATCCACGGGTCAGGGGGTTCTTTATCAATCCCAACTGTGAAAACTGGCAGGCTGTTCGCCGTCAGTTGACCACCCGCGCCTACAAGCCGGACGGAGTGAAGGTTCTGGTGGAGTCCAAAGAGGAATACCTGAAACGCTTTCCAATCTCCCCGGATGAAGCGGACGCAACGGTGATGATGTGCCTTGCTCCACGTGTCCGAGGTCTTCAGCTTCCCGCTCTGGTAGACGAAGATGCAAGGGTCTCTCGCATCGCCTCGAAGGATGGCACGAAATACCGGACATCAGATCGCGCAGACAGTAAATCCCCCGCGTGGGCCAGCACTCATTTGGGCGGAATGAAGGAAGTCAGACTCCCGACTCAGCTTTCAAGGTAGCATTTCGCTCGTTTTCGCTTCTAATTGAGCGAGCGTTCTGCTTCTATGGGGGAAATGAGCGAGGAAATTGAACAGAAAATGGACGCTGAGAGACTTCGGCAGGTCGCCGAATTCCTCTTTCCGGGCGCAGGCCGATCATGGAAATCCAAGGTCGCAGTCGCCATCCGAGTTCACGTGACAACCGTTCGGCGATGGGTAAATGCCAACTCGGTTCCGGGTGGTTTCGATCAATGCCTCGAAGGTCTTTGCGTCATTAACCAACTCCGAGCGACTATCAAACAACTCAGAGCGAACAAGTAATGGAACAGAACGGAAAACCGAAACCGATCAGGGTGATAACTGAGAAGGGCGCTTTCGGGCATCCCGGCTACATGGTGGTTGTCAAAATGTTAATTGAAGACACTCCAGACGGAAAGCCGCAATGTATAGCCAACCCCTTTACCGTCACCGTTGGAACGGATGAGGAACAGTTGAAGGCAATTAAAACCATGAAAGAGAAGGCAATTGTCGAACCCGCCTTCCACGCATTCACGGTTTTGAAGTTCGTCGAGGAAACTCGTCCCCTTGAGGAACCAGACGAGAAGACCAAGATCCATGTTCCCACTTCGATACAGACGAAGCGTTACAGTGGTGGCGGCAACCGTAGCAAATTTCAGCCAGACGGCACTTAAATGCTGGAGGTAAAGAGAGGTCACGCGAAGCCGCCAAAGGACGGACATCGCTTCCCGATATATTCGGGTGGTTTCCTCAAGGGCGATACGGTCGAAGAAGTTCTTGAGAAGATGGAGGACTACCGGGCCGAGAATGCTTTCCCGCTCGATGACCCTGAAACCGATCTGGCGTATTTTTACCTGAAGAATGCGAAGTATCTGGTTCGGGTGGTTGAGGGAGAACGCTTCAAACTTCCCTCTCTGATCATTGCTGAGGCGATCATGGCGCTCTGGCGCGAACACCCGAAGGTGATGCCTGCCGATTCCCTAATACCCGGTATCAGGTCGAAAACCTGTGCCTCTTGCCCTATGCGCCGGGAATTCCCCTATGGTCGAGACTTGGGGAGTTCCCGGCCATACGTGAAGAAGGCTCACCAGAGAGCGAGGATGCTCGCAGGAGATCGGGAAGTCGCGGAGGGGGATTACTGCCACATCTGTAAGATCCCGTTGGATCTGATCAATCGGGTAGAAGCACCTGAGTTATTGCAGTCAGCGCCGAAAAGCTGTTGGGTCAGCGAGATATGATCGCCAATAACCTCACCACATCCATTAATGAGAATTACGGGACACCCCCCGAAATTCCAGCCGGGAGCGAAGAATCGCTTACCCCGTCCACCGAGACAGAGTTTGCAATCAACAACCCGTCACAGGCTCTCGCTGTAGCATACAGGTTGATTGAAGACTGGAAAAACGGCATCGCGAATCAAGCCGCCATCACGGCACAACTAAACGGCCAGCGACCCCGAGATCCGGGCGTTCTGGAGAACTTGGGCCGCAACTGGCTCCCGAATATCAACGCTGGAGTCTTGCGGGTTGAAGCGGGGAAAGTCCCAGCCCGACTCTGGCAACCGATCAACACCGCAACCCATCTCACCGCCGCCAAACTCCCGGAGAACTGGCCGCAGGGCGTGAAGAAAACAGGGATCTTCCGCCAGAAGGTGACACACACAATTCGCTCTTGGAGGAAATGGCCTTGGTTCATGCGCCAACTCGCAAGGGAAGTTGGATTCTTCGGGTTCGGCTACGCTGTTTGGTTCGATAAATTCGACTGGAAGCCAACGTTCGTTCGTCAGGACAGGGGGTTCGCCCCGATGGGATTCGAAATCCTCGAAGACGAGATGCCGGTTTTCTTGGTTAAGTATGACTACCAGCCGCATGAACTCCTGAAACTGGTGAAGGCACAGGCCGATGCCGGAGTTGAAGAAGGCTGGGATAAAGAAGCAGTCGCAAACGCGATCAACTCCGCGAGCCCGAAGGCACAGAACGCCGACAGACAGAATCTCCGCAGTTACGAAGAGATGATTCGGGAAGCCTCGATTGGGTGGACCTACGAGAAAGGGTATAACAAAATCTTCACCTACCACATCTTTTCAACTGATGCCAATGGGTCCGTTTCCCATCACATCATGCTTGCCGCTGATCTGAAGAACTACACCCCGAACCAGACGAAGGATAATGTCTCGCTGACCGGTGGGACCAAGTTCATTTACGAGAAGCGAAACAAGTTCAAGAAGTTGAGCGAAGCGGTTACGCCGCTGATGTTCGATCCGGACGATGGGACAATTCAAGGCTCTTGGGGTGCCGGACAAATGCTGTTCGATCTCTCAATTGAAGCCGAGAAGACGATCAACGATTGGATGTCCTCGATGAAGCAAGCCGCGAAGCTGAAGATTCAGGCTGGCGAGGGGAAGAATCCAGATGAGGTTCGTCTCGATGTGGATGATGCAATGATGGTTGTTTCCAATGGCACTTACGCCGGAAACACCGCAGCCGTATCCACAGATCCCCGACCGTTCCAAGCATTGTTTGACGCATTGGGGCAACTCGGACGTGAGAAGATTGGTTCACACATCCCACCGATCCCGCTTCAGCCCAGCGACATCAAAGCCACACAGTTCAACGCGAAACAGCGAGAACAGGAAGAGGTCAAAGAGCAGTTATTCCAAACGTGGCTCTGGCAGTTTGCCTGCATGATCGAGAATATAGTCACGCGCTTGCTTGATTCAGATTCCCCGGATGATGATGCCAAGAAACTTCGCGAGGAACTTCTCATGGTAATGTCGAAGGAAGAGATCGATATGTTTGTGAACCAAAACCAGATCGAGACGATCATGGAGTTCACTGATTCCGCTAGAGCAAAACGAGCAACCTTCGCCGCCGCAAAGCAGGGCAACACATTCTACAATCAGAAGGTTTTGGAAGAGATCCAAGCAGAAGCCGTAGGCGGAGCATCATTCATGGAAGCGGTCTTGATTCCCGGCGACGATGCCACAGTGGAAGCCGGAGCACGTCGCGATCAAATGGGCGAGACTTCAGATATGATCACGCTTCGGCGGATGGCTCCGGTTCTTCCCGGCGATCTCGATTGGTATCACATGACCGATCTGCGTCAGGATCTCACGAATTTCCTTGAACAAGGGATCTTCGACTTGGCGGCAATTCTTCTCAGCCACTATACCTCTCATTACGTTGGCGCAGTAGGTAAACAGGGAATGCCCAAGCAACTGATCAACGTCGAAAAAGCGTTCATCGCGAAAGCGGGGAAGGCGATTGAAACACAAGTTCTCCCGCCAGATGGGTTCGAGGATGACATCGATCCGATCGATCAGGCACAGGCGAATATGGCGAACCAGTCAACAACCACATTGGGCCCGACAGATCGGCGTCCAGTTCCGGAAGTAGGGACAGGCGTAGAAGGGCGCGAAGCCCTCGTTGAAATGAGATGAGCGTTCACTTCGAAGAAAAACATCGTGAGGCATGGTTGGCGTTCTTCAATACTGAAGCGGGTTCCGTAGGTATAGCGTTCCTACGCGAATCCAAACGTCCAACCATTCGACGCACTGGACAACCTCACGAAATGCAGTTTGATGTTGGCGCTCAGGAGGGGTTCGACGTGGCTATCAATGCGGTCGAGGGGCTGGCTCGGCTGACCGAAGAAAAAGAACTCAAGACCGCTGATCGTCCAGCACTTTTTGATACCCGACTTAAACGCGAATAAATCATGACACAAACAACCGAAGACATAACTCCGGCAGATCAAGCGTTCAAACCGTCAGACTCGTTCCGGGCGACGATGGATGCAGTTCAAGGCGGGGAAACCGACGAGCAGAAACTTCAGGACATTGCCACCAAAGCGATGCCTCAGAAGCCATCGATTGATCCGGTTGCCGACATAACTGCCAACGCTGAAGCCAAAGAGGCTGAGGAAGCCGCAGCACAGGCCGCAGCCGACGAGGAAGCAGCAGCCGCCGCCGCTGGAGAAGGCAAGACTTCCGAAGAGAAAGACGCCGAGACCTTGACCACGGATGAGGAAGCGGAAAAACGCGAAGAGATGCGTGCCAAACTCTCCAGCGAGGAACCCGCCGCAAAGATCGAGGATGACGAGATGCGCGGGATCAAGCCGACCGATCCGACTCGGTTCCAGAAGCGGGTGAACAACTACGAGAAGCTGATCGGCGAAAAGGATCAACGACTCACAGAAGTTCAGGCGGAACTCAATACCCTTCAAGAGAAGATTGCCGCAGTCGAAGGAGTAGGGGCACCGGAAGAGATTCAGGAACAACTGAATGAGTTGAAGCAGTATCGTCGGCGGTATGCGATCGAGCGTGACCCGGAGATCCAACAGCGATTTCAGGGGAAAATCGATGAGTCCAACGAACTGATGGATGAAGCACTCGACAGCGCGGGTGTTTCCGTGAAGATGCGATCCCACATCAAGGAGATGGGTGGGGTCGCCGCGTTCCTAAAGTCGGGCGATACGATCGATTTCTTAGAACCCGGTCAGACCAAGAAGCAGAAACTCACACCGGGCCAGTATATCTCCAAGGCACTTGCCAATGCGCGAGCAGTCGCGCCGGATGCCGCCGCCATCTTCGAGTCTGAACTCGCAGCACAACGCCGCCTCGACAAAGAGAAGGCGAAGTTCATGGAGGGTGAAACGAAGGAGTCGAAGGAGTATTTCGATAAAATCGAGAACCGCGAAGCTGAAATCTCCAAACTCGGAGAGAATGCGGAAGAAGAACTTGAAAAGGTCATCCTCTCATTCAAGACCACCGTTCACACCCGCGACTGGATGAAGAATCTGGTTGCTCCGGCTGATGCAAGCGATGATGTGAAGAAAGCGGTCGATGTTGATAATGCCTTCCGCAAAGACCTTCGCGGATACTTTGATCTTCAGACTCAGATTCCAGCAGTCCGCGAAGCCGCGAAACGAACGACTACTCAGCAACAGGCGGACGAACTAGCCCGGTTGATCATCGATTCGGCTAGAGTATTTCACGTGGAGCGCGAGTTGAAAGCCGAGAAGGCGCGTTCTGAATTTCTACAGAAAGAAATCGACAAGGTTCGCAAGGGATCACGCTCAACCCCAGAGAAAAAGACCACAGGAGGTAGAACCCCAGCCGCCGACATTTCTGGTCAGCCAAAGAGGGAAAACTATTCGACCAACCTACAATACGGGATCGAACTCAATCGCTGGAAAACCGCTAATGGCATCCCGATTGAGACATGAGCGAGGAACAGGAAGTCTACGGATCGGATGAAATCATAGAGTCGGACGTTCCCGGCTACATGGATCACTCGCCGATGTTCGATGGGGCGAAGGCAATCCTGTGCATGGCAGTTTACATGCACGTCGAGCCGGAAGCGATGGAGTCGCTTATGATCGCAATGTCCCGGTTTGACCGGACGGTTCTCCGGTTTATGTCACAGGAAAAGACCTGTGTTTGGGAGTCGCGCAATCGACTGGCTCACCGGTTCCTTGAGACCGATTCAGATTGGATGATCTTCATCGATGCCGATATGGCGATCCCGTGTGGCAATGCCACTTATTTCAATACCCGATTCCGCCAGAAACTTCCTGATCGAATCGCTGGGATGAACGCGATTCAGCGTCTCCTTTCACACTCCGGGAACATCGGGGTTATCGGAGCATCCTACTTTGATCGCCAGATCGGGACACAGCTTCAATGTTCCAGAGGATGCGGCACGATGGCGGAGGTTGGGTTCAATGAACGTTTCCGGCGCGGAGAGGTTACGGGAGTTCATGAAGTGCTTTGGACGGCGACAGGGGGCATGAGGATTCATCGTTCAGTCTTCGAGAAGATCCGGGACAACAAGGACAAGTTCCCCGAGATCATCCCGCGCAAGGAAGGCGGAATTTGGGGATACTTCACACCGCATCGGGTAAGCATGGGAGAGGATGTCGCATTCTGTGCCCGAGCCCGATTGTCAGGATTCAAAATCTGGCAGGACTTCGATCTGCGATTCATGCACAAAAGCCATCACTTCAACTAATCATGCAAAAACAACCGAAATTCCCACTGATCGCAACTGCCGCAACCCGCGCCGTTCTTGAGTCTCCAATCTTCCCACAGGTTCTCGAACATTGGGCCGAGGTCGCTAACCGGGTTATCGTAGTGATCCCACAAGGGGCACAGGCACCCGCCGTTCGTAAAGTGCGATTCATGCAAGTCAGTCGAAACATCCCGAGTCTCGGAGACGTGGTTACTGAAGTGAACAAGGGGATGGATTATGTCGTCAATAATGCCGCGATCGTTGACCCGTTCACCGTTTTCAAGTGGGATGCCTTCCAGATATTCGAGATCGGCAAACGCCGTCAGCTTTCCCTCTCTTGGGTAGCGACCGCTCACCCGGTTCGCCTGATCGATTTTGATACCCCGACTGGAGTAGATGAAACGCAACTTTCGTTCTTCTGCGGAGCGGAATCAATTTGGGCATTCTTGAACAACCGGGAGCCGCCAGAACACGTTCCCTTTGTCAGCCCGGCATGGTCAGGTTGGCTGGCTCACTGGTGTTCCCAGCACGTCCACACCCACAAATACCACGACGTAACGGATCTGAAGGCGATCGGTCTCTTGGAGGATATTCCGGTCGAAGAGGTATCGCTTGAAGGGATCGGGAAACTGACCTTCAATCCCCCGATGCGCAATTACGTAACCAAGGGATCACGTGTTTCCCTATGAGCAAGATATTATACGCCCTCCAGTATCACGCTGGAGACCAGAAGGCGGCGATGTCTCTTGCCCGACTGATGGCGGACATCATCCCTGAGAAGAAGTGCCTCGATGCTGATATGATGTTCGCAGCCAGCGCGAACGCGGACATCGATATGGCAACCGTCCGGTATTGCGCCCGGAAGTTCGCTCAAGTCCGGACGTTTCGGTGCATCAAGGATATTAACGGCTGGCCTGCGGGTCCGAACAATCAGGCGCATGAGGTTGCCCGGTATTTTGCCCAACAGGTCCAGACCGACAGATGGAAATACACCGGTATTCTGATGGGGGAACCCGATTGCGTCCCCACCCGGCGAGATGTGTTCAGCCTCTTGAACGAGGAATGGAAGAAAGGTCCGCATACTATTCTCGGTCCTTGGGTCACATCGGGCCCAGCCCCGTATAATCAGCACATCAACGGCAACTCGATCTTCGGTCCGGCTTTCATTTACACGAATCCGGACCTGTTTCGATGTGATCCGTGGATAGGATGGGACGCGGCGAATGCGAACTTCATCATGCACCACGGTCGCGCTTCCCTCTGGATGTATTCCGATTACCAACTCGGAACCGAGCAAAACCCTTGGAAGGGGTGTGAACACCTGTTCTCGGATCGTCCGTTGCGCCAACCACACCCATTCTGGAATCTTCGGACACAGAAAGTTGCCTACGTCCACGGCGTAAAACGCTGGGATCTGGCGCAGGCATGTGTTCGCGAACGCCTATTAGGAGAAACAATAGATGAAAGCCTCAAACATGAACCAATCCTCCCTGCCGTCGAACCTCCCTCGCCTGTTTCGCCCCCCGAGACTCCACCGGAAACAGCAGACCACAAGCAAGGGGGAGGAACTGGTATCGCGCCCGGCTTCTGAGGCGAGTTCTGATGGGACGCCTGCGGCGAGTTCTGAGGGCACGTTCGTTATCAAGGTGAAGCAGTTCGTTTTCCCTACCGGAGAAGAACAGGAAGCGACGGTTAAACTCCCGATCGACGTTGCCGCCTTGCATAAGGAAATGACCGATGCGGGGTTTCACTTCGTTGCCGACTTCCTCACCCCTCTGACGCTTACCGTCTCAATCACCAACGGCAAAAAGCACACCGCGATTCGGGAGATCGAATTACGGTCAATCAAGCACGTCATGGCGGATATGCTCGTCGAGGGCTCTTGGAAATGAAACCAACCGTCTTTACCTATCACCAGAAGATCCCGACTTGGAATCACGGTCAGATCCTCAATGTCTGGAAACAGAACTGGCGACGGCACAACTGGCGTCCGCTTGTTATGGGCCGGGAGATGGCGAAGCGCCACCGGATGTTCGGGGACTTCATCACCAAGATCCGGACCTTCCCCACGATCAACGATCCGGCATACGAGGAAGCCTGTTACATTCGCTGGCTGGCATTCGAGGTCATGATCGACGCCACCGATGGACGGGCGACGATGAGCGATTACGATGTCTTCAACAACGGATTCACCGCCGAAGATATGGGGACAGATGATGTCGTTTGCCATGAGATCACGCAGGTTCCCTGTCTAGTCAGCGCCAACAAAAAGGGAGCACGCGAGATCGTAGAGTTCATCATGAGCCGCAAGCCCGATTTCGGGATCGGGCACTATTCGGATATGATTGCGTTCAAGGAATCAAACTGGCCGATCTCCGGATTCTGTCAGGAGTTGGGGGAGATTCGAGGCAATTGCCCGTGGTCGGAAGCCAAGACGATCCATGCCGCCTCTGGAGCAATCGACCGGGAAGCGCACGGGACGGACAAAACGAAATACATCATGCAACACTACCGATGATGAAATATAAACGATGCGCTCTCGCGTCCTATCCCCGATCCGGGAACACATGGATGCGCCACCTGATTTACAACGCAGTTGGACTCAAGAGCGCCTACATCACGAATCCGGAGACGGGCGACGTTCACAAGTCCGCCGCGATCCCAGAGATCGCCGATGTTGATTCACCCTTGGTCAAGACTCACGATCTGAACACGCGCCCATTCGATGCCGCGATTCACATCGTCCGCAATCCGTTCAACGCGATCGCTTCGTATCTGGATTACTGCCATAGGTTCAATGTTCCAATCCAGCGCCGGAGTTGGTTCATAAAGACAGAGGCAATAGGATGGAATAAGCATAGCGAATACTGGCGTCTTGCCAGAGAGTCGGGGGTTCTCGAAGGGTATCATCGGGTCCGCTACGAGGATCTTCTCGTCGATACGAATGGAGAACTCTGGAAGGTCGTCCACGATTTTCTTGGGTTCGATATTGATCCCGGAGCAGTCGAACAGGCTGTTACAGATTGCAGTCTCGCCAAGATGCAGGCGAAGGGATCGGAAGAGTTCTACCCCAAAGGGTTCTCCCGGAGATACTCGGATACCTTGACCCGTGTGGAGATTGATCAGATTGGACATATAGTTAGATACGAACTTGCACACCTGATAAACGACGAATGAAAAACTACAACGAACGCCTCTTACACCTTCTAAACCGGGATCATCTCCCGGCGTTCCTCAACATCAATTACCCCCACGAAAAGATGGTCGAGGTCGGGACATATCACGGGGTTTTCGCCGAACACATCGCCCGGCATTGGAAGGGGGAACTGACTTGCATCGATCCTTGGGCTGATCAACCCGACGCCGTTTATCGTGACGGGTGCGCTAATGGCGGAGTCGCCGGAGGGCGAAACCCGATGGGTCCAATCTTCGAAGAAGCGAAAAGAAGACTCTTGGATGCCGGGGGCAAGGTTACGATGATCGCATCCTACTCAGTGGATGCAATGCCCCGGTTCAACCACGGAAGTCTCGCTGTCGTCTACGTGGACGGGAACCACTCCTACGAGACCGCCTTTCAGGATCTAACCGGGTGGTGGGGTAAAATCAGATGTGGAGGCTTGATTGGAACCCACGATTGTTACATACGAAAAGATGCCGTGCAGAACTGTGGAGTTTGGGATGCCGTATGGGACTTCGCTCATCAAATCGACCAAAAGCCGTTTTTAACCAATTGTGGCTCCGCGTGGTGGATCAAACCATGAACAAATACTTTGAACCCTATCTGGCGGAACTGTTTCACCAGAGCGACATCAATGAGCATTTGCCGATCCTCTTCACGTTGGGTCTCCAGTGCCAGACGATCGTGGAATTCGGGGTCCGCTCCGGCTGCTCGACCAAGACGTTTCTCGCATCCTTGCAAATGCAGGCGAGGCGATCCTGCCTGTATTCCTACGACATCAACAATTGCGCCCAAGTATTAGGACAGGTGGGGGCGCTAGGGACCGACTCGAACACGCTCTGGACGTTCGTTCAGGCGGACACCGCCCATCTGGAGATGATTCCGGAATGTGATCTCCTGTTCATCGACACCCTCCACACCCACAATCAGGTTGTCGCGGAGGTCGAACATCACAAGTCAGTCCGCAGGTTCATGGTCTTCCACGACACGGTTCTGTTCGGGGTCAACGGAGAACAGGGTCAGCCGGGAATCCGAATCGCAATCGACACCTTTCGCCATAGAAATCCACAATGGAGAATTCTTTGGGAATACCGTCACAACAATGGTCTATTGATCCTCGAACGAAGATGAAAAAAGAACACCAACTACTCAGCCTGATCCTTGGGCTCATCGCGTTAGCCGTAGGGCTCAACGCCGCCGAACTTCGGCTCAACTGGCAAGATAACTCAGACAATGAATCAGGCTTCCTGATCGAGAGATCGATCGATGGGGGTTCAGAGTTCCTGATTATCGATCAAACTTTGGTCAACGAAGAGACCTATCTCGATACCGGGTTGATCGGGGATACCGAATACTGGTATCGGGTCAGAGCCTACAACTCGTTTGGGAACTCTGGAGCCACCAACGTAGCCTCTGCGATCACCAACCCTGACGGCAACCCACCCACCCCGCCGACTGCCCTTTCGCTGGAAATGGCCGGGAAGCTGACGAACATCTCCAGCCGGGGACTGGTCGAAGTGGATCAACAGATCGTGATCGGCGGATTCGTCATCGAGGATGGACCGGTCAAGATCCTGATGCGCGGAGTCGGTCCGACACTCTCTCAGTTTGGAATCACGAATCCTTTGCCAAACCCACGGATCTCTCTGGTCCTTCAGGATGGCACGGTGGTTCTGGAGAACGACAACTGGAGCGGAACCGATGTGGCTCAAGCCGCCGCCGATGTTGGTGCCTTCCCGCTTCCCGCTGGGTCTCTGGATGCCGCCCTTCTGATCAACCTTCCACCGGGCACTTATACGACTCACCTCTCAGGAGTCGGCGGGATGCAGGGGGTTGCGTTGCTTGAAATCTACGCCGTCCATTAATCTTCTGGCCGGACCGCCGCCGGACCCGGAGTGTTCGGAAGATTTGCCACAAACCATTCTGTGATAGGCACCCCGTTGACCGTTTCAACCGGCGCGGGGTGTTCATCATCCCAAGTAATCCAGTAACCCCTTTCATTCCGGAAGAAAGCCAACTCACCAGTATGTTCGAGCGCGATCGTAGCCTTGCCTACCTCCCCCACCGCCGCCCAATAGGAGGGAAGATAATCGAGATCCCCAACCTGTGCATCGTTGAATCCCTCGTCGATCGCCAGTTGCTTGAACCGCCCGATCTCGTTCTCAGGAATGGCGATCAACGTTCCGGACCCGGACAGGCGGGTAACGATGAAGAACTCCAACTGGCCGGGAACCCTCTTTGAATAGTTAAACTCCATCCGGATCGGGAGTTCGATCATCGAGACCTCAGCGAAGACCAAACTGAACAGGAGACAGAATAATATGATCAATCGTTTGTGCATGGTATTGGCCCACGGTGGGGCACAGGCTACGGTTTTGCGACATCTTCCGATCTGGAAATCACTTCATGATCGGGTGATCCTCTGTTCCCCGGCTGATGACCCGCTCAATCTCCCGAATCACTGGAATTTCGTGACCGGTCGATCCTCTCTCTATGCCACGGAGACCAACGCTAGAGCGCATGAGGCGATGCGACTGGCGAGCGAACTGCATCCTCATACATTGACCATTTGCGAGTATGATGCTCTCTTGTGGAGATGGCCGGAAGCGTCCATTCCGATGATGGGTCCGGATGGTGTAATAGGGTCAGTATTCACCAGTGCGGACCCATCATTCAGGGGGAAGTTCTACATCCACTCCCCGATAATCTTCGGGCCGAGGGCAATTCAAATGGTTCTCACGGCGATGGATCACCTCCCGCCCGATGCCGAACGCGGGTTCGGGGATCGATACTTCGGACTGGCAATCGAGATGGCAAAGATCCCGGTAACAGACGGGCACGCTCACGGACTCTCCTACTCTCAGAACCACATCGAGCCCAAGCACATACCTGAAGCGATCCACGCCATCAAAAACGGCGCGTGCTTCACTCACGGAGTCAAGGACGCCCCTACTCTTGCGAAATTAGCACAGGCAGCAAAAATTGTTGGTTGACGGGTAGGCAGAATTTGCCGATTCCTATTACTACTATGCCACTAATAGAACGAGGACCAGCAAGAGGATTAACGGGCGGCGATCCTTTTAGCACCCGAAAAAAAGTGACCTCAATTGCCAAGGCAGCAATGAAAGGCCCATTGACAGACGTAACAGTTTCGGCGATAAAGAAGATTAAGGAAAGCGATAGGGGCGTAATGAAGTCGATGTTGCCGAAGAAAGTGAAGGTTTCCGTGGCGAAAAGCGTTGATAGGTAGGCAAAAGATTCCTATTGACACCCGGCAAAAATTGCCTACCTATTAGTTCCGGCGTAAGGGTTATCCCGCCCATCGTGTTCGCCAACGAGAAGGGTAGTTGTGTAGATCGTCTCCCACAACGGACGAAGCGTAGGAACGGATTTCCGTGCGCCCGTCCAGTCCTGCGTTGAATCCCCCTTGGGCGTGCGAGCAGTTAATAATTCGCACACACAATGTCAGATTTCACCGCATGTTCACAAGCTGAACTCAATACCGGCATCGCCGCTCAGAGTTCACGTGTGCGCCTCGAAGCGATTGAATGGGATGCTCTCAACAACCCTTACTCAAATCTCATCGACGGCGGCACTCAGGAAGCACATACCGGCGCGACCATTACCACAGTGGTTCCCGAGCGTGTTGTCCTCAATCAGTCGATGACCGTTCCCGACACAGTTCTAAAGACCGCCCTTTGTGGACGGACCGGAACTGAAGCGGAATACGGAATGACCCAATACACGACCCAGCTTCGAGCAATCGATGGCAAAGGTCCGTTGCTTTGCGTCCATCAGGCGTTCCACCTCGTAGAGCGTGGTCTGATCACGATGGAACAGGGTCTCCGCAATGCGATCACCGACCTGTCAATGGCAGATATTCGAGCACAGTTGCTCATTCTGTCAGGTTACAAGTTCGTTATGACCGCGACTGGTTCCCCGCTCGATAACATCACGGGTGGAGAGAATCAGGTTCAGGTCGATTTCTCTGGAGCGAATCCTTCGTCCGAGATGACTCACCAAGCACTCATCAATCTTCGAAACATCATGTTCGAGGAAATGAATGTGACTCCGTTCGGTTCGGGCGATGGTGCCTATGCCGTTTGGATCGGATCTCTCAGTATCATCGAGAAGATGCGAAATGAGTCCGGTCTGAAGACTGAAACTCTCGCGTTCGTTCAGGGTAGCGATTCCGCAGCCAAAGCTGCGATGCGTCGTTACACCTTCGCGCAGTATCCTTATCGGGGTATTCGCACGGCGATTGATCCGAAACCGCTTCGGTTCAACGAAATCGACATCGACGGGTTCCCGATCTTGATCGAGCCTTATGTCGAGGTCGCGACTGATCACGGTTCCGGCTGGAGAACGAATCCAGACTGGCGGACCGCCGCCAATGAAGTCGGGTTCTTGGTCTTCCAGAACACGTTTCGTCGGATTGTGCCTACCCGGTTTACCGGAGACGGTGCCGCTCAGTTCCCCGCTCAGTTCACAATGGGCGAGTTGAAATGGGTGAATCCTCAAACCTTGGAATGCAATGTCTGGCAGGATTACGGCCAGTTTGTTTTCCGGATCATCCGTGCGTATGAGG
>Ga0307380_10003157_pt1 | contig 22961 bp, 19 predicted proteins | sample UN3MG_FD_202239 | JGI IMG/M metagenome (GOLD analysis project Ga0307380, IMG submission 202239) | Soil microbial communities from Risofladan, Vaasa, Finland - UN-3 | ecosystem: Environmental > Terrestrial > Soil > Coastal area > Acid sulfate soil | place: Finland: Risofladan, Vaasa | collected... | reverse complement strand
AGAGACCCCCGAGGAGGCTTTCCTGCGAAGAGCGCCACCAGAAGCGATGCTCGGTCAGTTTTTCAGGGAGGATAGAAGGTATGGGTGAAGCCAAAAATACGAAGCGAAATAATAATCGTACTCTACACGAATCTAAATAATGAATGGTAAAAAGTATTAGTACCGAGACAAACAAACGTGCTTCGGTACGACTCACGATACCGTGAATTTACGCTATTTCGATCCGGCTCGTGCTTCCTTTACTACCTCTTCATATATCCCAATCGTATAGGCGGCGATTTTATCCCAGGTGAAATACTCCCCTGCTCGTTCCCTCCCGCTTTTACCCATCTCCCGCGCGCCCTCCGGGTCTTCAAGCAGGGACAGTATCCCCCATGCGATATCCGCGGAATCAGTACCATCAACATGAATCCCCGTTTGGTCCGGGCCTGAAGGGTTAACCGAATCTCGAAATCCACTGGTGCCTTTCGCACCAACGACAAGGGGCTTCCCCATCGCCATCGCTTCTAACGCAACAATCCCAAACGGCTCGTACACTGACGGGGCAACGAAGATATCGCAAGCACCGTAATGCGCTATCCGTTCCTTTTCACTCACGAACTCAAACCGGGTCTTTACGTTATCCTTTAAATTCAGGACCGTTATGAGATCCGAAATAGTGCGCTCCAATTCTCCCACGCCTAGTATGACCAGTTTCGCCTCGGGATGCTCATTGATGACCGTTGGCATTGCCTTTATCAGGTTCACAACGCCTTTTACCGGTGTCAATCGCCCCACGAACAAGATCATCCGCTCATCGGGACGTATGCCGTATCTGCTCTTCAGTCTTATAATCGCTTCATTCGTCACCTTGCCGGGGTCGTATCTATCCGTACGAATGCCGTTCCAGCAGACAGATATTTTATCGGCCTCGATGCCATGCCTGACGAGATCCTCGTGCATTGGGTAACTGACCGTTATAATCCTATCCGCCGCATCGGCTGCGGTCTTCTCGATATGGATAACGGTATCCGAGCCACCACCAAGTGCGCGACCCCATTCGGTGGAATGGAAATGGAAGACGAACGGAAGCTGTGTCTCTCGCTTCGCCATGATACCCGCCATCGCACTCAGCCAGTCATGTGCGCAGATGAGGTCAAACGTATACCCTTCCTTCCTGATCAGCTGGTTAACGAATTTCGTCGCGCTGAGAATGTTCGATATGAGCACCTCGTTGAAGAATTTTATCCCGGTGCCCCACCGTCTCAAATCTTCGGTCATGCAGAGCGGAAGTATGCCGGCTCCGTCCACCAGCATCGGTCTGTTAACATCAATACCCTTTAACGTCTCTCTCGTCTTTAACGTGCCGTCATTCGTGGTAAACACGGAGACATCGTGCCCCAACTTTACCATCGCTTGCGTAATATTCTCCGCATAGGTTCCCAGGCCACCCACAATTCGTGGCGGATATTCCCAAATGAAAAAGCCAATTCTCATGTGTCCGGATCCTCCTTAAACTTGTTTCTGAGAGAAGATATACTTACCGCTCTCATTTTTTCTCCTCTCTACCCGCGCCGACCACGGGCAGTCACGCGCATCACGAATATGAATATTGCCACAACTCACTTTTCTCTGTTTCTATTTCTATCCCCCGTTCCTGCCATCGCAGTGGTCGGGCAGGAGGGACCGAAGCTAAAACCTTCTTATATGCCTCAAGCGTAGCCTCCGAAATGGTATCCCCGGTTAATGAACAAACCTTTTGAAAGCCCTGTTCTACCATTCTCGCGAGTGCAACTTTCCTCTGTTCGTCCTCTCCGGCGGACAGAATTTGTAGGAGACCGTCCGCAAGGCGTTCAGAATTGTCAGACGGCACTTTTATGCCTTCTCCAGCGCATATGAGTTCTGAAAGTCCCCCAACATCTGATACCACCACGGGTGTCTTGGCCGCCATCGCTTCTAACGCGACGATGCCAAAGGGCTCGTAAGGAGGGTACCGTAACCACATCTGCTGCTTTTAATAAACATCTCACGGTGTAATCATCTAAATATCCCGTAAAAACGACGTGGTTTGACACACCGAGATACGCAGCGTCTCGTTCCAGGTGCTCACGCATCGGGCCTTCTCCCACAATCACCAGTTTCACCCTCTCCCGTAATTCTGGAGACGTATTCAAAAGCATACGCAGCGCTCCGATCAAAACGCTCACGCCTTTTTGACGCACGAGTCTCCCGATATACACGATCATCGTGGCATCTTTCGAACCGCAAAAACGCGCTTTAAGTGCCGCGCTATCCGCACAGAAATCGAATTTCGAGATGTCCACGCCATTCGGAAACACGGATATGTTTTCCGTCACTCCAAATAAGCCTTGGACCTCTCGCTTCATGCTCTCACTACACACAATTATATGCGCCGAAGATCGCACCAGTTCCTCTTCCCTCTCATGGATGACCTCTGCTATCCAACCTTTATTGCCTGCGCCTTCCAAATTCAGTACTGTGAATCGTCGAGATCAAGGGCGTTCGGTAGCGAAAGGCCAACGCTATCGCAGCATTACCGACCATCCAGTCATGTGCATGGATTATAGCTGGTGCGGTCCCGGCGGATTCGATAATCGAGGCTCCGATTCTCTTCATCTCGTTGTTCATAAACGTTATAAAATCGGGTCTACAGGCATCAACGGCGATACGACGTACGTGTACACCCTCGCTTTTCTCGTACGGGACAGCCCCTAAGGTGACGACGTGCACGTCCGCGCCTTTCCGCGCTAATGCCTTTGACAGCTCATAGACGTGCTCTGCAAGTCCCCCAATCTTATAGGGGGGTATTCCCAGGAAAGCATCACGATCCGATTTCGCATCGATTTTTTATCCGCGCTCCTTTACTTCAATCTAACGAACACACCTCTCCTCTTGGCGACAAACTCCAGCTTGTCCTCCCGCGCGAGCCAGCCGAGACCCATGTAAACGGTGCTTTGCGACGCATTAATTGCGGAGACGACCCCCGATAGGCTTATCTCGTCTCGTTCCCGTAACACATGCCATATTTCACCTGCAACTTCCCCTATCTCTCCGATCGTAGTCATAATCTATAAACCACTCCTACTTTTTTCCTCACTTATAGTATAGTTAAGTGTGTAATAAATAAATCTACTTTGACTTACGCATATTAAAAAGACATTCAATTTACTTACAAATAATCTTGCATAACTTTTTTCGGAACTCGTCCACAGCGTATTCCTGCTGCCCCTTGCTTAAGCTTAAACGTAACCGTCGTACTTCCTCCGCAAGCTCTTCTTCCCCTACACTTTCCCGTATCCATCGCTCGAAATCGCTTCTTTCTATATACGCTTCGAGCGTATCTTCCGCTTCCGCTCGCGGCATGGCTTTTAGATAGTCGCACAACCCGTTCAAACTCCAGATCTTTTTCCCGTTTCGAAGAACGAGCGGATAGCGTGCTTCTTTTAGCGTCGCCCGTAAGCGCACATCAAAATCGTGAATCACGGAGAAGAGCGTGACGAAGGCATCGTACGGTCTCTTAAAATGCGAGAAATAGCTGTGCACATCACCAGATGCACCACCGATCGTAAACATGTAATACAGATGGTCGCTTATCCCCAGGTATCGCCAAATTTTTAGCAGTTCGTCATCCTTTGACTCTTTTACATACGGTTCAAGCCATCTCAGATAATCATAACACGCCCACTGCATCGTATTCCCGATAAAGCACGACGTGTCTTTCTCCACATCAGCCCAAGATGTCGTTTCTAAATCCCGCACATCTAGTGTCCCTGTCGGCTGATACGTTTCTATGAGTTCAGAAGGGGTCGCAAATTTCATTTGAGCTGCCAATACCTGCTTAGGAAGATCCTGAAGGAAACTAAATATCCCTGTATCTGCCCATTGATGCTCGCCAAATGTCTCGTAATCTAAAAAGAGGGTTATACAGTGCCCCGGTGTCGCATCGAGCCAGGCGGCGTATTTAGAGGCCGTCAAAGGATATTCTGGCCAACTCTTAAGAGAAAATCTAAACCCTATATCATCCGTTAAGATATAATCCCTGAGCAGCACTTTGAGATTTTTGCAGCCTACGGGCTCATAAACGTAATTTGGTGAGCGCCCATTCAATACCCGCTCCACACCCTCGGCGATGATCCCCCGGTACCCCATGGCCTCCACAAGCTTCGCTATTCGGTTGTTGTACAACAGCTCGGTGTTCTCAAAAACAGTGGGTTCGTAGCCGATCACATCGCGCATTACTTCACGATGCATGCGTACTTGCTCGATAAACTCGTCCTCGTCCTCATACAGCCCTACGAGCGAATGATAATACGTTTGGTCCAGGAACTCTACGCTTCCGCTCGCGGCAAGCTCTCTGAAATCTTCTAATATATCCTTAAAACCGTATCGTTCGCACTGCTCGATAAACACGCCGGTAACGCTATACGCCACTTTAAAATCGTCGTATTCATCTATCAATCGTAATATGAGTTCATTTGTCGGTCGATAGCATTTTGCCGCTACTTTCTCAAATATTTCCCTGTCTTTGAAATCGGAAAAGTAATGAGTGAAAAGGTCGGCACCCTTCACGCTTCCTTTGAACATCTGTTTCTGCCAGAAGAAGTCATCTCGTAATCGGTACGGCTGATGAACTTCAAAAACAAGGCAGACGCTCTTCTTTACCATTTTTTTCACACCGTCCATTAATAGTCCACAAGTCCTCTGTACATAAGAGTTACGGTATCAATAAATAACTATCAGTCATTATTTATGCATCCACAAACTTAGCGATTCGCCCAATTTAGGTAATAACTATCTTTTTTACTTCCTCCATGTACATCGGTCTGTTGACTTCGATGCTTATTTACAGTAAGAGAATTCATTTAGAATAATGAGCGTGGTGAGGGAAGCTCGAATATGGCTATGAGATATGAAATAACGGACCTCAACAAAATACTCGGACAACTTTCACGAGATACCCGTGAGTTGTTTAATCGCTTGTATACGGTTGAACGCTCAACGGGTAGCCAGAAAGTTCCTGAAGCGATGGAGCAGTGGGTGAAAGAGCGGTTTGGGTCGGTTGAGCGAGTCGAAAAGCAGCGGATCATCTCAATTAAAAACAGGTTTACGGGAGAGCATAGTTTGTTTAATCAGTTACGGAGCGATAGACCTATCGAGGCGAGATCTAAGATCCGATTAGAGGAATTAGAAGAGAAAGAGAACTGCCTTTTTTGTAATCCCGAAACGCAAACACCGGCAGATGTGTTCGGCAGGATAAGGGGGAACTATTGTATTACTGCAAGCAATATAGCAAAGTATGATGCGGTTCACAGTTTAATCATTTTCAAGGAGCACAACCCGCTCGTGATAAAAAAGGAATGGATCGCGGATTATTTAGAGACGGGAGAGCGCTGGTTTGATGAGGTCTCTCACTACCGGGGTGAACGGGGACTCCAAAAGTTCTTCATGTGGAATTGTCTCTGGAAGAGCGGCGCTTCAATTATTCACGGCCATATGCAATTAACTGCCTCTAAGGAGTGCTATGGTAAATTAGAAGCTTTAGAAAAAGCTGCTGCCGATTATAACCGGGGATTTAACGCCAATTATTTTGAGGATTTATATACCGTTCATAAGCAGTTAGGTCTTGCGAAAGAGAACAAAGGAGAAAAAATTCTGTGCTATTTGACGCCAATAAAGGAGAAGGAGATTTTTATTCTCAGCAAGGCGAAGAGAAGCGATGACATGGCGGATACAATTTACACGGTGTTGAAGAGCTATCTCGATATGGGGGTGCAGTCGTTCAACCTTGCGATCTTTCAGCTGCATGACGGGCATATCGTTCGGCTTGTCGATAGAGGTTCTTTATCCGATAGAACTTCTGATTTCGGGGCAATGGAACTGTATTCGGCTTCTGTTATTTCTTCCGATCCGTTCACATTAGCTCAGGTAATATTCTCGTAATCGTTTTAATTTTTCAGGGAGATTCAGGGAGTCTGATCAGTGAGTGCGAGTCCAACAATGTCTTCAGTAGTGCGCAGAAATGCATCGACGTACCGCATGCCTGATGGAATCGTTAATCCCGGATTAATTTTTGTGCTAATGAGCCTGCATCCCTCGCCGATGTGAACAGCATGACCAAGCACCGAGTTTGACTCGATAGAGGTGGGGCTCCCCCTGGTTGATTCTACTACAACTTTACGCCCCAAGATGCTGTCCGTAATACGCGTATAATCTCCGATTCGTGCTGCATCCATAATAGCGGACCGTTCTATGTTTACATACTCACCGAGTATGCAAAAATTATCGATGTTTGAATCAGCAATTTTGGAGTAATCGCCAATTCTCGTGTGCCTTCCAATCAGAGCAGCCCCTTCGATGAATAACTTATTTTCTTTATAGTTATTGACAATTGATTCCCTCCGCTTGATAGATTCCTCGCTGTAGCCCTGGACCCAAATGTTTCTATCCGGTACAATTTTTGGTTCTAAAATTCGTATATCCAGTGCACCGTGAAGCACCTCATGCATAGCCTTAAGATATCTCTCTGGACTACCCACATCATACCATACGTTCAGTTCATACCCGTAGACCGGATAGCCATTATCGACCAAGTAGGGAATGAAGTCGAACCCGAAATCGAGCCTCCTTCTCTCTTCAGTTATCCGTTTTATCTCCGCATTTTCAACGATTCGTCTGATTTCTGGTGATAGGAGGTAGATGCCTGCATTGGCAAGCTTGCTCGGTGCTTTATCGGCTTTAGGCTTTTCGATAAATCGCTTAATCCGCATAGTATTGTCTAACTCGGCAACGCCGTATTCCTCTACGTTATCCACCTTCGTTAGAGCAATGGTCATATATGCGCCCTTTTCTTCGTGCGTTTTGATAAAATCATTGAGATCGAGGTTGAAGAGGTTATCTCCCTGAATCACAAGCACGGGATCACGAACGTCATAATAGCCCATGTTAAGCCGGTACGAATCGGCGCTTCCAAAGTCATCCAGATTAGGCTGATGTTTGATGTGCACGCGCGGGGCGATCATATACTTTGCTGAGAACCCAATCCCTTCTCCATACTGATCGAAAAGGTTGGTATAGTTGGTATAACCGCCCTCTCCAAAAATGAAGTTCCTTATACCCTGTTCCGCGAGTACCGCCATCGAGAATTCAATTAATGGCCTGTTCAGGAATCTGACACAGGGCTTTGATATATAATATGTTAATGGCTTCAACCGCTTTGCCTGACCACCGACCGGGATAAAACATCTCAACTTCGTTATATCCATACTGTAATAATTGCAGTGAAGATTCTTTAGTTTTTCTGAATGAGTAGTATAAACGGGATAATTGTGAAAAAGCGATACCTCCTTTATATTTTCAACTACTGGAATTGTACCGTATTAGATTTTACGGGCGATGCTGAGTCCCTTCTTCAATTCTGCTTGCTTAGTTTTAACGTTAAATGGGTAGTTCTCGATCCTCACTCCTCGAGGAATAAAGCAGGTGTTGAAAGCCTAAGCCACCTTTTCAACCGCAGCGACATAGTTTTCGATTTTATTTTGCCATGAGAAGCTCTCGGCTAACTGATACGCCCTCCTTTTCAATGCAAGTAGTTCCTCATACGGCATGTCTCTCAAACCCATCAAGAAATCTTTCAAAGTATCGGTAACGTCCTCATCGCTCCTATTTAAAACTGGCAGCACATAGATTCCGTCTTTCTCATCACCCTTACCCATCGATTTGAGTTCCACGCCCAATCCCGAAAGGTCACTCGTGACTGCGATGCAACCATTTGCCGCCGCTTCAATTGGTGTTAACCCAAACGGCTCGTATCTGCTTGGAAATATGCCAAGATCACACCCGTTCACAAAGTCAAAATAGCTCAGATACATTGGCATTCGGTCCGCACTGAGATACGATGGTATGATCATCATTTTCACGTTATCCTCTTCCCTATTTCTCAGCCCCAACTGCCAGCACAGGTCCAAAATCGGGTCTTGCTCATAAGCATAATCATGCGTCGCAATCGGTGGGAATGTATCCCTCGTTAACGCTTCTGGAATCTCGAAAGCATCGCTCAAAATTTCCGCCATCGTCACATCTTTACTGAGCACCTCTCTTATGCTATTATCAAGGAAGGCCTGCTCGTTCTGTACGATTGCCTGCGTCAGCTTCTCAATGAAATAGTCAGAAACTGGTTCGAGCATGCTTCTAAGCCTCCGATACTGCGTTTTCGCCTTCAACACCGTTTCATTAAGTCCTTTTATCCGTGAGGGCACTAACATGAACGTATAGACCTGCTTAGTAGCTTCAGTGCCTCGGAGTTCGTCATTCAACTTTGCTAACGCTCTGATATAAAGGTCAAATCCCTTGTTCACAAGCTCGTATCTCCCTGAGGTCATCACAATCAAACTATCTCGTTTTTCTATATCATAGTGTGGCGAGAGAACGACCCGCATAAATTCAGTTATTATCTCCTTATGCACCGCATGTATCTTCCGAATATCGCCGAAGTCTCTTCCCTTTGGCATCCGTATGCCATTTGTCAGAATTATATCCGGCGCTTTGCCGAGATAGTATGCTGCTTCTTGCGCGATTGATTGGGATACTGAGGCGAAGAGGTCGCTATTTTCAGCCGCTGCGATTTCCGTGAAGTGTGTTGCCTGCACACCCCGTTCGTAGGCGCTTACGGTTGTTCCCTCAAGCCCTTTTGTCAACCCTGCCCGAACATTCTTTGTGACATTAACGCCTGTTGCGCTATCCGCTCTTCCATGCGATGTTGCATGGGTAACGAAGATAGTGCGGTAGGGCAGGTCAAATACCTTTTTCCGGAAAATGACACCCGCCGATAACCATTCATGCACGATGACTACCGCTTTTTTATCCTTATACAACGGGGTTTTCAAGAGCAACTCTATCAGATAACCAGCCGCTTCAGACCATGTAATCGCTTCGTCATAGAAGTAATCAGAGGTATAGCTATCAATCCTGAAAAGCTCCCAGTTCCTTCTTTTGATAAGATGACCTATAGTGTAGATATCCTCCTGACCATTTTGGGGCACCCCTAAAACAGTTCTATTATAGCTCTCATCCGATGCCATCCGGTTCATATATCCATGTGTATCTAACAGAATGCAGGGTACGCCCTTTCCCCCCTTCCAGTTCCCATAAAAGGCCTGAATGTCATCATTTAAAAGCGTTCTGAACACGTTATCCACATCGATAGGTGGTGTCTTCTGCAGGAAATCGTGCGGTGAGGTCGCGTGGTTGTAAAGCCCAACCGCCAGATAGTTTGGAAATTTTTCCACCATCAAGTCCGCCTTTGAGGCAAGTACACCGTATATTCCACCTACTTTATTGCACACCTCATTTGATACTTCTATCAGCAATATCTCGTTCGTTGTCATGTTTTCTGGTGAGTTAGCGATTTAAACATCCTTTTTAAACTATCACTTCCCTACTATTTATAAGTTGGGTCGCATTTTCCCATTTTCCCATTTCACTTCCAAAAGGTCGGGGAAAAGTGAGTGCTATAGGGGTTAAAAGATGGAATCGTTGCGAATCGGCATGTTTTCATGGGAAAGCCTCCATTCGGTGAGGGTAGGGGGTATAGCACCGCACGTTTCCGAGCTTGCAGAGACTTTAGCAGCCAAAGGACATGAAGTGCATGTCTTCACTCGAGTTGGTGATAAAAGTGAGTACGACGAGATAAACGGCGTGCATTACCAGCGATGTCCACATGACCAATCGGGCGGTGTTGTTACGCAAATGGATCGTATGTGTGATGCAATGGTACACCGATTTGATGCAGTGCAGAAGTTATTTGGGAAATTCGATATCATCCACGGCCACGATTGGCATCCCGTAATCGCATTGAACACTATCACGAGAACCTATGGCGTACCCTATGTACTGACCTTCCACAGCACTGAATGGGGACGGAATGGTAATATGTTTGGATCGTGGTGGGAATTTCATGAGATTTCGCACAGAGAATGGCTTGCGGGCTATGAATCGGCGGCGGTTATCGTTACCTCACTGAATTTAAAGAACGAGCTACAATTTCTTTATCAAATCCCCGAGTATAAACTGAATTTAATTCCTAATGGTCTCAATGCAGGTAAAATAAAACGAGATATTGACCCCGGAACGATAAAAAAGCAGTATGGCATACATCCCTTAGCCCCCGTGGTACTGTTTATTGGACGCATGAGCTATCAAAAAGGACCCGATCTCTTGGTTGAGGCAATACCAGACGTATTAAAAACGAGATGGGATGTCAAGTTTGTATTCATCGGAGAAGGAGAGCTGAGACGTTCCTGCGAGCATCGAATAGCCCAATTAGGCGTAAAAAATGCGTGCCGTTTTCTCGGTTACGCATCTGATGACGTAGCAGCCGATTGGATGAATGCTTGCGATCTTGTATGTGTGCCGAGCCGTAACGAACCGTTTTGCATCGTCGTCCTAGAAGCATGGGATGCCGATAAACCGATTGTTGGTACGGATATGGTCTACCTGATTTCCAATTTCTCTACTGGTATAAAGGCGTACCTTTCGCCTGATTCACTCGCGTGGTGCATCAATTATGCGCTCGCCAATCTTGAGGAGGCGAAACGTATGGGCGAAAACGGCAAAAAGTTGATTACCGAGAGGTATAATTGGAATTGCATTGCGGATGAAGTCGTGGATGTGTATAAGCGAGTAGTGGAGTAAGCGGTGTCTTTGTCTACATAAAACCCCCATTGGTACAATTAATTATGAAAGATCCAAAGTTAAGAAAAGATGCACAAGAGATAATTAATGCCTCTCTCAAAGCTGTAGACCCTACTGTTGCAGTCAAAAAACATGTGGGATTGGAAGGTGAGATTTTGCGAGTTGGGGATCGGCGTTATAAGCTCGACGAGTACGCTCATCTCTACGTAGTGGGGTGCGGAAAAGCCGCCGCTTCGATGGCTTACGCCTTGGAAGATCTACTACAAGACAGGATAGACGGGGGCTTTATCAATGTGAAGTATGGATATACAAAGGATTTAAACATCATCAAACGTAGCGAAGCAGGCCATCCAATTCCCGATGAAGCGGGTGTGAGGGGGACGAAAGAAATTTTGACCTTGCTTCACGGGCTTGGAGCCAACGATTTGGTGATATTTGTCATGTCAGGAGGTGGCTCGGCGTTACTACCACTTCCACAAGACGGAATCAGTTTGGAGTAAAAGCAACGAGTTACAAAGATGCTTTTGGATAGCGGTGCGAGCATAGAGGAGATGAACGCTTTGCGGAAGCACATATCCAAAGTTAAGGGAGGGCAATTAGCGAGAGTCGCCTATCCGGCAACCTTGATCTCGCTTCTTTTGTCCGACGTGGTTGGAGATCGCATGGACGTGATCGCATCAGGACCAACCGTTCCAGACGAGTCCACCTTTGAGGATTGCAGTAACATAATCGAGAACTACAACTTAGAACTTCCCGATTCGGTTATGGATTTGATAAATAGAGGTCTCAATGGCGAGATAGAAGAAACCCCAAAAGCGGGAGACCCCATTTTTGAGAAGACCTTTAACCTCATCATCGGCAGCAATATACTCGCACTGACGGCTGCGGAGCAGAAAGCCAAGGAGCTGGGATACAATACGCTGATACTCTCTTCGGCGATCGAAGGTGAGACGAAAGAGGTCGCTAAGGTCCATACGGCGATAGCAAAGGAGATCCGCGCAACCGGGAATCCAACCAAAAAGCCGGCTTGTATCATCTCAGGAGGTGAAACCACCGTAACCATAACGGGTACAGGACTTGGAGGGAGGAATCAAGAATTTGTTCTGGCAAGCGCACTTCAAATCGCGGGAATGAGTGATACGGTGGTATTTAGTGGTGGGACCGACGGTACCGATGGACCTACCGATGCAGCAGGAGCAATTGCCGATGGGTTCACCTTCATCCTCATAAAGACTCACAAGCGAATGATAATACGTTTGATCGAGGAACTCCACCTGGCCGCTCGCTGCAAGCTGCCGGAAATCCGACACTATATCCTTGCCAAACGGGTATCGTCCGCATTGCTCGGCAAACACTCCTGTAAGGCTGTAGGTAACTTTAAAATTATCATGTTCGTCTATCAGCTTTAAAATCAATTCGTTGGTGGGGAGATAGCAGGTTCTCGCTACTTTCTCAAATATCTCCCGGTTCGTATCGTCGGAAAAATAATACGTGAAAAGGTCTCCTTCCTTTACGCTTCGTTTGAATAGGTGTTTATCCCAGAAGAAGTCATTTCGTAGCCGAAACGGCTGATGAACCTCAAAAGCCAGACAAATGCTTTTCTTTACCATTTCCGTTCGGTCTCCGATGATCTACTTCTCGAATCGTATCCCCCTATCCACACCTATCTTTGGTGAAATCATCCAAAAACGGAAGAATACGATTCTCATATCAACTAATTTTACCTTTTTAGTATATAAGGTTTCGTCATCTTCGCACTAATCTAAACCCCTAATGATGGTATAACCGATATCACGTGTAGGGACTGGTAAGATGATTTTTAAAGAGAAAGCGGAAATAGTAATCGATGGCGGGCAATAAAGTCCTGATCGGAACGGTAACGTTAGAGTCGTTCTTGCTCTTCTTATTTGCGTTTATTCTCACCTTGATTGTTGGCAATGTGGCATATGTCGTCGTGAGAAGACTCCTCGACGGTAGGCTTTCCCGACGCAATTCCAAGTTACTCGCACGAGCAACGCACTATGCCGTTCTTCTCGGCGGGATCTATTTGGGCATACACCACGTGCTCGGTAAAGATTTAACCGCTTTTGCCGCATCGCTGGGCATCTTCAGTATTGCACTTGCCTTCTCTTCACAGCAAATCATACAAAATCTCATTGCGGGATTATTGATCGCGATCGAAAGACCCATTCAGCTCGAGGAATGGATCGAAGTCGGGGGCGCGCCAGAAACAGGCGTCTGCAAAGTGAAGGACATTACGTTAACGACGACGGTGTTACGGAATACAAACGGTCGGCTGATTTACCTGCCAAACTCCGCGTTGTTATCTTCCAGAATCATTAACTACACCAAATCAGGGTTTGTCGAACTTCCCGTACAGTTATCAGTCCCTTATGGCTCAGACCTTGAAAAGCTAAAGAAAACAATCCTGGAAGTTGCCAATGAAAATGCATGGATACTGCCGAATGTACCGCTCGAGGAGAAATCTATGATGACGCAACTCGTAGAAATGCCTCGGTTTAAACGATTCTTTGAGCCCGATTTCAATGTAAAAATGTTCGAACCGAAGATCCTGATTGCTGATGTTTCTGGATCTAAGATAACGCTCAGCATCCGAATTTGGATACGGGAGGTCAATAAAAAAGACGGAATCGTGTCGGAATTTTTGGATGCCGTGTTGAAGCGAATGAAAGAGGAGATTATTAACATGCCCGCTTAAGTTAGAATCGGACGGAGCAGAGCGGCGATGAGAAATCTTGACGTATCAGGAGCCGCATAGATAGTTGTACGATGGCTAAAAATACCACAAATGGAGCTACCAAAACAATCGGAACTTTGATCGCATCGAGCCGTTATCTCGTGCTGCTGGTCTTACTGGGGCTGGCAGTGCATCTTGTTCTACCACAGCTCACCTCGCTTGAACATTCTCTCCGGGTCATTAAGACCTTGGTCCTTTGGGCCGTTGCGCTGGCTGTTGTGGCACAGGTGTTGAGCTACCTAGGGAGCGGTTATCTGTTGCGAGAGATTGTTGCTATCAGCCATCAGCGGTTCTCCCTCGTGAAAGGGATTATGATTACCCTTGCCTCTTCCAGTGTTGGCGTGGTCGCTGGAGGTATGGTGGGCACTGCGGCCGCCACCTACCGCTGGATGCGCAGTAGGGGTGTTAGCTCAGAAGGTGCCACATTAGCAGGGATACTTCCCCTCCTGTTCAACAACGCGCTATTAATTTTAGCTGCGATCTTTGGTTTGATTCACTTGCTGATCGTGCACCAACTTTCGCCAATCCAATCGATCAGCTTCTCCCTGATCTTGCTGCTGCTGGGCGCCGGCCTTGGCGGAGCACTGTGGGGCGTTCGTCATCGTTCAGAATCCACTGCACTGGCGGTTCGAGTGGCCAGCCGCTGGGCCAGGATTCGCCGCAAGCCATATACATCAACGGAGACCGGAGATGCAATGGCGCGCCTCTTTAGTGCATGGGATGCCCTGCACGGTGGTGGATGGCGCGGCCCGGCACTGGGCGCAGCACTCAATACGGGCTTCGATATGCTGACACTCTATTTCCTCTTCCTCGCCGCTACGGTTCCTATCGGTCTGGGTGCGCTGCTCGCAGGTTATGGATTGCCGTTACTTTTTGGCAAGATGGCGTTCCTGCTCCCAGGCGGGGTTGGCGTAGTCGAGGGTACGATGGCTGCTCTCTATACCGGGCTTGGCGTGCCCGCGCCTGTCGTCGTTGTCGTTATTCTAACCTACCGCCTGCTCTCCTTCTGGCTGCCAACACTTCTTGGCTTTCCGATTGCGGCTTATTTACAGCACGCTGAGAAGGATCACAAAGAATCTATTCTTCCTTTGGTGCATTAGGTGATGCTGGATTGAAGCATCATTACGCGGCATAACGATCCGAAGTTTGATGGTAAAGGCGCCACGAGAGAAAATACGCTATTGCGACAGCTGCAACGCCACCTACTAACCAGAGAAGACAAAATAATGCAGAAAAGTTATTACTGCTCTTTGAATATCTTCGCAGATTTTTCTCGTTTAAAGGACTGCGGAATTATAAAGATAAATTCGAACCGACCTGGGATGATCGCTTTCTTGCATACCAGGGTGGCCCACTCGGGCTTTTAAAGGCAACCCTTGCACTGATTAAAGTCACTGAAGGCGGGGGATTTAGGGGTAAACAGGACGTTAACCTTTTGGATATTATCAAACTTTAGATACATTACATTATTTAAACATGGAATCCAAGAAAGATAGCAGATAACTTGGAAACCTGGGGGAATGAGGTAATGGCGAAGGAGTTTAAGAGGATAATAGTACCAACAGACGGCTCTGAGATAGCGAAAAAGGCAGCCAAAAAAGCGCTCGCTCTCGCCTTAGCTACGGATACAGAAGTCGTAGCACTGCATGTCATTCATATCCCGGGTCTGCCCACGCTCTACGCATTACCGGATGAACTGCCTTATGAACAACTGCACGCACTTATCCGGAAGGAAGGGCGATCATATCTCGATGAAATAGAAAAAATGGGAAAACAGATGGGCGTTAACGTTTCGGAAAAGCTCGTCGACGGTCATCCCGCGGAGGAGATCATAAAAGAGGCTCAGGAGGATGATCTGATCGTGATCGGAAGTAAAGGAAGGACCGCACTTGATTGACTCCTCATGGGCAGCGTTGCGGAAAACGTTGTGCGTCATGCGCATGGCCCGGTTATGCTTGTGAAATAGATAACGAGAGAAACGTCCACGCAGAAGATCTAAGTACCCATAAGTAAGGGGCGAAAAAAATGGATCGGGAAACGTTTAACACTAAGGTTATACCTCTGTTTGTGGTAAGTCTTCTCATCGCCACGGTTGGCGTCTTGTTAGGGTTTATTATTCCTCCTGTTCTTTTTATCCCTGTTGTAATTGCTGAATTTTTAATATTGCTTGCCGCATTCTTTTTCCGAAGAAGAGTGGGAATACCCTTGTGGATGCTTCTGCTGTTCACGTTACTGACTGGCATCACGACTGCGCCGATTGTTTACTGGGCTGGCGTGCAAGGGGGCACTCAAATAATTTTTGAAGCGCTCGCACTAACGACCGTGGTGTTCGGCTCTCTTGCCGGCTATGTCTATTTCACCGGAAGAGACTTTAGATCGATGGGAACGTTCCTTTTCTTTGCTTTATTTGGCCTTATTCTTGCTTCCCTGGTAAATATATTTCTTAACCAGCCTCTTTTCTCGGTAATCATTGATGTGGCAGTGCTGTTAGTGTTCTTGGGATTTGTGCTGTATGATATGTCGAAAATCCTCCGAGATTATTCCGAAGATCAAGTCACTGATGCGGTGCTCGCACTGTATCTGGACTTCCTGAACATCTTCATACGGATTCTCGAATTGCTTATCCTGTCAAAACGGAGGAGATAATCCTCACGGTATACAAGATTCCCACGTGTGTTGGGAGCATCGAGGAGAAATCCTGCGGTATCGGTAAACATAGCTTCGCTCATACCTCTCCAAAAACATGCTCTAAAAAATGCGAAGCTCTTGAGACAGCTACCCGCGGTGGCGATAGGTGCAGCTTACTAGACCGATTTTAAGACTTGCTATTTTTCTTCTTTCCGCTTTAAGACCTCTTTAACGGCTTCGCTGACCCCTTTTACGACATCCTTCACCAGTTCAGCCGCCTTATCACCTGCTTCTTTAGCGGTGTCCAGAGCGGCTTCTGCAGCATGCTCTAACAGATCCGTAGCTTTTGTACCAGCCTGCTGCGTCCCTTCAATTATGCCTTCGGCAGCCCATTTGGTGACCTCGGCAACCTCCCCTTCTGCCTTCTGGGCACCTTCGATGGCACCTTTCATCGTATGTTTTGATGCTGATTGCACGCGCTCTTTCGTAACTTCAGCTTCTGATAAAGCCTTCTTTACGGCGTCTCTTGTAATAGTAAACACTTTGTCCTTTACGTCTTCCCCTTTATCAATCGCTTTCGTTACCTCTTCTCTAACCGTTTTTATTACTTCGCTCTCCCTTTTTTCCACGACTTCCACCCCCTTATCTGTAGGAACCATAAGAAAGTGACTGACAAAAACTTTTCTATTTTTTGCCGTATTGAGCAATTTTTGTGATGGCGCTAACATAGTTGTTCTCACGAGGGAAGGGAGTCAAAATAGCTATTGATACCGCGTGGAAAAATCGAGGGAGTATTCAAAGCGTACCCGTCATCGCATCAAATATTTCCGGTGTCGGAGAAATAGCGAGAAGTGGCGGCCTGGTCTGTGAAAACGAGGAGGAACTCGTCCAACATATTACAAGAATACTGGAAGATGACGCGCTTGCAACAGACAGTCGAGAATAGGGGAGCTGCAGAGTTATAGAACCCTTACGACTCACCGAGGCTCTTTAACCACTCCCAGGCTTCCCAGAGATCCTTGGCATAGAAATCGGGCCCCGGCTTCCGCGTATTCTCGTTCTGATCCCGGTCGAGCAAGATGACCGGCATGCCAATTTGTTTGGGCCCGGGGACATCTCGATCGAAATTGTCACCAATATATACGGCCTCTGCAGGGGGGATATTTAAGAGATCGCAGGTAACAGCGAAAAGCCGAGGATCGGGCTTTTTAAAGCCCAACTCGGTCGATACGATCATATGATCAAAGAACTGGTTGAGGCCTAATATCCGCGCTTCTTCCCAGCAGTACACCTTCTGTGCGTCGGAGACGATCGCAAGGAAATAGCCATCTCTCTTCATTTCCCGTAACACGGGAAGCGTACTGGGGAAGAGCTGAAATCGGTCGCGACTGAGCAGCCGCTGCAGTTTACAACACGATTCTGCGATGATTGGACAATACATGCCCTCCTTTCTGAGAATATTCTGAAACACTACTTCGAGGTCTACCTCGGGATAGCGCTCATCACTTGTTCTGAGATAGTGCTCCTTTTCGAGTTCAAAAGCGGACTTCAATTTCTCCGCATCGATGGTTCCGCCGTAATACTGGAGGTAGAGCGAGAGATAGTAAAAAATCTCGTCTTTCCCTTCGTCGGTATGGATATCGACAAGGGTACCATAACAATCAAAGATCACAGCCCGTATTTTAGACATTTATATGCCTCCGTTATCAGATTGCTTCTATATGGCTTGTCCAGCCACGTATTTCTCGCTATTCTTAATAAGTCCAGCGACATATAAAGAGGGATCTTTCGAGTGACCGTATAAAAAAACTGCTCATCCCTATACCGAACGGCGTACTCCCACAAAAAATGACCGATATACGGTTCCGCGGCTAAACCATCGCCGGTACGCCACATAAAGTGATGCTTCAACTCGGCAGCGAGAAACCCTAAATCCCAGCAGCGATCCGCTTGTTTCATCTTATCCAGGTCGATACCGATCACTTCGTCGTGTTGGAAAAAGAAGTTCGTCGGGGTTGCATCGCCATGAACGGTTACTTCTCTATCGGCAAAAACGTCATTTTTGCCCCACCAACGGGCTGCATATGTTTCGATCTCGTGTCTTTGCGAAGAAGTTAAAGGTCCCTTGCTCAAGGAATGCACTAACTTACCCAGATACCCTCGGGCGAGATCGGGGGAAACCTGCTTGTCAGTCTCGCTACTACGATGAAGCTTGACAAAAAACTGGGCAAGATAGGTTAACTTATCAAAAAGTCGCTGGGACTCTCCTCCATAAATAGCTTTGGCTATGTAGTGATCGAGTACCTTACCGGGCGCCATTTCCGTCACGAGCAGGGCAGCAAGATCTTTATTCTTCCCCAATGGCGCGACGATACGATACGTACCATTATGCATGCCAAATTTTTCTCGTACGTGCTTTAGATTGAAATACCCCTTCTCTGCCCACCGCCATGCCTCGTCTGCGTGGACTGAATCCGATTCAAAGAACTTCCCCACTACCTTTAGCTTCTTCGTCCGTTCACGGAAGAGATAGACCGGCCTTTCATCAGAAAGCCGTTTCATCTCTATCCGCCCGTACGGGGGCGGCGCGAGCTGCGGGAATATCTCTCTCTTCAGATATAGGTAAATTGCCTTTTTATCGTACATTGATCTTTTCGTTATGGTTGTATTTGGCGTTAAACAAAATATAGAATTGAACATCTAAAAGATTTTGGCTATAAATAGCCCAACGTACTCGATAGGATGAGAATAACGTACTATGGCCACACACACGCACGTATGCTCAGCATCAGAGCGGGCCGCTCAGAACGGAGTTTTGAACTTTTACCTACACGAAAGGCGTGGGGGCAGAAGCAGGAAGGCGAAATCGTATAAAATCAGAACAAATGCGAAAGATTTAAGTTGTTCAAGAAATGATGGTTGAAACAAAGTACATGAGCTACACGAAAGGGCAAGCCAAAATAAAGGTTACGGAACTCGTTGAGCGATTTCGGGATAATATTGATGTTTATAAGAGATCAACGTATAACGAGACGCAGGTACGACATGAATTTGTTGATCCGTTCTTTGAAGTACTGGGCTGGGACGTGAACAATGCACAAGGCTATGCAGAGCAGTATAAGGAGGTTATCCATGAGGATACAATAAAAGTAGGACATTCAACAAGAGCGCCTGATTACAGTTTCAGGATTGGCGGTCAACGGAAGTTCTTTGTAGAAGCGAAGAAGCCGGCAGTGAACATAAAAGCGGATGTTAGCCCGTCATATCAGTTGCGGCGGTATGCATGGAGTGCGAAACTACCGTTGTCGATTTTAACGGATTTCGAGGAGTTATCGGTCTTTGACTGTCGAGTCAAACCTAAGCCAACGGACAAACCAGACATAGCGAGAATTAAGTACATTACCTTTGACGAATATCTCGATAGATTTGATGAGATCTACGATGTCTTTTCGAAAGAAGCGATACTCAAAGGCAGTTTTGATCGGTACGCAGAATCAACGAAAGGCAAGAAAGGCACTGCGGAAGTCGATACCGAATTTTTAAAGGAGATCGAGAGCTGGCGCGAGTTGCTGGCTAAGAACATCGCGCTTCGCAATCCTGACGTGACGATTTACGAGTTGAACTATGCGGTTCAGAAGATTATCGATCGGATCATCTTTTTGCGGATTTGCGAGGATAGGGGAATCGAGCCGTACGGGCAGTTGCAGACGAAAGCGGAATCCGGCGAGGTTTATAAGCACCTGTTAAATCACTTTAAACTCGCCGAATCAAAATATGACAGCGGCATATTCGATTTCGATGCGGATAGGATAACGCCCGCGTTGCAAATTGATGACAAGGTCTTGAAAACGATTATTCAGCATCTGTATTATCCAGAGTCTCCGTATGAGTTTTCCGTGCTCGGTGTGGAAATTCTGGGAAATGTCTACGAGCAGTTTTTGGGTAAGGTTATCAGGCTGACTGCGGGCCATCAGGCAAAGGTGGAGACGAAGCCGGAAGTGAAAAAGGCGGGTGGCGTGTATTACACGCCTCAGTATATCGTTGAGTACATTGTCAAGAACACCGTTGGTAAGCTGATAGAGGGGAAGACGCCGGACGAGATTGCAGAACTGAAGATTCTTGATCCTGCATGCGGTTCCGGAAGTTTCCTTATTGGTGCCTACACCTATTTGCTGACGTATCACCTGGATTGGTACACGAGAAACCTTTCTTTCAAAAAGAAAGCTTTACCAAAGAAATACAAAGCGGCGGTTTTTCAGGTAAAAGAGAACGAGTGGTATTTGACAACGGCAGAAAAGAAGCGGATTCTGCTGAATAACATCTTCGGCGTTGATATTGACCAACAGGCGGTCGAGGTAACGAAACTGAGTTTGCAGTTGAAGTTGCTCGAGCACGAAAGCAGGGAGAGCATCGATCAGCAGGTGAAATTAGGGCTGGAAGGCGCGCTCCCAAATCTCGATGATACTATCAAGTGTGGGAATTCGTTAATTGGACCAGATTTTTACGATGCACAACAGCAGGCAACTCTTTTTGATGAAGCGGAGATGAGGCGGATAAACGTCTTCGATTGGAATGACGATGTAAAAGGGTTTGGGAGGATTATGAAACGCGGCGGGTTCGATTGCGTTATTGGGAATCCGCCGTATGTGCGGCAAGAGATGTTAGGTGTGCAGAAGAAGTATTTTGAAACGCACTACGAGGCTTTTGTCCCAACCGCAGATCTCTATGTAAACTTTGTCGAAAAAGCTCTTACACTTACTAAACCCAGTGGCCGTTTTGGCTTTATAGTTTCAAACAAATGGATGCGTGCGCGTTATGGTGGCAAATTAAGACGTTTAGTCAAGCGTTTTGAAATTGAAAAACTGGTAGACTTTGGCGAGTTGAACGTATTCCAGAAAGCTGCAACTTTCCCGCTGATAGTGATTATTACTAAGAAAGAGCCAGGCACAAAGCCCTGGTACGCACCAATAAAGTGTTTAGACTTTTTGGACCTTTCTGAAGAAGTGAGAACCATTGGCTATGAGCTTGAGAATGGCGCTCTTGCTGATGAAGGATTCCGCCTTATTACTGAGGATGCCCTGAGGATATTTGACAAGATGAAAGCGATCGGTGTACCTCTTGGTGAATATTGTAGAAACACCATACGGCGTGGAATACTAACCGGTTTTAACAAAGCGTTCGTAATCGACCGGGAGACCCGAGATGACTTAATCGCAAAAGATGCTCGTTCCGCAGAGATAATCAAACCTTTCATCATAGGCGATGATGTCCGCAATTACCAAATTAATTTCAGAGAAAGATATTTGATTTTAACAAAGATGGGGATTCCTATTATGCAATATTCGGCAATATTTGAGTACTTAAAACAGTATCAGAAACAGTTAGAAAAACGTTGGGATAAAGGTGATCATTGGTGGGAATTACGAGCTTGCAACTACTATGATGAATTCAAGAAACCGAAAATAGTATGGCCAGAAATAGCAAAGGAAAGCCGTTTCGCTTGGGATGACGGTTCATATTATTACAATAAGACTTGTTTTATTTTGCCTTCAGAAGAGTTTTATTTGTTAGGTATTTTAAATTCGAAATTAATTTGGTCGTTTCTCCTAAGAACTTGCTCTGTATTAGGAGACCCAGATAAAAGAGGACGTTTAACCCAGCAAGCAGTCTATGTAACCCAAATTCCTATTAAGAAAATTGATCTCTCCAATCCAACAGAAAAAGCGCAGCATGATAAACTCGTTTCTCTCGTTGAGAGTATGCTCGAACTAAAGAAGAAACACCACGATGCGAAGATGGAGCGAGACAAGGAGCTTTACGAGCGGCAGATGAAAATCGTGGATGCGCAGATTGATAGGCTGGTTTATGCGTTGTATGGGCTGACGGATGAGGAGATAGAGGTGGTGGAGCAATCACCATAAAAAATAGTCACGGGAATAAAGCCGAAAACCCGAAACGGCATTCTGAAAAGAGCTGGCCGAAAGAGTGCCCTTGTGGACCTGGAACATCACGCCGACCCCTAGAAGGGGACGATTAGGTAAACTTCCGTCCTCAAGCGGCTAGAAAGAAGCGTTTTGCAAGCAAGAAGGGTATCGTAGCTGAAGCTGAGTCACGCTCGAGAAGACATACCTCGGGGACAAAGGGCGAGAATCCCGGTGAAGGCGAGAAGCAAACGTTACTTTGTGCCCACGACTCATCTCAACCAGTGCTGTTCCTCCCGCTTCGATATGAGCCACACTTTTTGAGCAAAGCACCTTTTTGATTGTCAATCTCACGTGAGTCTTCCCATCACTACCCTTAGCATCCTTTTCCTTCTGAATCTGGACCACATATCAACTAATTTCGGATATCGTGAGTGTGACACCGACATGAAGCTTTCGATTTGGACCAGATAAAGTCCAGAAAAGATACAGACCTTCCAAAGTAACTTCACCTATCTGACGAGAAAATGTAGTCCTGGCCACTCAAATTTGGTCTGTACATTCAGCACCCAATAAATTGAGAGCCCCACTTTTACTGTACACAAGATTTTTATAATAACCGCACCTAACCAACGTAACAAGGATGAAGCGAATAGAAGAACTGGATGCGTTCATTATAAAAAACGAAGAGCTAAAAGCGACAATAGAAGCGATTGGCTGGCAGGCGTTCATTGCAGAGATACGAAAGGGGTTTGAGCACAGCTCGTTGGGGTACAGTGTTACACCCTCAAAGGTGTACGTTACTACGGACGTATCTGATATGCGATGCATGCCGTTCTGTTGAGTCCTAATATTATTTCGCCTACTATCCATAAGACCTTTCACATTCATAAACGTACCTCCTTTTAGTTCCACACGAGGAACATTCCAAGGATACTCCCGATGCTCAGTTTCCTGATAAACGC
>Ga0307380_10003156_pt1 | contig 22962 bp, 26 predicted proteins | sample UN3MG_FD_202239 | JGI IMG/M metagenome (GOLD analysis project Ga0307380, IMG submission 202239) | Soil microbial communities from Risofladan, Vaasa, Finland - UN-3 | ecosystem: Environmental > Terrestrial > Soil > Coastal area > Acid sulfate soil | place: Finland: Risofladan, Vaasa | collected... | reverse complement strand
GAACTAGATCTTATACCTGAACCAGTTTCAGAACCAGAAGAAGCTACACCTGAGCAAGCTACACCTGAACAAGTAGCTAGACTAGAACAATTAGAAAAACAAATTGCAGAATTAGAATCTAAATAGAAATTACACACATAAGAAATAATCCTAAGATTGATAGAATTTAAAAATTATACTTGAGCTGATTTCCAAGTCTCATTAAATTGTTTTAATGCCTCTTGGTATGCCTTTATTGAATCATCTCCAGAAGTAGTCAAAAATTTTTCCCATTGAGTATTGAATTTTTTTATAGTATCAATATTGGTTTCTTTGAAAATATTCTCAATTAGCTTATTTTGCTGTTTAATGTATTCAGGTCCAAGATCATTCCAAGTATGTTCCCAACTGTCGGTAACTTTTTTCAATAATTCAGAATCTGATTCTAATGCTCTCTGACAGGCGTCATGATAAGTCATCAATGTATCATTTGTAGCTTTTTGCCATTGTGCAAGTGACTCTTTCCACATACCCAAAGATGAATTATATTCTTTGAAAGCTTTATCAAATTCTGTATGTTTTGAGGAAGCACTTGAAGGCTTTTTTGACTTTGAAGGAGCTTTTTTAACCGATTTCTTTTTGAGATCTGTTTTTTTCTTGGCTACCATAAATTAGAATAAAAATAGTAGAAGTTAAATCTTTCAATAATTACCACATCTCAAAATTCAATATTTCTACATTTTAGAGGCCGTACTAAAACTTGGAGCATGCACTTTATCTTTATTTTTAAATAAATTATAGTGATGTTTGCAAAGGTTTCGCTTCTCTTTAACCCCAATACTTACGATTTGAACTGCTTTTATTTTACATTCAGAAATACTGCACTGCAATAATGCCTTTAATGTGCTTTTACTTATAAAATTTTGAAATTATATAATTACCCACCATGCTAAATTTTTATGAATGTTTGGTTTTCAGAAAAATTATGGAAGAAGATGACAAAGGAAAAAAATTCCTTGAATTAATTGATGAGCAAAATAACTTGCAATGGAGTATTATTGAAAAGTTGATCTTTCTAATTAATACAAAATGGAATTCTTCTGATACACAAAATGACCTAGAGTTATTAGTAAAAAAGCACTCTGCAATAACTAAAAGACTAAACAGCCTTGATGAAAATAACCGTATCTTATAGAGCAGAATCTACCATTAGACCAATAAACAATACTGCCAAGTAGGGGCTAGAAAACTTGAACAATGTCCAGGCTGCTTTTTCCATGGGTTTTGCAATTACCCAAGACGATAAAGCAACCATTACTGCACCTGAAGCAATTGCAGTCCATAAATATACAGGACCCACCATCGATTCATTATTTTCTGTCAACATGAAAAAGGGTGTTATTGAAAATAAAACCATAACAAAAGTAGATACTGCAATTACTCTTGATGATGTTTTTTCTGATTGGACTGCAGTTAACATTGGGACATTTACTTTATTGTAGTCTTCTTTAAAATGCAAAGTTAACGCCCAAATATGCATTGGAATCCAAATAAACACCAATCCTGCCATTGCAAGACCCATGGTCCATAAATCTGACATTGTGACAGCTACCCATCCAATCATTGGTGGAGCACCTCCACATAATCCTCCCAAAATAATATTGGTTCTAGAATTTCGTTTTAAAATATACGAGTAAACCAGAACATTGTTTACCAAACCAAATGCAATAAACCCAGTAGCCCAAAGTCCTTGCTCTAATGTAGTGGTATATGAAATTGCAAATGCAAGAACAAGTGATATTCCTGCTAAAACTAATCCAAAATTCCTTGCCTTTTCGGCAGGAAAGATCCGTTTTGAGGGCAATGGTCTAGCTTTTGTTCTCTCCATTATTGCATCAATATCTCTATCGTGGTAGTTAGTCAAAGTATTGGCTGCAGCTGACCCAGCTGCAACTGAAAATAATGCCAAAGCCCATGTTAAAGGTGAGACTTCGATATTGTAAATATTTGAGGCAGTCAAGATTGCACCAAACGCAGTAAACACTAACAAATACCATATCTTGGGTTTTGTTAATTCATAGTATACAGCAATACGTGATTCAGATTTTTGTTTCTGCAATGCTACTTCTTATCCTCTGATGTCATATATGGCATTGCCTTTTGCCTTGATTTCATTTCAATAAATGATTCTGATGATTGAATCCCGTCTATTCTTCCTATACTTTCTGATACCATCTTGTGCATTTGATCCAACGATTTTGCATACATTGTAATTAAAATATCAAATCTTCCTGTAACTTCAGCAACCTCTCTTACTCCTTCAATCTTGAACAATTCTTTTATTATGTGATCGCGTTTTTTTGAATCCATATTTACTCCGGTTAAGGCCTTTACATTGTATCCAAGTTCAGCATCGTTTACGACTATTGTAAAACGCTCAATTAATTTTCGCTTTACCAGACGCTTGATTCTTGAATATACAACTGAAGAATTGACATCGATTTTTTTTGATAATCGAGGAATAGAAATTGATGCGTCATTTGCTAATTCTGATAAAATCTGCAAATCCAGGTCATCAACTTTTGCCGTTTAAAACACCTAATCCGATAAAGATTTTGATATCTTATAAAGTTATTATTGAAAAAAATATAAAAAATATTTAAATTTTACCTTTTTTGTAAAGCATCTCTGCTACCAAAACTGCACCCTTTGCTGATCCCATTTTTTTATTGTGAGAGAATAACATATACTTTAGACCGTGTTCAAATAATTCTTCTTTCTCAACTCTACCAATTGTTGTAGTCATACCTCCTCCTACCTCTCTTTCCATTCTTGGTTGTGGCCTTGTAGGATCTTCATGGAAAGCATAGTAATCTTTAGGTGCTGAAGGTAAACCCGCAATTGAAATTGATTTGTTGTATTCATTGTAAGTTTCTTTTGCAGCTTTAGGATCAACTTCTTTTTCGGTCTCCACAAAAACAGATTCTGTATGCCCATCAATTACTGGAACACGGGTACAAGTACAACTAATTCTAATATCTGCATCTTTAATTTTTCCATTTTCTAGCTTTCCTAAGATTTTTCTTGTTTCAATTTTTACCTTTCCTTCTTCTTTTGGAATGTATGGCAAAATGTTATCTGTAATTCCCATAGCAGATACTCCTGATTTTCCTCCACCTGAAATAGCTTGCATCGAAGTCATCATAACTTTTTTTGCTCCATATTTCTCAAGTAATGGTTTTAAAGTAATTGCTAGGCCAGTTGTAGTACAATTTGGTAATGGTGCCACCCATCCCTTCCAATTTCTATTTTTTTTCTGGATGTCAAGTAATTCTGATTGTTCGTCATTTACTCCCGGAATAAGAATTGGAACATCATCTTCATAACGATAAGCAGAACTAGTAGATATGACTGGAAGTTCGGCTGCCATTCTAGTTTCAATATCTCGTGCAGCTTCTGATTCAACTGCAGAAAATACTAGATCTAGTTGTGATGTATCTATTTCATCAACTCTTCTAACAGACATGTCTTTAATATATTCAGGAATCTCTCCAGCTACATCCCAAGCAATAATTCCACTTGAGTCCCTTATTGCATCTAGATATTTTTTACCAGCGGAGCGTTCAGATGCAGCAATTTGTGTGACTTCAAACCATGGGTGATTTTCTAATGATAGAACAAATTCTTGGCCTACTGAACCAGTAACACCAATTATTGCCACACGTTTTTTACCCATGAACAAGATCTTGTTATTCAATTAATAATCGTTTTCTGGATTTAACCAAAACATACTATATTAGGAAACACTATTCTCAAGCGTGAAACTCGATTTAGCTATATCTTCACACAAACCAGTACCTCATGGCGGACTTTATTCAATACCCAATCCACAACCTGACATGTTGGATTTTAGTTCAAACGTCAATCCACTTGGACCAAGTCCTAAAGTACTTAAAACTATCAAAAATCAATTGAATACCATAAAGATCTATCCTGATTCTGATTCTTTTAACCTTAGAAAAGATCTCCAAGATTACACCAAAATTCCATCATCTCAAATTGTTGTGGGAAATGGCGCAACAGAAATTATTTATAATTTTTGCAAAGCTTTTCTGACAAAGAAAAGACCCGTCTTGATACCTGTTCCAACTTTTGGTGAATATGAAGCAGCGTCAAAACTAGCTGGAGCAAATGTGGAATTTTATAAAACAATGGATCTAAAAAAAGATATTGACAATTTTATTTTGAAACTTCCACATAATGGATGTATATTTATTTGCAATCCAAATAATCCAACCGGTCATTTACTTTCCAAAAAATTTCTAAGAAAAATAATTCTAGCTGCAAATAAAAAAAACACTCTAGTCTTTGTTGATGAATGTTTCATAGAGCTAGTCCCAGATTATAATGAATCAATTATTACATTAGTAAAAAAATTTAATAATCTTTTTGTTTTACGATCACTTACAAAGTCATTTGGATTAGCAGGAATTCGTATAGGGTATGGAATTGGAACAAAAAAACTAATTTCTATTTTAAATCAAATTAAGATTCCTTGGAACGTTTCTGGATTAGCTCAACATGCAGCATCTGCAGCTATTTCTACTCCCAATTATTTAGATAAGACAAAAAAAGTAATTCACTCTGAATTAATTTATCTAAAAAATAATATTTCAAAATTAGAAAATTTTGATTGTTTTGATTCTGTCACAAATTTTATTTTGATAAAAACAAAATTAAACTCATCACAATTGCAGCAAAAATTACTAAACAAGAAAATTCTGATACGTGATTGCAGTAATTTTCGAGGATTAAACCACAATTACATTAGAGTTGCTGTAAAAACAAGAAAAGAAAATCAAAAACTTGTAATGGCATTGGAGAACCTATGAAATCCTTAATGATTCAAGGAACATCATCGGGGGCAGGTAAATCTACTCTAGTTACAGCTTTGTGCAGAATATTTTCCAATAAGGGAATTTCAGTAGCACCATTCAAATCACAAAATATGTCCAATTTTGCTTACAAGGGTAAGGGATTTGAGATATCTCGTGCTCAGGCAATTCAAGCATTAGGTGCTAGGTGTGAAATTACACCTGATCTTAATCCAATCATGCTCAAACCACTGGGGGATTACTACAGCCATGTATATCTACATGGAAAAAAATTCAAAAAAATGCATGCCACAGAGTATTATCAAAAATTTGTTAGAACTCAAGGATTAAAAATTGCTGTAAAATCGCTTCAAAATCTTCAAACAAAATATGATCTTATAATTTTAGAAGGAGCTGGTTCTCCAGCAGAAATTAATTTAGATAAATTTGATATTGCAAATATGAAGATGGCTGAAAAGGCAAATTCACCTGTTTTACTTATCACTGACATTGATAGAGGGGGATCATTTGCAAGCATTGTGGGAACCTTGGCTCTTTTAGATAAAAAACATCAAAAACTAGTCAAAGGATTTGTTATAAATAAATTCAGAGGTGATACTAAAATCTTAACCCCAGGATTTAGAAAAATTAAAGAAAAAACCAAAAGATCCATTTTGGGGGTAATACCAATGTCTGATTTTGATCTCCCAGAAGAAGATTCATTGAATGTAAAAGCAAAAAATATGGCTTGGAGCAAAAAAAATATTGATAAAATAGATCAAGAGATTGATAAACTAAGTAAATTGGTATATTCAAATTTGAATATGAAAGAAATTGAGAGGATAATAAAATGATTATTGAATCAATAATGGTAATATTCTTTGCACTTGCAATTGATTTTACTTTAGGTGATCCAAAAAATAAATTCCATCCTACGGCGTGGATTGGATTTTTAATTGCCAAACTAGTTCCTTCTCTAAAAAACTCATCAGATAATTTGGAAAAACTAGGTGGAATTATTTTAATTCTAATTTTAAGTACCGTTGTTATTTCATTACTATCTCTGTTAGATGCAGGAATTAATTTAATTTCAATAGATTATCTTTCAGCAATAGTTTCAATAATTATAGGTGGAATTTTGCTAAAGACCACCATTGCCATAAAGGGAATGGAAAAACATGCATTAGCAGTAGTATCCTCATTAGAAAATAACAATATGACATCTGCACGAGATAATTTATCGATGATTGTAAAGAGAAACACCAAAGATTTGGATCGAAATCATGTTTTATCAGGCGTAGTTGAAAGCATTAGTGAAAATACAGTTGATGGAATTACTGGACCGATTTTTTACTTTGGATTATTTGGGTTGCCAGGTGCATTTGTATATCGTGTAATTAACACCGCCGATTCTATGATAGCATACAAGACAAACATTTTCAAAAACATTGGATGGTTTACTGCAAATTGTGACAAAATTTTAAATTACATTCCATCTAGACTCACAGGTCTAGTAATGATTTTAAGTTCAATGATTCTTGGAAACGATTGGAAAAAATCCTACAAAATAATGATGCGAGACGGGAGGAAAACTCAAAGTCCAAATGCAGGATATCCAATGGCAGCTATCGCAGGAGCTTTAGGGACAAAATTTGAAAAAATTGATCATTACTCTCTTGGTGATGGCGAGGTTTCATTTTCTAGTGAACATGTAAAGTCTGCTATTGCATTAATGAAAGTTACATCCATTATTTTTTGTGGAATTATCGTGGTTCCAATTATTCTGTTACTCTCTTATTTAGGATGGTGGATTTATGCTTAAAGAAATTAGTTCCATCTTTTCGTTTTTAACTATTATTCCAACCAATAATGCAAGTCTTGAAACCGTAGCAAAATACATGTATCTATTTCCAATTGTAGGAATTGCCATTGGACTACTTGTTGGTTCTATAGGATTTGGTCTATCATTCTTTTTAGATCCTTTGATTGTAAGCTTGTTAGTAGTCGCTTCTCTTGCTTTGATTACTGGTATTCACCATACGGATGGTTTAGCGGATTTTGTAGACGGTTTGATGACTAAAGGAACTAGAGAGAAAAAGCTTGCAGCGATGAAAGATCTTGCAACTGGTTCAGCTGGAATTGTTGCAATTGTTTTGTATCTCGTTGGACTAATTATTACCTTATCGCTTTCCACAGGATTTCAATTGTTTTTAGCAATTTTTCTGAGTGAAATAGTTGCAAAATTCTCAATGGTTTTGATGGCCAGTATAGGGAAATCAGCCTCATTGGGTTCAAATTCTCCCTTTGTAGAACTCATGAAAAATAGAAAAAAGCTTGCAGCCACTTCAATTATTACATTAATACCACTAATTGCTCTAGGGGGAACTTCAGGCTTGATAATTTTTGCCATAGGTACAACTTTAACATTATTTTTAGTTGCAATGGCAACACGAAGTTTTGGTGGAATTACTGGTGATGTGTTGGGATCTACAAATGAATTAACCCGTCTTGCCTCTCTTTTGGCATTTGTTTCAATATGATTGGAATTATCATGGCAGGGGGTAAGGGGAGTAGAATGAAATTATCTGGAGAAAAATTATTGTTAAAATACAAAAAACCTATTGTTTTACAGGTTGCCGAAGCATTAGATAATTCAAATTGCTTTTCTGAAATTATTTTCATAACAAGTCAAAATTCTCCAAAAACTAAACAGTTGTTACAAAAAAATAATTATAAAATTTTTGATACACCTGGAACTGGATATGTTGAAGATCTTAACCTTGTTCTTAAATCATTAAATGATTCTGTTTTTATCACTTCAGCTGATTTACCACTTTTAGATAGTGAAATAATAAAAAAAATTATCAAATTTTACCGACCAATTAACATTTGGACAACAATTCTTGTCACAAATTTTTTTTTGGAATCATTAGGCATGTCTTCAGAATATGGTATTAATTTTGAAAATCAAATGTGTAGCTATACCGGAATTTCCATGATTAATTCCAATAACATTTCAAATCTTGAAAACATAGAAGAGAAATTTGTAATAATTGATGATAAAAGAATAGGATTTAATGTAAATACAAAACAGGATTATAATTTACTCAGCACTGCCTGAAATTTTACCATTAATTTTTGCTTTAGAACCTGTTGGTTCTGCAAGGGTATTACCACAAGAGTTGCATGCGACAGATGTTGATGCATGAGAATACACAACTTGTTGTTCTCCACACTCACTACAATCCACTTTTTGGAACTTACTTGCAGGTTTAGGAATTTCAATATGATCTTTTTTCATGCTGCAATCAACTCAAATTTCTTAATTCTAACGCCTTTTTTATTGTATTTCTTTTTACATACGGTACAGGTCATTAATGGAGTAACTTTCTTCGTAACCTTTGCAGGCTTGGCTAATTTGGGGAATTTTTGTCCACCGTACCCTTTCTTACGCTCTGCGTGCCTACGTTCACCTCGTGCTGAACCTCTTCTTTTCCCAGCTTTGTAAATTGATATTTTTTGTTCGGTATGCACTTTACACTTTGGACAATACTTTCGCATCGTCTTGGGAATGTTCATATCAAAAAAACCGACTTCCCGGTAATTTAAGCATTGAATCTATAATAGGCGCAAAGTCCAAAAAAGTATGTGATTAGCCACCTAGCTAAATCAATCATCTCATTAAATTCGGTAGCAATGGGTGACAGAAAAGCCGATCTGGTATTAAAAAACTGTTCTTTGATATCTGTATACACTCGAGAAATTATTCCAAAAACACAGATCTCAATTGTAGGACAACGTATTGCCTATGTAGGTCCAGACGCTAGCCATACAATCGGTTCAAAAACTGTCGTAATAGATGTAGAAGGAAAATATGTTAGTCCTGGTTTTGCTGATCCTCATATTCACATTGATCAATTTGTTTTACCATCAGAGCTTGCAAAAAAATCCCTTCTATGTGGGGTGACTTCTCTTTTCTCTGATCCTATTGATATCGTAAGTGTTGCAGGATACAGAGGATTTCAAGAGTTTCTAAAACAAGGAGAAAATTTACCAATCCGAATTTTTCAAGTTGTTCCAGGTGGTCTTCCTGTAGATAGAAAGTTCAGCAATAGTAAGACCCTTTCATTATCACAAGAAAAAACTGCAATCAAGCATCCGAATGTTCTTGGAATGGGAGAGGTTTTCTCTTGGACAAAAGTTACCCTAAGAGATTCTAAAACGATACAATCATTATCGGCAATGCTTGATAATGGATGTATAATAAATGGCCATACTGCAGGGGCCAGTGGAAAAAAATTGAATGCCTATGTTTCATCTGGAATTTTATCTTGTCATGAACCAACTAACTATGATCAAGTTTTAGAACGACTTCGTTTAGGAATGTGGATAATGATTCGTGAAGGATCTATAAGGCGCGATCTAAAAGAAATTATTCCAAAGATATTATCTCATAGAATTTATCTAAACCGTTTGATGTTTTGTTCTGATGGACTTCATCCATTAGATATTACAAAATATGGCCATATTGATCATTGTATTAAAGAGTCAGTAAAACTTGGATTAGAACCAATAGATGCTATAACTATGGCTTCAAGGAATTGTTTTGATTATTATAATATGGGCAAAGATTTGGGAGGAATTGCACCTGGAAAATTAGCAGATATTATTATTTTTAATGATTTGAAATCTATAAAACCATCTAAAGTCTTTGTGGGTGGGAAATTAGTTGTTTCTAACGGAAGTATTGTTTCTCCAATTAACAAGAAGATTATTCCTTCTTGGATTAAAAATACTGTAAAACTAGAAAAATTCTCTAACAAAGATTTTGAAATTAAATCAAAAAAGAAGATGGTCCAAGCAACTACTATATTCATGCAAACGGAGATTATCACCAAATTAGGTTCAACAGAATTAGATACATCAAATGGAAACGTCATGTCTTCAACGGATAAGGATGTGTGGAAGGTTGCAGCATTTGATAGAATCCATGGAACAAAAGATCATGTTGTTGGGTTTCTTGAAAATTTTGGTGCAGATATAGGTGCCTTTGCTTCAACTTGGAGTTTTCATGAAAATGATTTAATTGTTATTGGTTCAAATGATTCTGATATGGCAGTAGCAGCAAACACACTTCGAAAAAATCAAGGAGGTCTAGTAGTGGTAAAATCTGGAAGGATAGAAGCATCTCTACCTTTACAGATGGCTGGAATTATCTCTACAGATTCTTTTGAAAAAGTTTCATCGAACTTTGAACAAATCAATAACACAATAATTGATTCAGGATGTAAATTTTCAAGACCCCATCTAATTCCACTATTTCTACCATTCTTGGCTCTTCCATCTGTACGAATCCTTTCCAGGGGAATAGTTGATGTCAAGAAGAGATTATTCATTGATCCAATCAATTAAGTTATGTTAAAAAGGGGGATTTAGGGGATTATAGTAGAATCTTAATGGCATCAATTCAACAAGGACCAAATGGACCTGTTTTAGTTCTAAAAGAAAGCGCTTTACAACAAAAAGGTAAAGACGCTCAGCAGAATAACATAGCTGCTGCAAAATTGGTCGCATCTTTGGTCAAAAGTAGTTTAGGACCAAGAGGTTTAGATAAAATGTTAGTTGACTCCCTAGGAGATGTTACTATTACAAATGACGGTGCAACTATTTTAAAAGAGATTGATGTTCAACATCCAGCTGCAAAAATGATGGTTGAAATTGCCAAAACTGTTGATAATGAAGTTGGAGATGGAACCACATCTTCAGTAGTTTTTGGAGGTACTCTTTTGGCAAGAGCTGAAGATCTTCTTAAAAAAGATGTTCACGCTTCAGTAATTATTGACGGCTTTCAGGCAGCTGCCGAAAAAACTTTAGAAATTTACTCTGAGATGGCAAAAACCATTAAATCTGATGATAAAGAATCTCTTTTGAAAATTGCAACCACTAGCATGCAATCCAAATTGATTTCAGAGGACAGTGACATACTTTCTAAAGTAGTTGTAGATGCTATTCTAAGCGTTGTAACAAAGAAAGGTGAAACTTACTCAGTTGATCTTGATAATATTAAAGTAGAAAAGAAGACCGGTGGTTCAATACAAGATACTCATATTGTTAAAGGGATAGTTTTGGATAAAGAAATTGTTCATAGTGGAATGCCCACAAGAATCGATAATGCAAAAATTGCTCTAATTAACAGCGCACTTGAAATTGAAAAAACTGAAATGAGTGCTGAGATTAGAATTACAGATCCTACACAAATGCAGATGTTCTTAGAGGAAGAAAATAGAATGCTCAAAGGAATGGTTGACAAACTTCATGATATTGGTTGCAATGTCTTAATCTGTCAAAAAGGAATTGATGATATCGCACAACATTATCTATCAAAATATGGAATTTTAGCTGTACGACGTGTAAAAGAAAGTGATATGACTAAACTTGGAAAAGCTACAGGAGGACGAGTTTCAGCAAATCTTGATGATCTTTCAGAAAAAGATCTAGGATCGGCTAGTCTTGTTCATCAAAAGAAAGTTGAATCTGATAAATGGGTTTTTGTTGAAGGTTGCAAAAATCCTCAATCAGTTACCATGTTAATCAGAGGTGGTTCTCAAAGAGTAATTGATGAAGTAGATCGTTCTATTCATGATTCTTTGATGGTAGTAAAAGATGTAATTGAAAAACCTCAAATTGTTGCAGGTGGAGGAGCTCCAGAAGCTTATGCAGCTTCTCAACTTAAAGAATGGGCTGATAACTTTGAAGGAAGAGAGCAACTTGCAATTAAAAAATATGCCGAAGCACTTGAAATTATTCCCCTCACTATCGCAGAAAATGCAGGGATGGATCCAATTGATACTATGGCAAAACTTAGGGCAAAACAGAGTCAAGGAAGAAAATGGACTGGAATTGATGCTAGAAACACAAAGATTGCAGATATGCTTGTAATTGATGTTATAGAACCCCTTGTAGTGAAGGAGCAGATAATAAAATCTGCAACAGAAGCAGCGTGTATGATTCTAAGGATAGATGATGTTATAGCTACTTCAGGCGCCCCTGGTTCTTGATCTTAAAGATATAATTTCCTGAAAACTTAAGAATTTCATTTCATTTGATTTAGTGTGTATCGAATAGGAATAGATTTAGGTGGAACAAAAACTGAAGGGATTTTACTTGATGATTCATTCAATGCCATACAAAGAAAACGGTTACCAACTCCCAAAACTAACTATCGAGAAATTATAGAAACAATTCAATATCTTGTAAATGATTTATCCGTGGAAATTACAGATTATACTGTGGGAATTTGCACTCCTGGTGCAATATCAAAAAAAACTGGTTTGATCAAAAACAGTAATACTCAATGTTTGATTGGAAAATCAATAAAAGAAGATTTAGAAAAAAAACTAGATAAAAAAATTTCAATTGAAAATGACGCAAATTGTTTTGCTATATCTGAGGCAACCATGGGTGTAGCAAAAAACAATTCTATGGTTTTTGGTGTAATTTTGGGAACAGGTGTTGGGGGTGGGATAGTAATTGATGGCAAAATTCATCACGGAAGGACAAACATTGCAGGTGAATGGGGTCATCACACTTTACACAAAAACGGAAAAAGTTGTTATTGTGGTAAAAAAGGATGTGTAGAATCCTACATCAGTGGACCTGCACTTGAGTACCGATGGAAAGAATTGACTAGCAAAAACCAACCTTTGCCTGAAATAATAACTTCTTCAGATGATTCCAAATTCATACAGTGGAAGCAGGAATTTTTAGATAATTTTGGCACAGGTCTTGCAAATGTTATAGATATACTAGATCCAGATGTTATTGTGCTTGGAGGGGGACTCTCAAATATAGACTTTCTATACTCTGATGGAATCAAAAACGTTTATGAAAAAGTTTTCAGTGACCTTGTTGATACTCCAATCCTAAAAAATAATCTTGGAGATTCTGCTGGGGTATTTGGGGCGGCCTTACTAAATTAGATTATTTGGAGAATCTCCTCATAACATTTTCTAATCATCAGTGTATTTTGATTGGATTGCAAGAGCCTTATCTACTATCTCATTTACATTTGCACCTAATTCCGCGCTAATCAAAATTAACCCAGCTCCTCCAATCGGAATAGTTACTCGATATATTTTCTCATATTTTGCCATGGCAAATATGGGCTTACCAATTTTAGAAACTGTCTTTTTTCTTGTAGCCCATCGATAAATTGCTTGAGATAAGGATAGCTCAGTTTCTTCTTTGGTAAGATAATTTGTAATTCCTGGTTTCATTTTGTCATATAATTCTCCATAATCATAGATTCCTACATATCTAATTTGATTATCACAATTTAGAACTTCATCACATATTTTTTCATAATTCATAACAAATCAATTGAACACTCAAATAATAATAATTACTAAATAATGGGATAATAACTGATAATTTCTTCTATTGTGGTTCAATAGTTGCTGGAGGTTTACTTGAAATTGTATATGTCACCCAGGTTACATCCTCAATCTCGTTTGTAATTCTATTGCTCATTTTTTCTAATAATCCATGTGGAAGTCTTGTCCAATCTGCAGTCATTGCATCAATAGAATCCACAACCCTTATCATTACAATATTTCCATATTTTCTTTCATCTCCAACTACTCCCACTGCTTTATCATCACCTACCGCAGCATAAGCCTGCCAAACATCTCCGTAAAGATTCGCCTCTATCAATTCCTCTTCAACAATTTTACTTGCACGTTTAGAAATCGCAAGTTTTTCTGGAGTAATTTCTCCAATTATCCGTACGGCAAGTCCAGGTCCAGGAAAGGGATGACGCATGAAAAGTTTTTCTGGAACTTTTAGAATTTTAGCAATCTCTCTTACTTCATCCTTGTATAATTCTCTGAGAGGCTCCAAAATTTCTAAATTTAACCAATCTGGAAGACCCCCTACATTATGATGTGATTTTATCACAGCAGCTGGACCTTTCGAAACTCCACTTTCTATCACATCTGGGTACAAAGTTCCTTGGGCTAGCCATTTGAAAGGTCCATTTTTTTCTGCAAAGTCTGAAAAAACTGTAATAAATTCTTCACCTACAATCTTTCTTTTTATCTCCGGATCCTTGACTCCTTTTAATTTATTCAAAAAAGTTTCAGACGCATCTATTCCGGTAAAATTTAAATTAAAATTATTTTTAAACATCTCATCAATTTCTTTTTCCTCATTTAATCGTAATAACCCATTATTTACAAAAACACACTTTAATCTGTCTCCGATGGCTTTGTGTATTAACAGGGCAGCAACAGTTGAATCTATTCCTCCACTTACGCCACACAAAACATTCCCTTCGATTTTTGCAATTTTTTTCACTTCAGATTCAATAAATCCTTCCATGGTCCAGTCTTGTTTTGCACCACAAACTTTTAGTACAAAATTTTTGAGAATTTCTGTTCCTTGTTCAGTGTGAACTACTTCAGGATGAAACTGAATGCCATAAATTGACTTTTCATCAGACGCGATCGCAGCAGCTTTTGCACTTTCTGTATGACCTATGACTTCAAATCCTGGTGGTATTTCTTCGGCTTCATCCCCATGACTCATCCACGCTCTAACAGATTCTCCTATTCCGTTTAGAAGATCTTTATTGTTATCAATTGTAAGTAATGATGAACCATATTCCTTGTTTGCTCGTTTTACTTTTCCACCAAACTTATTTACAATTAATTGATGTCCATAACAAATTCCAAGAAGCGGCAATTTCATATCAAAAATTTTATCATCTGGTGTTGGGGCATCTGAATTATAGACACTAGATGGACCTCCTGAAAAAATAATACCCTTGGGATTGTGTTTTTGTAGTTCTTCTAAAGTAATATCATAAGGAACAAGTTCTGCGTAAACTGAAAAATCTCGAATCCTTCTACAAATAAGATGACTATATTGAGAACCAAAATCTAAAACAACAATTTTATCCATTTGATCACTTTTTGATGTTCTCTAACATGCGCGTAAATGACCAACCTGCGGTATTAATAATTTCATTTACTCTTTCTTTTTCTTTATAATTTTTAATTATTATTTCACGGATTTCTGAGCCATTTTTATTAATTATATAATCGATGATGGAATCTTTTTGTATTTTTCCACTATCTGCATCTGCAGCATCCTTTCGCTTCATTTCCCCAATAATTCTATCTATAAAAAAAGACTTGAAAGGAGGAACATCTACAGCAATTCCCATATCATTTTCTAAAATTATTTCAACCTGTTCTGGTGTTACAAACGCATTAGCGATAACTTTACCATCATTTCCGTTAGTAATAGGAATGGATTTTTTCTCTTTTACTATGATTTCTTCAGGAATTATTTTTGTACTTTCTAGAGAGGATGCTTTAGTAAAACTAGAATCTTTTAACATCGAGTCTAAAACAAAAAGTCTTTTTTCAAGTATTTCTATGGCTTGGGTATATTTGCCGATTTGTTTAACCAAATCTTCTCTCCAACTAGCAATTTCTTTAATCTGTTCCTCGGAATGTGCCATATTTGAACTCAAGTGGATATGGCTATTAAATGCATTCTAGGTAATTATGATATCTAGATATTGATACGGGATCTTTTTAAATCCCATAATTGGACTAGATGTTGTAAATAATTCAGATTTTGTTTTTGTTGCTAGCCATTCTAACAAGAATTTACCTTTTCTTAATTTTTTTAGTTTTATTGTTCTTTCTGAGGCTTTGGTATTGGAAAATTTTCCAATTCTTTTTCCAAAATCCATTCCAAATAAAATAATTTTTTTTGCATTAAAATAACTGGCAAGAAAAACCGCTCGATCTCCATCCGTAAATCCACCAAAATTCTGTAACTTTCCAAAAGATCTAGTCTGTGTAGTTCCAACACAATTTTTGAAATTTTTAATTAAATTTAGTTTAGAAATATTATCACCATGAGCATGAACAACAAAAATTGTTTTAGACTTTGCAATTTTTCTAAATGTTTCTTCATCGCCATCAAGATCTGTAACTATAATATCTGGAATAATTCCACTTTCAATCAGATGTTTTACTGCACTATCTGCCACAATCTTTGCAGTTTTTTTATATTTCTGTAAGATAGGAATAGCATAAGACAAGGATGGACCCGCACCTACTACGAAAACGTTTTGATTTTTAATTAACCTTTGAATTTTTTTCATATGATTTTCGTTTCTTAACAAAGAGTCTAATAATTTAGCAGAATACGTATCTCCTTTCTTTTCATAGTTGAATTCCTTTAAAATTTCATTATATCTTGAATCCCATCCTGAAATCACCATATGACTAAAATTACTATAGTCCATCATAAATCATGTGACAAAACTTGGAAACATAGGCGTAGGTGGGAAAAACCCAGTACGTATTATGGGAATTTTAAACACTAGTCCTGAATCGTTTTATAAAAGATCTATTAAAACCACAAAACAAAGCATTTCAAATTCTGTAAGAAAAATGGAATTTGAGGGGGCCGATTTTATTGATATTGGTGGAATGTCAACTGCTCCTTATTTATCCACAATAGTTTCTGAAAAAGTAGAATTTAATCGAATTTCAAATGCAATAAAAATAGTTCAAAATGTTTCAAATCTTCCTATTTCTGTAGATACATGCCGGGCAAGCGTAGCAAAATCTGCATTGGATCTTGGAGTTGATATTATCAACGATATTTCTGGGCTAAAATATGATGATAAAATGATTGATGTTATTTCGACATATGATCCTTCATTAATTCTAGGTGCCTTTAGCCCGAAAAAATTATCAGGGAACCAAATAGTTCAAACTAAAAATCTTTTAAAGAAAAGCATTGACATGTTAAAAAAAATTGGTTTCTCGTCAAGCAAAATAGTCGTAGATCCTGCCATTGGATTTTTTAGGAGATCTGGAAAGAATCCTTTTTTTACCAAAATTAATTCTGATTGGGTTTTACGGGATATTCAAATTTTACAAAGCTTAAATTTAATAAAACAACAATACCCAATCCTGATCTCAGTTTCAAACAAATCTTTCATTGGAAAACTTTTGGGAAAAGAAAATCCATCTGATCGATTATTTGGATCAATTGCAGCAGAGGTAGTATCTGTTCAAAATGGAGCTGATGTCATACGAACTCACAATGTTTTAGAGACAAAAGATGCAATTCAAGTAGCGTTAAAACTATCTAAAAGAAACAAAGGCTTATAATCATTATTTGACTTTCTTAACAAGGTTCAATTGGAATTTAAAGAAGGATTAACTTTTGATGATGTTCTTCTTGTCCCAAAATATTCTGATATTACAAGCAGATCTCAAACTGATTTAAGTACCAAACTATCTCGAAACATCTCTCTTAATATCCCATTTACTAGTGCCAATATGGATACTGTCACAGAATCTGCAATGGCAGTTGTTATGGCCCGTGCTGGAGGGATAGGATTTATTCACAGATTTTTAACAATTCAAGAGCAAGCAAATGAAGTTCTTAAGGTTAAAAGATCGGGTAGTGTAATTATTGAAAATCCATATACTATCAATCAGGATAAAACCGTACAAGATGCTATCGACTATGCTAATGAAAAGGAAGTATCTGGGCTTTTAGTTGTTGATTCAAATTCAAAACTTGCAGGGATTGTTACAGATCGAGATTTATTATTTGAGAAAAATACTACCCATCTAATTAAAGATGTAATGACTAAAGATGTTGTTACTGCTAAATCTGGAACGAGTCCAGAAGAAGCAAAAGAAATTTTACACCAACACAGAATAGAAAAATTGCCAATTGTAGATGAATCAGGTTCTATTACAGGTCTTATCACTAGTAAAGACATTACAAATATTGCAGCATATCCCTTAGCTTCTAAAGATCAAAAAGGAAGACCTCTAGTAGGAGCTGCAGTTGGAGTAAAAGGTGACTTTTTAGAAAGAACAGAAGCTCTATTGAACGCAGGTGCTGATGTACTTGTAGTTGACATTGCACATGGTCACAGTGAAAATGCAATTAACACTGTTCGAAATATCAAAAAAGCATTTCCGGATAGTGAATTAATTGCTGGAAATGTTGCAACCTCTCATGGGGCTGAAGATTTAATCAAGGCAGGTGTGGATGCAGTCAAGGTAGGTGTAGGATCTGGCTCCATTTGTATTACCAGAGTAATTACGGGATCTGGAGTACCACAATTGACTGCTGTAATGGATTGTGCAAAAATTGGTCGTGAATATAGCATTCCCATAATTTCAGATGGCGGAACTAGAACATCAGGTGATGCTACCAAGGCATTAGCAGCTGGTGCCTCTTCTGTAATGATTGGAAGTATGTTAGGGGGAACAGATGAATCTCCAGGCACCGTGCTGACTAAAAATGGAAAACGTTTCAAAGTTTACCGCGGAATGGCCTCACTAGGAGCCTCTTTAGGAAGAAAATCAAAAGATTCAGGATCAGTTTCATTTGATGATGACCTTAATGACTATGTTGCAGAAGGGGTTGAAGCTATGGTCCCATACAAGGGAACAGTCACTGATATTCTCAAACAGTTAACTGGTGGTGTTCGTTCTGGTCTAAGTTACTGTGGTGCCCATAATATTACTCAAATGCAAGATAATGCAGAATTTATTAAAATGTCAAGAGCTGGATTTGCAGAAAGTCAACCTCATGATGTTTCAGTAATGTAAATAATAAAATTTAAAATTGCAAAAATAAAAAAGAATTAATCTCAAGCCATTCTTTTTATTTACTTATGAATTGAATAGTCTAGATGTCTTGTACCATGATGAAAACACCTAATCTAAAATATAGAATCGTTCATCCATTAATCATTTTTTCACACAATCAAAGTATAATTGAAGAAATAAGAATACTTTGAAAACACCAAAACTTCATAAATAGAGCCTTAATTATTATTAATCCAAATGGATTCGGAATTGGATCACATTAGATCCTTAATCAAAATGGATATGGGTGATCCATACCGACTTGAACACATTAAATCCAGATTAGATCAAAATAAAAAATTAACACTTTCAGATACAAAATATCTTAATGGCTTGTTGACTTTATCAAATCTTCGAGATGTTGAAAGTATTGAAAATCAAATAATAACAACTAGGCATTCAATACCCTTGGAAGTAAATTCTGAATTTACTTATTGTTGGAATTGCAACGCAAAGAATCCAATGGCTAATGCCTATTGTACTAATTGTGAATCAGAAATAGGTATGGTAAAATCCACTATTGAAATTCGTTTACCAAAAAAGGTCTCTTTAACTAAAAAAATAAGAACTGAATTAGTAATATTGGGATTTATTTTACTGATTTTTGGAAGTGGTGCTTTTATTGTTCCCTTTGGGGAGACTGGTTGGTTTGTTCAAAATATGAATTCCTTTTGTGAGAGTGCCTTGGGATTAACTACACAAGTTTTTTTTGAAGAACAAAGATCAAAGGATTGTACTATGGCCTTTCAACTTTTATTATTAGCTAATTTTCTAGTCATCATAGGCGTGATTTTAATGATATTAGGCTTCTGTGTAAAAAAAACTGTTTTTCAAAATAAACCAAAACCTGAATTAAAGTAAGGATTAGATTTGACAGAAGAGAAAATTGACAAAATTAAATTCTTTATTGAACAAAAAAACTATTTATTTTGAAATCTTTTTTAGTTTTTGAAATTTAACTATATGCTTAAGAAAATAACCATACTAAGAATTTATCACTACATCATAAATAGACCCTTTTTGATTATTATTCCAGATGGATTCCCTATTAGACCAAGTTAACGCTTTGATCAAAATGCAAGTAGGAGATCCATACCGACTCGAACACATTAAATCCAGGGTAGAAGAAAACAAAGTACTTGCATTATCAGATAAGAAATACATAAGTGACCTGTTGGATAGTCATATTAGAAATGCTGAAAGCGATGAAAATCAAACTTCAAAAATAGAATCAACTTCAGCTTCACCGGTAAATTTTGATTCTAATAATTGTTGGAAATGCGGAAATAAAAATACCCATCTTGCAAAATTTTGTAATAATTGTGGAAGTTCAATAGAACAATTAGCTGACACACCAAAGGTGACTTCTGAAAAACCAACCCCCGATTCCCAATCTTGGATTCAAACGAGATCAACAACTATGCCAAAACGGCTGGGAAAAGGAAAAAAAATCTTGATCGGCATAGGAATATTAGTGATTTTGATTGTCATTGTTGGATTAATGATGGGTGACGAATTTTTGGAAACTATTGAGAATGTAGTAAACGGTTTGCAACAACAAATAGGTTCTCTATTAGAAGGACTATCAGTCGATTTAAAGATCCCTTTTAACTTTCAGTAGGATATTATGGTTTTACGAGTAATTACTGTTCCAAAATATAATTCGTTAATTTTTTAAGCAGTATATCACATCGTTGAATTGTGTTATCTAAAAAAACTATTATCGGAATTATAATTGGCAGTATAATTATTGCACTTGGAGCTGTTTCTTTAATAATGAACCTGGGACCAGTTTCAATAAATGACTTTAATGATTTCGTTGAAACAGGAGATCAGGCATCCTATACTATTCTTGCACCTGCAAATACGACACAATCCATGAAAATAAGCGGGGATACTTTTGATCTAAATCTTAAAAGCCCCGGAGATGGCTTACAAATTCCAAAAAAATCATATGAAAAGGAACTAAAATTAGATTGGGTACACTTTGAAAACGGAGAGACAAAAATTCAAATTCAAAATACCGGAAAAACAGAATTAGAAATCACAGGAATTCTAATTCAAAGTTTAGATCCAATCTGGTTTACTTATGACCTTATGGTCATTATAACAGGATTGGTAATAATTGGATTTAGTATGGGATTTACGTTGAGAAAACCAAAGGGATTTTAATTTAATTTCGCAGAAGGATAAGAACCTAAAGTTTTCATAAACAATGTTTCAGTTTTAATTTCTTCAAGCATTTTTGAAATGTGTGGATTTTTTGAATGACCTTCAAAATCCACATAAAAATTGTATTCCCAATTTGTTGATTTTGTTGGCCTTGATTCAATTTTGGTTAGATTGATGTTATGCTTCTGAAAGTTCTCAATAATTCTGAAAAGAGATCCAGGTTCATGAGTTATCGAAAATATTATCGATGTTTTGTCATTTCCAGTTTCCACACTGGTTTTTTTAGATAGAACGAGGAATCTGGTATAATTGTTAAGATCGTTGGTAATTTTTTCTGACAGTATAGGCATCTGATAAATCTGGGAAGCAGATTTACTTGCGATACATGAAATATTTGCTTTGTTTATTTCTTTGATAATTCTTACACTTCCGGCAGTATCATAAGTTGGTACTGTTCTCATGTTGTGCTTCTGGATAAAATCCCTACATTGTCCTAAGGCTTGAGGATGTGAATAAACGGTATCAACCTCTTCTAATTTACCATTTCCAATTAAACAATGTTCTATTCTATAATAAATTTCACCTACTGCATTTAGGGAAGTGGAATATAGCAGATCATAACTTTCTCCAACACTTCCTTCCAAGGAATTTTCTACTGGTAAAACTGAATAATCTGTATCGTTGGACGCTGTACTTTCCAAAACTTGAGCAAATGTTGGTAGTGGAACGGTTTTGATCTCTTCTGTAAAAAATGATCTAGATGCTGCTTCACTATATGCCCCTCGCTCCCCTTGGAACGATACTTTAATCATTTTTTATACTCACAGTTGAACAAAATCACTGTTACCAAAATCTGTTGACAGTTTTCTTTCATCAATCCATGAACATTCAGTACATTTTATAGCATCACGCATTGGAACAACTTTGCCACCACACTTTCGACATTTTGTAAATAATACTCCTAAATTTGGTTCATCTATCGCTGCATGAATAGTTCCATTAAGATGATTTAAAATTTTTAGAGTAACAATATCATTCGCCAATGCCACATTTTTTTTTCTGAGATTTCTTATTGAACAAACACACTCTACTTTTGATGTTGTTGGTTTTCCATTTATGTAATCAATTGTTACTGCAATCATCGAAGACATAGCTGCAGCCACAGTACCGATAATAATATCTCCAACTCGCGGAATCGATAACATCTTGGGATGGCTAATACTGGCAATACGCGTTGTTTTATCTAGATTTTGTTTGCCCACAGTAGATGCACGTACCATATCACCATCATCAAATGTGTTGTATCCAGCCTCAAATTCTTCAATTGATGCTATTTTATCTCCTGGAAATGCTATTGATTCAGACATACTGTGATCCTCTATTTTATGATTATAATTGTTTGTGGTTCTGATATTGGATAATTCATATAACTTTGAAAAAATTTCAAAAAATGATGAAGGCCTTAGTGTATGAGGAGTATACTACAAATGATGATTTTTCTAAAATTTTAAAAATTAAAGATATACCTGAACCAATACCTCGATCAAATGAAGTTATTTTTAAAGTAAAATCTGCTGCCTTAAACTATGATGATATCTGGGGCATGAGAGGAAAACCTCTTGCTATACCTCTTCCACATATTTCTGGAACAGATGCAGCAGGTGAAGTAATCGCTATTGGAAGCGAAGTAAAAAATATCAAAGTAGGTGACAGAATTGTTTCTCACGGAAATATGTCTTGTCGTACTTGCAAATATTGCACTGCTGGACGAGAATATGATTGCAAACAGAGAAAAATATGGGGATTTGAAACAGGCCCTCTTTGGGGAGGATATTGTGAAATTACGCACCTACCAGAAGAAAACGTTGTAAAAATTCCGGAAAATGTAAGTTATGACGAAGCTGCGGCGGCATCGATGACTTTACTAACATCATGGCATATGTTAGTAGGTAGAGCAAAAATTCAACCAGGACAATTAGTTTTAGTAATGGGGGGAAGCTCAGGGATTGGAACTTTTGGAATACAAATAGCAAAATTATTTGGTTGCACTGTAATTGCTACCTCCAGTCCTGATAAATTAGATAAATTGTTAGATCTTGGAGCAGATTTCGCTGTAGATCATAGGCGAGATGATTGGAATCGAGAGGTCCGTGAAATTTCAAAAAAAATCCCTAAACCATTTGGGGATATTTCTGGCATAGATGTAATTTTCGAGCATATTGGAGGTTCACATT
>Ga0307380_10003149_pt1 | contig 22990 bp, 18 predicted proteins | sample UN3MG_FD_202239 | JGI IMG/M metagenome (GOLD analysis project Ga0307380, IMG submission 202239) | Soil microbial communities from Risofladan, Vaasa, Finland - UN-3 | ecosystem: Environmental > Terrestrial > Soil > Coastal area > Acid sulfate soil | place: Finland: Risofladan, Vaasa | collected... | reverse complement strand
GACATGCCCGTTGCTCCATAACAGAACCTGGATATTCCCGCTGGTACAATACACCAGCAGGAGCAACGGGCTCTCATCCCCATCTTGCGTGGCCATGCGCCGGGTGCCACCGGCGGCTCGCCCGCCAGTGCTATCGCCCACGCGCCTGGGCCAAGCTGCACCTCCATGCACGTCTATGGCTGATAGCTAAAGGCCGACAGCCGATAGCCCGCCTGAGTGTGGCACCGGTTTCCCAACCGGTGCTGACGGTTGAGCTTTTGTGCCGTCTCCGGCCTCTCTCTGCGTTCTCGGCGCCCTCTGCGGTGAATCCCCCGCCTTTTCCCTTCGCCATTCGCTATTCGCTATTCCCCAATCCCCAATCTCCAATCCCCAATTGCTTCTCCCCTTGCCTCCCCCGCCCCCCTCTGTTATCCTCTCTCCCCCTTGACCAATGGCGGCTGTCGGGGCCGCTTCCTCGGGAGGACCGTGACCTGTGCCGCAAAGCCAACCCAACCGCCGCCCCCGCGTCCGGCCGACTCGCTTTCCGAGCCGTCCCGATTCTCGGGATGAGGAAGCGGCCATTCGACAGCCGCGCTACCGCGTCCTGACGCCCGTCGTCTGGCCCAACAGGTACGGTTCGAGCATGACCCGGTGGAGCCACGAGCGCTCGCGGAGAAACACCCCCCATAGTCAGCAACGCGCGATGGCGTATTACGTGGAGACTGCATAAACAGAGGCTATGCCTCATCGAGACCTGACGACCGGGGTTTCCCATGGACTGGGTTGATCTGCTCATAACGCCCCTTGCAGGCGCCGCTGTCGGTTTCGGGGTCTGGTACTTCCAATCGAGAATCGATGCACTCCGACGCGCGCAAGAACGTCTGCATGATGAGCGGCGCAAAGCGTACGCCGGGGTGCTTGAACCGTTTATCCGCGTGTTTGCCGGCTTGAAGAACCCGAAGGAAAGCCAGAAGGCGATGGCTCATATGTCATCGTTCGAGTACCGGCGTACCGCCTTCGAGTTCAATCTGATCGGCTCCGACAATGTCGTGAAAGCCTTCAACAATCTCATGCAGTACATTTTCCGTTTCGGACAACAGGACAGTGCCGAAAGCGACCCGAAGGCCCTCATGCGCTTATGGGGGCTGTTCCTCTTGGAAATCCGTCGTGATGTGGGCGAGCCCAATACAAAGCTCGGCCACACGGACATGTTGCGAGCAATGATCACGGATATCGATGCCACCGGGAAAGAGGCGATTTGACGGGCAGCGCATGGGCGACCGCCGCAGCCGACCAGCGCCCGGACAGCGATGGACCATCCTCTGACGCGGGTTCCGCTCCCGCCTGCGCCACGCAACTGTGCAGGGAGTTGTTTCGTGCCATCGGGGGGTCAGAAGGGGGTCAGGCTTACTTCTGATGCCCCGCGCGCTTGAAGAGGCATCAGGATGATTTGTCCATCGGCTGGTGACGGCGCCGAACCTGTCAGAACGTCTGCCAAACCAGCTCACATTGCCAGGAACCTCTTCCTGAAACCCTCTCGACCTGCGAGCTACCGGCTGGAGAACAATCCTGGCTCACGGTTGTGCATACGGGACATGGCCTATGAAAACAGCCTTGATTTGGGTCCTCATCGTTGTCTGCATCTCGTTAGCCAGCCTGAAGATCATTGGCCTGGTGTATCTCCTGTTTGCAGGCCAAGACGCCAAAGATGCGTTGTGGTATTGCAAGCAGTCTGCGCATGCACTAGCGCTGGTCTGCGTCGGCGTCTGGCTTCTGCGACGGGGAAAGGTGTCAGGATGATTTCTGCGCCGCCCGGTAGAGGGCCCGAACGCGCCAGAACGTCTACCAAGGGAATTCGTGATGCTCGCAGGGTCCCCTTGTCGCCTTCCCGTCCTCGGGCTGTGACGTAGGGTACCCTCAGGGACAAAGGGCCGGCCAAATGATCGCCTACGACGAATTCGGCCGACTCAGGTTGGCCCAGTTCATGCCCCAGGCTGAGATCATCGAACTGGATGACTGGCAGTTCATGGGTCGCACATGGGTCGGCGAGGCAGTTGGCTTTTCTGAGTGGCTGTGCCTCAAATCCGAACCCTCGGTGCTCCGGTCGCTGTCGCTCGATTTCTCCGGTCTGCCGGCCACCGTCGCAGCGTCCGTTCTAAAACGGCTCCGGTTGCCGCTGCGGGCGCGCATGAACTCTGAGGAAATCGGCGCCGCCCTTGGCCGGCCGAGGCTCGTCTTTACGTTTGCCGGCGGACGTCGGTCCTACGAGTACGCGTACGGAACTGACTTTGCGTACAGCGTGTCGTGTACCGTGCACGAAACGCAAGGACTGATCGATGTGGTTGTCATGAGACCGCTCGACGAGAGCAGCGATGAGGACGTCTGATTGTCCGCTGGCGAAACCAGGATGAAGGAGGCCTCCGCACGCTGCATCTTGACGTACATCCTCGCCCGTCCCTCTTGCCTTGTTGCCTCGTAGCCTCGTTGCCTCGTAGCCCGGTTGCCTCGTTGCCTCGCCGTTCGCCTCTTACCCTTCTGCCTTCTCAATTCTTTGCTTCTTTCTGTGCCCTCTGTGTCATCTGTGGATCAAGCCGTTTGTGACGCGCCGTTTCGTACGGCAGGCGCTGCTATCCACAGAGCGCACGGAGGACCAGAGATTCGGCCGCGTCACGCCGCCTCAGACTCTGAGCCCTTCCCCTTTGCCATCTCCGTGCTTTGGTGCCTCCGTGGTTCACCTCGCGCCGTTCCTGTTGCCTGACTGCCTGGACGGGGAAAGGTGTCAGGATGATTTGTGCGACGACTGGTCGAGGGCCCCAAGGTGTCAGAACGTCTGCCAAGCCAGCTTATGGTGCCAGGAGACTCTTCCTGATACCTCTTCTTCGTGAATCGTATCCCGCGTCCCGACCTGACCGCGCCTATCGCCGTCGCCTCAGTACTGCAATCGCTCCGAGCGCAAGCAACGTGAGCGAACTCGGTTCGGGAGCCGCGTCAAGCGTGAAGCTCAACATCCCGTCCGCGGTCGCCGCACTTCCTGGTATATACGGGTTGTTTGAGATTGAATAGTAATAATGCAGGTCATACTCGACCCCGGGCTGAAGCGTGCCCGTCACACTTCCGGCCTCCTCGGAGACTAAGTCTCCGCCGGCCTGCCCCAGCGTGAAGCTTTCGTCGGCGGTTGCATTGCTCTCGTGGCGTCCACGGTACACGTGTACTGAGTCCGGGTATGTCGAGGTGTCCGTCAGACTAACGGAAAGGTCAATGTATCCGCTTCCAGCAAGAGCGAACGACCCTTGAATTACATAGTGCAGGGGTTCCGACAAGGTGAAGCTGATGCCGCCGAAACTGCGCGCCACCGACTCCGATCCGCTGCGCTCGTGGTCGAAGATGAAGTCGAACGAAGCCCAGTCAGCACCAGTTGCTAACTCGTATGTTCCTTGCGCAGAGGTCGATCCGTCGGCGGCGCTTAACACATCGCTGTACGGAAGAGTGACCGTCGTGTTTTGAACGACCGTGTCGGGGCCAAGTGCGTCCTGAACCTGGTGGGCCAGCCCCCAGGAATCCACCACGATCTCCGCTCTGGCCGTGGACGCCCCCGCCAGGACCAGCCAGACCAGTGCCAACGTACCGACGTTCATGGGTCTCATGGTGCTGCCTCCGCGCAAACGGGAACAGGGATCAGAGAATAAGGCCACCTCTTTCACCGCCCCCGTCCCGCCGGATGCCGCCTCTGCGCCGCAACTGTTCACCGGTCTTCCACTCGTCTCAACGCCCGACATGAACTGCACGCGCATCGACGACCTGCCATTCCTTCTATAGCGAGCAACGAGGCGTCATCGAGCGACCGGACAGATGTGTGCTCATCGGCGCCCCGGCTGTCGTCTTCAACGCACTGCCGCGTCCGCCTCCCTGACCCCGACTCGCCGAAGGCACGGCTCGAGCGCTCGTACTCTACCTCATCGCCACATGTGCGTCAAGCCCCAGTTGCAGAATTCTACCCCTATTTCTGCCCGTCAGCCCGCTTCGACCGGAACACTTTCCGACGGGGAAAGGTGTCAGGATGATTTTTGCGACGACTGGTCGAGGCCCTTAAGGTGTCAGAGCGCCTACCAAGCCGGCTTATGGTGCCAGGAGACTCTTCCTGATACCTCTTCTTCGTGAATCGTATCCCGCGTCCCGACCTGACCGCGCCTAGCGCCTTCGCCTCAGTACCGCGATCGCCCCGACCACCAGCAGCGTGAGTGAGCCTGGTTCGGGAGCCGCGTCAAGCGTGAAGCTCAGCATCCCGTCGGCCGTCGCACTACTGCCCGCATCGAACGGATAATTCTCGATCCAGTAGTTGTAGTGAAAGCCATACGGCACTCCCGGCGCCAGTGTGCCCAACAGCTCGCCGGTCTCCACAGATGCGACGTCTCCACCGGCAACCCCGAACGAAAACGCCTCATCGGGCGTCGCCTCACTTACATGCGAGCCTTCGTAAACCGTGTGACCGGCATAGCCCAGAAAGTCCATCAATTCGAACTCCATCACGAGTCTGCGAGTTCCTAGCATCGAAAGAGAACCTTCCAGGTTGTACTCCACCGGCTCGCTCACCGTGAAACGAACCTCACCGAAGCCCGAGGCCCTCGAGTCGGACGTGCTGCGCCCCAGATCGAAGAGAAACTCGAAAGAGGCGCCGTGTTCGTCCGCGCTGAAGTCGTATGTGGACTCACCCCAGGTGCCCCCACTTGTCGCCGTTTGGTATTGAGCGAAGGGAAAAGTCGGCGATTCCGTTTCATCGGCGAGGAAATCCGGAGTCCCTGAGCCTATCGAGTCGACCGCCTCCGTCGCCAGGTACCAGTAGGTCACCTGAATCTCCCCTTTCGCAGCCGACGCACCCACCGCCACCAGCGAGACGAGTGCCAACGTAATGACGTTCATGGGTCTCATGGTGCTGCCTCCGCGCAAACGAGAACAGGGATCAGAGAATAAGCCCACCTCTTTCACCGCCCCCGTCCCGCCGGATGCCGCGTCTGCGCCGCAACCGGCCAAAGGTCTTCCACTCGTCTCGACACCCGACGTGCTCTGCAAGCGCATCAACGACCTGCCATTCCTTCTATAGCGAGCAACGAGGCGTCATCGAGCGACCGGCCAGATGTGTGCTCATCGGCGCCCCGGCTGTAGTCGTCAGCTCACTGCCGCGTCCGCCTCCCTGACCCCGACTCGCCGGAAGACACGGTTGCAACTCTGGTACTCTACCTCATCGCCACATGTGCGTCAAGCCCCAGTTGCAGAATTCTACCCCTATTTCTGCCCGTCAGCCCGCTTCGACCGGAACACTTTCGCTATTTAACACACTTCAGTGCGTAATGACGCCCTCTGCTTGCCCGAAACCGCTGTCGGCCACCTGACCTCTCGAGCAGAGGTCTCTCCGCGTGCCAGGTGTGCTCCGTGGTGAACGTCCTGCCTTTGCCGTCTGCCTTTTGCCTCGCCTCAATCCGCGCCCATCCGCGGCAATCTGCGGCCCATCCCCCGTTCGCCGTTTTCCATTCGCCATTCGCCGGGTGCCACTGGCGGCTTTCCCGCCAGTGCCATAGTGCTGTCATGCCCGTGCCCATCCTTCGCCGTTCCAACTCGCTACTCGCCACTCTGGACTCATTCTCCGCATCCACATATCTAAATTCTGTTGCCTTCCTCCCGCGTCTCCGTTCTCGACCCTCCATTTTTGACCCTCAATTCCCACTTCAAATCGCCCCTGGCGCTACCAAAAACCCCGTTTTCCGCAAACTGCACCCCCTGAAGGTGATCGGGCGCCAAGTATATAGGGTAGAGGAACGCACCCCTCAGGCGCGGATGCGCGTAGCCGACGCCACCGGAGGCCGCGACGCCGACAAGAAAAAGGCCACGGGCACGAGACGCGCACGGGCTAGCACTCGCCGGATGAGCCGGCGCCCGATCCAAAGGAGGTGACCCGGACGAATCCGTCCCATGACACAACTCAATAGCCGCCACCGCGTCGCAGCGGGGGACCGATGGTCTTGTGATCGACGAGTTGCTCGCGGGCTTACGCTTTCCAGTTGGTGGTCGGCCGCCCGATGGGATGGTACTCCAGACCGTGACGCTTCATCGCCCCCAGGTCGTAGAGGTTGCGGCCATCGAAGATGATCGGCTGACGCAGCGTCTCCTTCATCCGGGCGAACTCCGGGCTGCGGAACTCGTTCCACTCCGTGCACACCACCAGGGCGTCCGCTCCCGAAAGGGCCTCATAAGGCTCGGCATGACAGGAGACGCGATCGCCGTAAAGCGCCTTGAGATTCTCCAGACCGGCCGGGTCGTGGGCCCGCACCGTCGCACCGTCCTGAAGGAGCTGATCGATCAGGATCAAGGCCGGCGCCTCGCGCAGGTCATCGGTGGCCGGTTTGAAGGTGACGCCCCAGAACGCGAACGTCAGGTCGTGCAGCGCATCGTTGAACCGCCGCCGGATCTTGGCGTACAGCACGTTCTTCTGGGCCTTGTTCACGTTGTGCACCGCATCCAGCAGGATGGGGTTGATGCCCGCCTCGCGAGCCACGTGGGCCAGGGCCTGAACATCCTTGGGGAAGCACGACCCGCCGTACCCGCAGCCGGGATAGAGGAACTGGAACCCGATGCGCTGGTCGGTGCCCATGCCCCGGCGGACCTCCTCGACGTCCACCCCGGTCGCGTCGCACAGGTTGGCGATCTCGTTGATGAAGCTGATCCGGGTGGCCAGGCACGCGTTGGCGGCGTACTTGGTCATCTCCGACGCCCGGCGGCTCATGACCAGAATCGGCCGGTTGTTCCGCACGAACGGCAGGTGCAGCTCGCGCAGGACCTGGGCGGCCTCCTCGTCCTCGGCCCCCACCACCACCCGGTCGGGCTTGAGGAAGTCATTGACCGCCGAGCCCTCCTTGAGGAACTCGGGATTGGAGACCACGTGAATGGGCACCTTGGTCCGGCCGCGGACGATGCGTTCCAGCCGATCGCCCGTGCCCACCGGCACCGTGCTCTTGGTGGCCAGGATGGTCGGCCCGGTGACGTGATCGGCCAGTTGCTCGGCGAAGGCGAAGATCTGCGACAGGTCGGCCGACCCGTCCGGGCGCGGCGGCGTGCCGATGGCCACGAACACGATCTCCGGCGAGGTCAGGGCCTCGTCGATGTCGGCCGTGAATTGCAGGCGGCCGGACTGGGCGTTGCCGGCCAGCAGCTCGGCCAGCCCCGGCTCGAAGATCGGACACTCGCCGGCGTTGAGCCGTTCGATCTTGCCCTTGTCGATGTCGTATCCGATGACGTTGTTTCCGGTAGAGGCCAGGCAGGCGCCGCTGACCAATCCGACGTATCCGGTTCCGGCAACGGTGATTCTCATGTTTCCTCTCGACCGCTAGAGTCTGCGATTCGTACGTTTACCAGGCTGCCGCGTTCGTGATCGGGCCGTGGCACCGATCCGGGTCGACCGCCGCCCGAGTTCGCGGACTCCGGAACGCCGGAGGCCGGGCAGCCTTAGCATCGGCGGATTATACGGCCCGCCCCAATCCGGTGCGAACGGCCATCCGGTCGGCGCCCAGGGGTGTTCCAGCGCAGGTCCAATAAGTGAGTCGAGAAGGCAGGGCCCGTCCGGCTTGGCGGATATGGCCCGGGGCGGCGCGACGGGTTACGATGTCCGTTGTGGGCAGGGCGAGCGACATTGCGTTGTGGGACCAAGTCATGCGGGCCGACCCGGCCGAGGCGATCCCCGACGGGTTGGCCGGAGCGTGGTGGGTGGCCCACACCAAGCCGCGGAACGAGAAGGCCCTGGCGTTCGACCTTCGCCTGTTCGACATCTTCAGCTACCTGCCGCTGCATCCCCGGGTGACCCGCAGCCGGAACACGGGTCGGACCAGCCGGTCGGTCGTGCCGGTGTTCACCGGTTATCTGTTCTTCAACGCGACCGAGGAGCAACGCTGTCAGGCCCTGACCACCAACCGGATCGTGAACACGCTGTCGGTGGTGGACCAGAGCGGCCTGGTTCGTCACCTGCGGAACGTGCAGACCGTGCTGAGCACGGAGACGGAGTTCCGGTGGCAGGGCTCGCTGCAGGTGGGGGATTGGGTGCGGGTGGTGGCGGGGCCGCTGGCCGGCGTGGAGGGCGTGGTGTACGAGCGGCCGTCGGGGCTGCGCCTGGCGTTGAACGTGACCATGCTGGGCCAGTCGATCAGCGTCGAGGTTCCCGGCGACCTGATCGAGAAAATAGACCCTCCTGTCCAGATGTCAGTGGGCCGCTGACCACCGCGGGCGTTGCCCGGTCTGCGGGACGGCTTTCGGGCGCCCGGTCGCCTCGAAAGCGGTGTTGTGAGGTACTGAGCCGGTCCGGCGGCCATCGCTGCGTGCCGGGAGGGCCTCGGCGGGCGTCCAAGGCCGATAAGACCAAGGTCGTGGCACGAATCCGCGTCCTCCATTTGCCGACCCCGCCGGTGGTCGCTACCATGGTAGTTGTCGCAGGAGGTTCTTCTCACGGCTGGTAGCCGATATTGGGCAACAGGATGGACAAACCAAAGCCGGTGCCGGTAGCGCTAATCGTCTGCGACAACGTCTACAAGGAGTCGCGGGGCAAGACCGCCCTGATTGGTCTGTTCAATAGGATCACGGTCTCGCGGTTCCCGACCCGGCACTCGCGGATCTGCGTGTACGCTGCGGTGACCAGTGTCCGACCGACCGACACGTACAAGGTGGAGTTCGTCCATTCCGAGACGGACGAACCCGCCTTCGCAGCGGAGGGGCCGCCGCCGGGGAAGATCGACCCGGTCGGGATATGCGAGTTTACCTTCACCATCGACAATCTGGTGTTGAAGGAGCCGGGGTTGTACTACGTGCGGTTCTGGGGGAACGGCTACCCGCTGATGGAGCGCCCCATTACCGTGGCCCAACGGCAAGAGAAACAAGCGCAGGAATAAACCATGACGACGATCGCATCCGAACAACTCGATTCGGCCGACCGGCATTTCGAAGAGGGCGAACCGGAAACGACGTTCGATGCTCATCTGGTGGAGTTGCCGGCCGACCCGACGACTGAGCAGTTGATGCGCACCGTCGAGGCGTCGGGCACGCTGGACTTCTGGGACGACCCCCGCGAGGACATTTACACAGTCGAGGACGGCGAACCTCTATGAGCGTCCGCTGCGGGCAAATTCTGCTTGTCAGCTATCCCTTCACGGACACCAGCGGCTCGAAAATCAGACCGGCCCTCGTCGTGTCGGCCGACGCATACAACCAAGGCGAGGACTTCGTCGTTATCCCCTTCAGCACGGTTCCGCCGCCTGATGACAGGTGGGCCCTGACTTTCAGGGATACGGCCCCGGGCTTTGGGCAGACGGGGTTGCGCGGGACTTCGTACATCCGATGGACGAAGCCGATGACGATCTCCGAGAAGGTGGTCGCGAGGCGCCTGGGGTCTCTGCCGTCCAAAATTCTGTCCGAGGTTCAGGTCAAACTGCAGGGCATGTTTCAGATGTGACGGTCGGGGAGTTCTTGCCCCGTGATGTGGCGCGAACGGCAGGGCAAGGCGCCCGGCGTCGAGGGCGGCGTGGGGCTCGGCTCGGCGTGGGCTGTCGGGCGGCGGTCGTGGACGGTGATTGGAGGTTTGGCCACGACCGGGCGGACTCGGGCGAAGTTGACCGGTTTGGCCGGCGAGTGGAATCCGCGCAAGTCTCGCGTCGGAGGGGGCTTCCGGCGTTTTGGCCACACCTGGGGATCGGCAATCGGCAGTGGATTGGCAACGGCGCGGCGGCCGGTCGTCTTGGAAGCGGGCCTTATGTTGCGTTGGTTATCCGGCGGCAGGGCGGTGGAGGACTCTACCGTCCACGAAGTGCGGTTGATGTTGCGTCGATTTCCCGCAGCAGTTAAAAACGGTAGCCTGTCGGCGAGCAGAAACGCCCCGGTCGAAGGCGTTGTGTCTGAGGCGTTCGCCGGAACGGCCCCGTGAGCCATGACCATCCAAGACGAAATCCCAGATCAGCTCCGCCAGAAAACGGTGTATCAGCTCCGGAGTCTTGCGAAGAAGCTTGAGTTGCAGGGCTTCACAAACCTCAACAAGGATGACCTCATTGCCCTAATCATCAGCCGGTGCGAAGAGTCCACGCTCCGTGACCATCTGCGCAAGACCTGGTGGGACCGAAACCGCGTGCTCATCCGCAGAATTGGGGTGGGCGGCAGTGTCGCGAGCATCATCGGAGTGGCGATGACCCTCTATGCTCTCAGGGATTCGGCTGCAGTCAAAGATGCGGTAGGACAGCGGTTAGCAGAAATCGACGCGGTCCGAGCCAAACTGCAGGACGAGCTCGACAAGGAGAAACAGCGTAGTAGCCGGCTTGCGGGCGGCGTCCGGGGCGTTCGCGTAGCTGCCGATTGGGCCGATTCGCTCGCTCGTTCCGACCCTGCAGTCGTCGATTTGGCCAAAACGCTCGGTGAGCTCATCCATGAATTCGAGACCGAGTTCAGCGCAGAAGAGCTGTCCGAAGTTGACGACCTACGGTTTCGCTTGGCAAGGGCAACGCAGGCCAACGCTGAAGGTCGATTCCAGGTCACACTCGAACTTGTCACGGCGGACGACGCTACGACCGAACGCGAAGCCACCGAAGCACGAATCGACCGAGAGCTAAAAACAAATCAGGTTCGCGGCGACGCGTTCTACGGTCTCCGAGAATGGCAACAGGCTCTAGCCTGCTACGAACGAATCCTTGAGCTACGGCCCAGCCATTGGTGCACGCGATCGGCAGTTGGATTCTGCCTGTTGTCACTCGGTCGCCTGGACCAGGCTCTTGAGCAACTGAACGCACTCGTCGACCATTACACCCGACTCGTTCAGCACGAGGGAAGAACCGAGTCCGCCAACTACCTCGCTACGAGCCACAATAACCGCGGCGCCGCTCTTCGTGAACAAGGCAAACTGGACGACGCCATCCGCGACTTCCAAAAGGCCTTCGAGATTTACACTCGACTCGTTGAGCGGGAAGGAAGAACCGAGCTCGCTAACGAACTCGCCGCCAGCCACAACAACCGTGGCGTTGCCCTCGCCGACCAAGGCAAACTGGACGACGCCATCCGCGACCACCAAAAGGCCACCGAGATTCTCACCGGACTCGTCGAGCAAGAGGGGAGAACCGAGCTCGCTAATCACCTCGCCCTGAGTCACAACAACCGTGGCGCTGCCCTCGCCAGCCAAGGCAAACTGGACGACGCGGTCCGCGACTTCCAAGCGGCCATCGCGATTTACACCCGACTCGTCCAGCGGGAAGGGAGAGCTGAGCTCGCCAACGACCTCGCCGGCAGCTACAACAATCGCGGCAATGCTCTCGCCAGCCAAGGCAAACTGGACGACGCCATCCGCGATCATCAAAAGGCCATCGAGATTTACGCCCGACTCGTTGAGCAGGAAGGAAGAACCGAGCTCGCTAACGAACTCGCCTGGAGCCACAACAACCGTGGCCTCGCTCTCGCCGACCAAGGCAAACTGGACGATGCCATCCGCGACTACCGAAAGGCCATGGAGATTTACACCCGACTCGTCGAGCAGGAAGGAAGAACCCAGCTCGCTAGCGACCTCGCCGACATTCACAACAACAGCGGCGTCGCTCTCGGCGACCAAGGCAAACTGGACGACGCCGTCCGCCACCACCAAAAGGCCATCGAGATTTACGCCGGACTCGTTGAGCAGGAGGGAAGAACCGAGCTCGCTAACGAACTCGCCGCGAGCCACAACAACCGCGGCCTCGCTCTCGCCGACCAAGGCAAACTGGACGACGCCGTCCGCGAGCACGAAAAGGCCATCGAGATATACACCCGACTCGTCGAGCAGGAGGCAAGAACCGGGCTCGCCCACGACCTCGCCGCGAGCCACAACAACCGCGCCCTCGCTCTTCGCAAACAAGGCAGACTGGACCACGCCATCCGCGACCACGAAAAGGCCGTCGAGATTTACACCCGACTCGTCGAGCAGGAAGGAAGAACCGAGCTCGCCAACGACCTCGCCGCGAGCCGCAACAACCGCGGCGCTGCTCTCGCCAACCAAGGCAAACTCGACGAAGCCATCCGCGACCACGAAAAGGCCATCGAGATTCGCACGCGACTCGTCGAGCAGGAGGGAAGAACCGAGCTCGCAAATGACCTCGCCATGAGTCACAACAACCGCGGCGTTGCCCTTCATAAACAAGGCAAACTGGACGACGCCATCCGCGACTATCAAAAGGCCATCGAGATTCTCACCCGACTCGTCGAGCAGGAAGGAAGAACCGAGCTTGCCAACGACCTTGCCATGAGTCACAACAACCGCGGCGCCGCTCTCGCCGGCGAAGGCAAGCTGGACGATGCCATCCGCGACTTCCAAAAAGCCATCGAGATTTACACCCCACTCGTCGAGCAGGAAGGAAGAACCGAGCTTGCCAACGACCTTGCCGCCGTTCAACGGAATCTCCGGCTGGTTCAGCAAAGGCAAGGCGGGCGGTGATGTGAATCGGGAGTCCTCGGACGCAGGGCGCGGGCACCGCAAGAGGTGGTGGCGGGCGCTCAGCCCTTGCGGCGTGGATTCATTGCTCGAACGGCTGATGGTTTCGGGGCGCGACCGGGGCGAGCACTGGGGGCGTTGAATTGCAGAGCCCCGCCGTCAGGCTCAGGCGACGAGAATCCCGGTGAACCGGGGTCGGAGATGGGGGGTGTCGGGCGGTCAACCCGGCGTGAACGCCGGGCCTAGCGAACTGAACACCGGGGCAGCCCGGCGTGACCGGTTCTTGGGTGATTCCGGTTTTTGGGTGATTCCGGTTTTTGGGTGAATCAGTCATCGGGCTCGCCATCACCGTCTGAGTCTGAATCCTGGTCGTTGGGGATTCCGTCGCCGTCGATGTCGCTGTCCTCATCGTCGGGTACGCCGTCACCGTCGACGTCGCCAACCGCGGCATCGGGCTCGCCATCGGCGTCCGCGTCGTCGTCCTCGGCGTTCGGCACACCGTCCCCATCGACGTCGTCATCCACAGCATTGGACTTGCCGTCTCCGTCGACGTCGTCGTCCTGGCCGTTGGGCTTGCCGTCTCCGTCGACGTCGTCGTCCTCGGCGTTTGGCACACCGTCCCCATCGACGTCGTCATCCACAGCATTGGACTTGCCGTCGCCATCGACGTCATCGTCCTGGCCGTTGGGCTTGCCGTCACCGTCGATGTCGTCGTCCTGCTCGTTGGACTTGCCGTCTCCGTCGACGTCATCGTCCTGGCCGTTGGGCTGGCCGTCACCGTCGACGTCGCTGTCCCGGCCGTTGGACTTGCCGTCACCGTCGACGTCGTTGTCCTCGCCGTTGGGCTGGCCATCGCCGTCTACGTCGTCGTCCTCAGCGTTCGGCACACCATCCCCATCGACGTCGTCGTCTTCGCCGTTGGGCTCGCCATCGCCGTCGACGTCGTCGTCCTGGTCGTTGGACTTGCCGTCCCCATCGTCGTCGTCGTCTTCGCCGTTGGGGTCGTCGTCACCGTCGACGTTGGCGTCCTCACCGTTTGGGACGTCGTCGCCCCCGCCGGTTGGGGTGACGGTGAAGTTGACGGGATCGTCCGCACCATCGGCCAGCGGCTCGCTGAAGGAGAGCAGCACGCTGGTGCTGGCCGTGGCGGCTGCACCCGCAACGTAGGGCTGCACGTTGTCGTCGGCGGGAATGCCATAGAAGGTGGCCGTGTTTCTCGTGGGGTCGATGAGCTTGCCCCCGGAGTCGCCAATGACGTTGGTCACCTTGACGGTGTACTCGGTGTTCTGCTGAGTCGAGGTGGTGAGCAGGACCCTGGAGTCGTCCGCATCCAAGTCGGCGGCAGTGACGTTGAGCTCCGGATCGTCGATGGCATAGTAGGCGGCGGTCTCGGCAGCGGCCTGGTCCATGCCTTCGCTGAAGGTCAGGAGGACCGTGTTCTCGTCCAGCGAGATGGCGCTTTGGAGAATGGGCTCCGATGCCGTCGATCCGGCAAACAAAGTGCCGCCCGACTCGGTTCCATCCCCGATTGGGTCTGCATCGGCCGTCTCTAGGATGTAAATCACGTCCCGCTGCCCGTCGGTAGTGAGTATGACCTGGGTGCCGTCGGGGCTGATTCGGGCCTCGTACACGGGCAGGGAGCTGGAATCGGCACTGGTGATCTTGTAGCTGCCCGCGGTGGCCGCTTTGCTGCCGACCGATTCCGTGAAGGTGACCTCGACGTAGTGTTGGCTCAGAGCCTTGGCGTCCAGGATCCCCGGCAGCTTGGACGTGGGCGCGTCACCGCCCGCGCCGCCGCCAGCTCCGCCCGGAACCCCTCCACATCCAGCCAATGCGACCAAGCCGATTGTGGACAGGACGAGATTACTCAGCACCGCTGAACACCGACTCATCATTCGATCTCCAGGTAGATGGACCAGAGCTACGGGCTCGCCACCGCCAAGCCTCAGCGTCACGGAACTCCGTTCGCCAACTATGCCTGCGGCGCGACTCTCGTAGCAGCCACAAAGGACTAGCTAAACTGCGATTACCGCTTTATCACGGGATGGGTGTTCCGGCCTTGACCGCGACCGAGACAGCGATGCAGGACGTCGTTCACTGGTCCCCTGCTGCTCTGAGTTGGACCCAGCGCCTGTCGTGCCGATCCCCGCTTGGGGCACCGCTCCCGAGATGTGTTCGCCCGAACACGGCGGGTTGTAGGTTCACCCGGCGCGCTTTTCCAGGAAGTCGGCGGTTTTTTTGTGAGTGGTGGTGCGGACTCAGCGACGGGCCGAGGTGGGCCCGAGTCAGTGGACCCCGGCCGGCGGCAAGGGAGACGCCAGCGTAGCCATCGCCTCAGGTCAACAACTTATGGTAGCGGGGTAGTCCCTACCCACCTGCTGGACCACCCTGTCCTCTGCGCCACCCGAAGCGGCAGCCAGGGCCTCAGAATGAGGACTTCTGGTTTTGCGATCAGGTCCACTTCCCCCTCGAGGGCCGTGGCCGGGGGGCGAACTGTGGGCGAGGCGTGGGCGTAGTACGGGGGGACTGGAAATCGGGTGGTATGCGTCGGTGGCGCGGAAGGTGTAGCTCCGGCGGAGAGGGACCGATAGCATAAACGTGGCCCGTGCTCCGGGAACGGGGCAGGGGCGGCGAAACAGGACGATGCGGCGGGTCTTATCGGGCGTGACGACGGCTGACGGGGACGGAGTCCAGGCGGAGCAGCAGCCTGGGCGGCTCTTGTGGCGTTGAACTCGGGCCTGCTGTTGCGTAGTATGGCCGACTCGCCGCAATCTGAGGCGAAGCGCGGGTGTGCGGCGCGGCCACCATGTGAGGTGGTGGCGGCCGCTGCCCGGATGAGGTTTCGTGCTCCAGGCAACCGTTCGGCGTGTGCTCTTGGGTCGGTAGGAGCCGCTGCCCGGAGGAGGTTTGGTGCTGCCAGTCAGTCGTAATCCGTCGGTGCGAGAGGTTCGCAAGTTCGGCCTGGTGATGCTGTGCGGGCTGGCCGTGCTGGCGGCGCTGTTCTGGTGGCTCGGGCGAGCCGAGGACGGCGGCTGGGGCTGGGCCGGAAGCGGGCTGCACCAGGCGGCGGTCGTGCTGGCCGCCTTGGGACTGATCATCTGGGCGATCACCGTTCTGTCGACCACGGCCGGGCGAGCCGTGTACGTGGTGTGGATGACGGCGGCCACGTATCTGGGCACGGGGATGACCTTTGTGCTGCTGTCGGTTCTGTTCGTGGTGCTGCTGCCGTTCTTCACGCTGATCCGGTTCAAGGACCCGCTGCGGAAGAAACTCAAGGCCGAAGGGACCTACTGGGAGGATCACGTGCACCACGAGAGCACGCTGGAACGGACGATCCATCCGTTCTGACGGGGTGCTCTGGCGGAGTGCATGGGGAGGAAGCGGGCCGGGTGCGGGTCGGCGGGGGCCCGTTCGCAGGATTGAGGTAACGTCGGCGAGGAGGAGTTCGTGTACGTCCTGGGCATCTCGTGCTATTACCACGACTCCGGTGCCGCGCTGGTGAAGGACGGTCAGTTGTTTGCGGCGGCGGAGGAGGAGCGCTTCAACCGGAAGAAGCACTACAGCGACTTTCCCAAACACGCGATCCAGTACTGCCTGGATGAGGCCGGCATCACGATCGACGAGGTGGACTACATCGGCTTCTACGAGAAGCCGCTGGTCAAGTTCTCGCGCATCCTGGAGACGACGCTGAGCTGCTGGCCCAAGACGTACTGGACCTGGGTGCGGAGCATGCCGGTCTGGCTGATGACCAAGCTGCGCATCGGTCGGACGATCCAGAGCGAGCTGGGGACGGACAAGGACATCTACTATTGCCAGCATCACCTGGCCCACGCGGCCAGCGCGTTTCTGGTTTCGCCGTTCGAGGAGGCGGCCATCATCACCGCGGACGGCGTGGGCGAGTGGACGACGACCGGTTGGGGGGTGGGCCAGGGGAGCGAGATCACCATCGAGAAGGAGATTCGTTTTCCGCACTCGGTGGGGCTGCTGTTCAGCGCCATCACGGCCTATCTGGGCTTTCGGGTGAACGACGCGGAGTGGAAGGTGATGGGTCTGGCGCCGTACGGGCGGCCGAAATACGTGGACCGGTTCCACGAGGTGGTGGACATCCGCGAGGACGGGAGCTTCCGGCTGAACCTGAAGTATTTCTCGCACACGCACTCGACGCAGAAGATGTTCAACCGGCGGTGGGAGGAGCTGTTCGGCCGGCCACAGCGTCCGCGGGAGGCGGAGCTGGACGAGTTTCACGAGGACATCGCCCACTCGGGGCAGAAGGTCGTCGAAGAGATCATGGTCAAGATGGCGACGCACGCGCGCAAGGAGACGGGGATGGAGAGCGTGTGCATCGCAGGCGGAGTGGGTCTGAACTGCGTGGCCAACTGGCGGATTCTGCAGGAGTCGGGCTTCAAGAACGTCTTCATCCAACCGGCGGCGGGGGATTCGGGCGGGGCGTTGGGGACGGCGTTCTACCTGTACAACACGGTGTTGAAGAACCCGCGGGCGTTCGTGATGAAGCACGCCTACTGGGGCCCGTCGTTCAGTGACGAGCAGGTCGAGGCGGTGCTGCGGCGGAATAACATCAGCTACGAGTACCACGATCGGGAGGAGGACCTGCTGGAGGCCACGGCCGAGCTGATCGAGCAGGGCAAGGTGGTGGGCTGGTTCCAGGGTCGGCTGGAGTTCGGCCCGCGGGCTTTGGGCTCGCGGTCGCTGGTGGCGGACGCCCGGAACCCGAAAATGAAGGACATCATCAACGCGAAGGTGAAGTTCCGGGAGCCGTTCCGCCCGTTCGCGCCCAGCGTGCTGAAAGAACACGCCCACGAGTACTTCGAGATGCCGGCGGGGATGGACGCTCCGTTCATGCTGCTGGTACCGAAGGTGCGGCCCCAGATGCACAGCGTGCTGCCGGCGATCACGCACAAGGACGGCACGGGGCGGGTGCAGACGGTGACGGAAGAAGAGAACGGTCGATACTACCGGTTGATCAAGACGTTCGGCCGGCGGACGGGCATTCCGGTGGTCATCAACACGTCGTACAACGTCCGGGGTGAGCCGATCGTGTGCACGCCGCAGGACGCGCTGAACACGTTTGTGAACACGGGCATCGACGTGGTGGTGATGGGCAATTATCTAGTCTCGGAGAAGCCCAGCGAGGTCGATTACGGGGCCGGCATGAAGCGAAGCATCGCCCTGGAGGCGGATTCGCTGGTGGAGTGAAACACTCGAGCCAGGTCCGCGGCGGAGGGGCAACCCTCGTCACCGGCCGGGGGCCTGATGAGCGGACGCGCCGGGAGCCCACTCAACCATGGCCAAGCAATCACTGCTGCGAGAGTTCTTCGCTTTCATCCGTCACGAGAAGAAGTGGTGGATGATTCCACTGGTGCTGGTGCTGCTGTTGGTGAGCGCTTTAATCTTGTTCGCCAGTTCGAGTCCGCTGGCACCGTTCATCTATCCGTTGTTCTGACCGGGCGGTCCACCGAGCCCCCTGAAGGCATCCGGAGGCGGCCTGATCGCGGGGTCGCCGAGTCCCGCAGCCGCCGGGATTAACCACACACGAACCCGGGTATTGCATCATGAAGATTGTCAACGTCTGTGGAGCGCGCCCGAACTTCATGAAGATCGCCCCGCTGATGCGGGCGTATCGGGCACGGAGCGGCATCAGGCCGCTGCTGGTGCACACGGGCCAACATTACGACGAGAGGCTGTCGGACCTGTTCTTTCGGCAGCTCGGTTTGCCGGAGCCGGACGTGAACCTGGGCGTCGGGTCGGGCAGCCACGCGGTGCAGACGGCCGAGATCATGACGCGGTTCGAGCCGGTGCTGGTCGAGCACCGGCCGGACTGGGTGGTGGTGGTGGGCGACGTGAACAGCACGATCGCCTGCGCCCTGGTGGCGGTGAAGCTGGGGGTGAAGGTGGCCCACGTGGAGGCCGGCCTGCGCAGCTTCGACCGCAGCATGCCGGAAGAGATCAACCGGGTGCTGACGGATGCGATCTCCGACCTGTTGTTGGTGAGCGAGCCGAGCGGGCTGGCGAACCTGAAGCGTGAGGGGGTGCCGGACGAGAAGGTGCACTTCGTCGGTAACGTGATGATCGACACGCTACGGGCCAATCAGGAGAAGGCGGAGGGGTCCACGATCCTGGCGGACCTGGGCGTGGAGCCCGGCCACTACAACCTGGTGACGCTGCATCGGCCGAGCAACGTGGACGATGCGGCGACTTTCGGTCGGATCGCCGACGCGCTGGAGGTGATCCAGGCCGACCTGCCGACGATCTTCCCCATGCACCCGCGAACGGCGGGCAACCTGGAGGGCCTGGGTCTGGCGGAGCGGTTTCGGGGGATGGGGCACCTGCGGGTTGTCGAGCCGCTGGGCTATCTGGACTTTCTGAAACTGATGACCGGCGCCGCGGTCGTGTTGACGGATTCGGGAGGCATTCAGGAAGAGACCACCATTCTGGGTGTCTGGTGTCTGACGCTGCGGCAGAACACCGAGCGGCCGGTGACGGTGACCTGCGGCACCAACACCGTGGTGGGCACGGACAGCGAGCGCATTGTCTCAGCCTATCGCCGGTGCCGTTCCGCGGAGGCGGTGGCGGGCCCGGTGCCGGAAAAATGGGACGGAAAGGCGGCGGAGCGGATCGTGGAATGCCTGCTGGCGGCGTCGGCGTGATGAGCAGATGACAGGATTGATGGGGTCAGTGCTTCGGGTCTGCGTGCAGAGGTTGCCGCGTCCCGCGGAGCGGCGCAGGGTCGTGGGGCGTCGCGGGGCGCTCCGACGGCGAGTCCGGGGCGTGCGGCCGTGCTTGCCGCTCGTGATCGGCATCCTGGCCTGCCTGCTCGGGTTGCCCCACGCCGTGGCGGAGCCGTACCCGGTGCGGTGGTTCTTCCTGCAGACGAACTTCGCCGTCGAGAAGAACGTGGCGCGGGCGGTCGAGCTCGTGGAACAGGCCGGCCGGGCGGGGCTAAACGGGGTGATCGTCGGGGACGGCAAGCTGTTCACACTGGAGAAGTACGGGTTGGACGCGCCGGGGAACAAGTACCGCCTGCACGTGCTCCGCTTCGTGGAGGCGTGCCGCCAGAACGGGATCGAGATCATTCCGCTGGTGTTCGGTCCGTCGCGTGCCCGGAGCATACTGGCCTACGATCCCAACCTGGCTGCGGGGTACGAGGTTCGCGGAGCGGTGTTCGAGGTGCGGGACGGGATCGGGCGACTGGTGGCTGACCCGGTCACGGCTTTTTTGGACGGGGATTTTGAGGACGCCGAGGGCGACCAGCTTCCGGGCTGGTCGAGCCAGGATCGGCCGGGGCGGGCCACCGCTCCCGACCGGACGGTGTTCCGGTCTGGTGGTCAGTCGGTGCGACTGGAGCCCGGCGGGGCCGACCAACACGGCCACTGCCGCCTGGTTCAGTGGGTGAGTGTGCGGCCGCGGCGCTACTATCGAGTCAGTGTCTGGTGCAAGACGCGGGGGCTGACGCCGGCGAACACGCTCGGCATTCACGTGTTCGGCAAGCTGCAGACGGGCGAACTCAAGTCGTTGACTTACAACAGGTTCGAGACGCCAGCGACCCAGGAGTGGACGCGGGTGGACACGGTGTTCAACTCGCTGGACTGTGCCGAGGTCCGCGTCCACATGGGGCTGTGGGGTGGGCGCAGCGGGCAGGCCTGGCTGGACGGGGCCGAGATCACCGAGATCGGGCTGGTCAACGTGCTTCGGCGGCCGGGATGCCCCCTGACGGTGACCAGCGAGGACGGTCGGATCCGGTACGTGGAAGGGCGGGACTTCGAGCCGGTGTTCGATCCGAAGCTGGGTCAGGCCCGCTGGCCCGGCACGTACGATCGCTACCACGAGCCGCCGGTTCTACACATGCGGCCGGAGTTTCCGGATGGCGCTCGACTGGCGGTCAGCTTCTATCACCCGATGATCATCCGCGAATCGCAGGTGGACTGCTGCCTGACCGAGGGGAAGGTGTTCGAGATTCTGGAACGTGCGCTGGTCCGGGTTGACAGACTGCTGGGCTCGCCGCGGCGTTACATGGTGGGGATGGACGAGCTTCGGACGGGCGGAGGTTGCCTGGCCTGCAAGGCCACGGGCAAGACGCCGGGTCAGCTCCTGGGTGAATACGTGGGTCGCTGCGCGCGGTTGATCCGTCGCATTCGGCCCGGAGCCGAAGTGATCGTATGGCACGACATGTTCGATCCGAACCACAACGCGGTCGAGGACTACTACCTGGTGGAGGGCCCTGTGGCCGGGAGCTGGGAGTGGCTCGACCGGGACATCATCGTCTGCCCGTGGTCCATCGGCAGGCGTGAGTCCAGCTTGAAGTTTTTCGCATCCCGGGGTCATCGACAGATTGCCAGCGTCAGCCTGGACGCGCCCGGGGACACGGCGGCCAACACCCGCGCCTGGCTGGAGAGCTTGGACGCCACTCCAGGAGTGATGGGCACGGTCTGCGTGACGTGGAAGGCCGACTACGACAAGGTAGCGCTCTATGGCCAGGTCGTCGGGGCGCATGAAAGGGCCGTGCACCCGCGAGTTCCGGCGCCATAGCCCGCCGGGAATCGGCGTCGCGGCTGTGACGGCGGCCTCAGAAGTGATACGATTGCCGGCGGCCGGTCGGACGGTCCTGCGGCGAGTCCGGCCGTCCTTCGTCAGGGTTGACGTCGTGGACATCCTGCCTTTGAGACCTTCGACCCCGAGCGAAAGGGTTGCGTAGCATGGACGTCGCGAACAGCGGCAGCGAGTCACGTGGCGGTGTTGACCGGTCCCAGGTGGGTGGCTCGGGCGGACAGCGTATCGACGTGGTCTTCATTGTGGGGGTGGCGTACTGTGGCTCGACGCTGCTGTCGTTCGTGCTGAACACGCACCCTCAAATACTCAGCGTCGGCGAGGTCGGCGCAACGGAAGTGTCGGAGAGCGAGGACTACCTGTGCTCCTGCGGCGTGAAGCTGGTGGAGTGTCCGTTCTTCCTCAAGGTCAAGGAGTGTATGGCCCGGCGCGGCGTGCAGCATGACCTTCTTCATTGGAACCTCCGGCATCGGTACAGCGAGAGTGGCTTTTGGAACCGGCTGGCCGAAGCGGTGCCGCCCGGGTCGACCCTGCTGACGGTACGCAACGGTATCCGAGACCTGCTTCCCCACTGCCGGCAACGGATCCGCGACTACGCGCGTCGCAATCACGCTTTCATGAGCGCGGCGCTGGAGGCGGCGAACAAGCGGGTGTTCCTGGACGCGACCAAGCACCCCGGCCGCATCCCGCTGCTGACCAAGATGGAGGCCAATCTGAAGATCATACACCTGGTGCGGGACCCGCGTGGCTACTGCTACTCGGTGCGCAGACACCGGCCGCAATCGAAAGAGGTGCCCGGGCGCGACTGGGTCGGGGTCAACAGGCTGACCGAGTACTACCTCCGGCGGCTGCCGAGCAGTCAGTGGCGGCGGGTGCGGTACGAGGCGATCTGCTCGGACCCGGACACTGCGCTGCGGGAGCTCACGGATTTCATGGGTGTGGAGCCCTTCGTCCTGCCGGAGAACTTCCGCGAGTACCCCAACCACGTCATCGGCAACGCCATGCGTCTGTCGTCGGACGGTCGGGTGACGATCCAACTGGACGAGAAATGGCGCGAAGCGCTTACGGCGTCCGACAGGGACACCGTCTCGCGCCTGGCCGGTCCTCTGGGCCGGACTTACGGTTACGACCTCTAGAACATGTGCGGCATACTGGGTAAGATCACCTTCGCCGGCGAGCATGAGCCGCCCGAGCTGTTCGACCGTGCGGTCAAGCTGCTCGAGCACCGCGGTCCTGACGACCGGGGGACCCACCACGCCACGTTCAAGGACCAGGCAAGGATTTCACTCGGGCAGACGAGATTGAGCATCCTGGATCTTTCCTCGGCCGGGCACCAACCGATGTTCAGCCCGCGCAGCGGAGCCTGCGTGGTGTACAACGGTGAGGTCTACAACTACAGAGAGATCCGCGGCCGATTGGAGGCCGAGGGGTACGAGTTCACCAGTGAGTGCGACACGGAGGTCGTACTGGCTGCCTACGACCGGTGGCAGGACGCATTCGTGGACGAGCTCAACGGCATGTTCGCGATTGCGATCTGGGATCGTCAGCGCCACCGGATGGTCCTGGCGCGCGACCGGGTGGGCATCAAGCCGCTGTACTACTACTGGGACGGGCGGCAGTTGGCGTTTGCCTCGGAGGTCTCCGCCCTGGTCGCCCTACCCACGCTGAAGCTGGAGGTCTGCCAGGAGGCGATCCGGACTTATCTGTGGCACGGGTTCATCGCCTCTCCGCTATCGATCTACGGACACGTGCGCAAGCTGGTCCCCGGGCATCTGCTTACCTGCGACTTGGCTGATCCCCGCCCCGTCGAGCGCCGCTACTGGGACGCCGCCGACTACTACACCGATCCGCAACATTTCGGCAGCGAAGAGGAAGTGCTCGAAGCACTGCACGCCGAACTCACCGAAGCAGTACGGCGGCGCCTCGTAAGTGACGTACCGCTGGGTGCGTTCCTGAGCGGAGGTATCGACTCCTCACTCG
>Ga0307380_10003148_pt1 | contig 22995 bp, 21 predicted proteins | sample UN3MG_FD_202239 | JGI IMG/M metagenome (GOLD analysis project Ga0307380, IMG submission 202239) | Soil microbial communities from Risofladan, Vaasa, Finland - UN-3 | ecosystem: Environmental > Terrestrial > Soil > Coastal area > Acid sulfate soil | place: Finland: Risofladan, Vaasa | collected... | reverse complement strand
CCGACCGGTGCAGGGACGCGCCGAACGCCAGCACGATCCGCCCCGCCAACAGCTTCCCAGCCCGGCCGCGCTCAACCTCTGCGCCCGTCATCCCCAACAACCAGCGGCAGTGCCATTCGTGTCAGGATGATTTTACGGCACCGGTTAGAGACGACGAAGGTGTCATACCAGTCCCAGGATGACTCCCCCGTTTCCCGAGCCGCGCCACACGCTGCAAACGGCGACACACTTTCCGAGCCGCGACCGTCAGGGAGCGGAGCCCCTCCGTCCTCTGCGAAGAGCACCGTAGGGCAGGTCGTTCCGCCGAAGGCGGGTTGACCTGCCGCCAGGCTCGCCACCAACCAGTCCGCGTGGTCGGCTTCAGCCGACTGGCTTTTGCCACCAACTTCAGTTGGTGGAGCACCGTAGGGCAGGTCGTTCCGCCGAAGGCGGGTTGACCTGCCGCCAGGCTCGCCACCAACCAGTCCGCGTGGTCGGCTTCAGCCGACTGGCTTTTGCCACCAACTTCAGTTGGTGGAGCACTGTAGGGCAGGTCGTTCCGCCGAAGGCGGGTTGACCTGCCGCGAGGCTCGCCACCAACCAGTCCGCGTGGTCGGCTTCAGCCGACTGGCTTTTGCCACCAACTTCAGTTGGTGGAGCCCGACCCTCCAACATCACTTCCATTCTACCAGCCGGCTTCAGCCGGGCTTCTCCAACCGGGTGCATGACACTTCAGGCGGGGCCACACAGTCGAAAGTCCGCGGACCGGTTGTCAGGGATGCACGGCTGGAAGTCCGCGGAGCGGACGACGGAATTTAGCCCAGGGCGATGCGAGGCGAGCCCTGGGTCGGCAGTGCCCATACGAACGGGAGCCCCCGGAAGGGGCGACGGAAGCACCGTAGGGCAGGTCGTTCCGCCGAAGGCGGGTTGACCTGCCGCAAGGCCTCACAGGACGCCCAATCGGCATAGACAAACTGTAACCGGTATCAGTCGTCGCCGTCTGACGGCAGATACGTCTCTTTGATCGCCTGCCGCACGTCCGGTGTGATGATGTACCGCACCACCAGAAATCCCGCGATGACCAGTACGATCAGGTAGATCAGGTAGAAAACCTTGCGTTTCCCCTTGGGTATAAGCATCGCCGCCCCCCGCCGAGTCCAGCCCCACTGCCCGCGCCGCTGTAAGTACGATTGATCGCGGCGCTGAGATCAGACTAACCGCTCTCAGCCTCGCACGGAACCCGCCCGATCAATCGTTGCCAGCCCGTCGGCCCTCCGCTACAAGACCGGTCACGGCCATGAACCCGGAACCAGATCCCGCAACGAACGACGCCGCCGCCCAGCGCCGCGCCTGGACCGGCGCCACGCTCCGACGTCTCGTCTGCGCCCTGGCCCTGGTGCCCATCGTGCCGGCCACCGCCTTCATCGCCGCCGCCTGCTGCGAACAATGGCTCGGCCGCACCGGTTTCGACAACACCCGCTGGACAAACCTCTTTACGGCCGTCGTCACCGTCGCCGCCTCCGTCCTCATCTGGCGAAAGCTGATCCTCTGGACGCTCGGCCGCACCGCCCTCACCGCCCTGGTCGCCATGATCCCCTTCGTCCAGGTGGTCTACGCCCAACCGCTCTGGGACGCCGGCTGCGTGGCCAACGAAATCCTGCGCACCGGCCAGGAGCAGGTCAGCATCGGCCTCTACGTCTGGGCCGCGGTCTGGGTCTGGTGGGGTTGGGAGCGCTGGCCGCTACGGACGAGTAAACAAACCGCTGCCGAAAGGAGGCCCAAAATGCCACCGGTGGCCAAACGCATCGTCGCGTCGATGGGAACCATCCCCTTCGCCGTCGGCCTGTTCTTCATCGTCATCCAGGTCTATGAAGACCTCTTGAGTCTCCCGGCACGCGTCGGTTGGCCGGCCTCATTCGCCACCACCGCAGTAGCAGCAGTCGCCGCCTGGATCCTCATCTGGCGAACCCGCGTAGCCTGGACCGCCCCGGTCATCACCTGGACAATCGCAAGCGCTGCCCTCCTTCTCGGCGTTCCGTCCGCCGCCACCTTCTTCCTGCCCGACGTGGGCAACGTGGCCGCCACGACCCTCGGCTTCCTCCCACCCATCGGCTGGGGCGCCTGGATGGCCGCCACCATGTGGCGCTGGCCCATGCGGGCCGTCATCGACCCCACCACCGCCGCCCCCAGGTGCACCCGCTGCCAATACCCCCTCACCGGATTGTGCCACACCCGCTGCCCCGAGTGCGGCCACGAACCCACCCTCGACGAACTCTGGTCCGCAACCGCCGAAGCCGCCCTATGAGATCAATTCCCGGATGACTCTGCCGTTTCCCGAACCACGAACGGAACCCGTCCCGATGGCGTCGGAAGTTCGCATACCGTGTAGCATGCTCACGCCCGCGGCGGGTGGCATGTTCACGCTCGCGTGAGCATGGGCAGCTTGGCAGGACGCATCTCGATGCACCTCTCTCCTGAAAGCTGATGGCTGAAGGCTGACGGCGGATAGCTGCCGTTGCGTGCGTCGCATGCGCACGCCCACGTGAGCATGGACGGTTCGGTTGAGTGTGGCACCGGTTTCCCAACCGGCGTGCGAGGCGGGCGGTTCCTACGCCAGCTCGGCACGGTGCATCGCAATGCACGTCTCTCCTGATAGCTGACGGCTAATGGCTCACAGCCGATAGCTGCCGTCGCGTGAGCAGGACCAGGCCGCTGGTCACCGTGAGCGCGCAGACCAACCTCCCCATGTGCATGCCTTGCTCCTTTCGGTAGAACGGAGGTGTTGGAAGCTCCGTGCCTATTTGTTGCGTCAGGCTTTGCCGCGCCTAACGCCTTCGTCTCAGCACTGCAATCGCTCCGAGCGCAAGCAACGTCAGCGACGTCGGTTCGGGAACCGCGTCAAGCGTGAAGCTCAGCATCCCGTCGGCCGTCGCCGCACTGCCTGGTACATACGGGTCGTTTGAGATTGAATAGTAATAATGCAGTTCATACTCGATCCCGGGCTGAAGCGTGCCCGTCAGACTTCCGGCCTCCTCAGACACTAAGTCTCCGCCGGCCTGCCCCAGCGTGAAGCTCTCGTCAGGGGTTGCGTTGCTCTCATGGCGTCCACGGTACAGGTGTACCGAGTCAGGGTATGTCGAGGTGTCCGTCAGCCTGACGGAAAGGTCACTGTATCCGCTTCCAGAAAGAACGAACGAGCCTTCGATCGCATAGTGCAGGGGCTCCGACAAGGTGAAGCTGATGCCGCCGAAACTGCGCGCCGCCGACTCCGATCCGCTGCGCTCGTGGTCGAACACGAAGTCAAAGGAGGCCCAGTCATCACCATTTGCGAACTCGTATGTTCCTTGCGCAGAGGTCGATCCATCGACGGCACTCAAAACTTCGCTATACGGAAGAATGACCGTCGTGTTTTCCACGTTCGTTTCGGGCCCAAGTGCGTCCTGAACCTGGTGGGCCAGACCCCAGGAATCCACCACGATCTCCCCCCTGGCCACCGGCGCCCCCACCGCCACCAGCGAGACAATTGCCAACGTAATGACGTTCATGGGTTTCCTTGTCCTACCTCCGCGCAAGCAAGAACAGAAATCAGAGAATAAGCCCACCTCTTTCATCGCCCCCGTCCCGCCGGATGCCGCGTCTGCGCCGCAACTGGTCACCGGTCTTCCACTCGTCTCAACGCCCGACATGAACTGCACGCGCACCGACGACCTGCCATTCTTTCTATAGCGAGCAACGAGGCGTCACCGAGCGACCGGACAGATGTGTGCTCATCGGCGCCCCGGCTGTCGTCTTCACGCCGCCGTGTCCGCGCCCCTGACCCCGACCACACTGCGTAGGCGCACCCCCAACCCTTCTATTCTACTCATCCGCGCATGTACGTCAAGCCACAATTGGACAATTCCACCCCTACGTCTGCACGTCAGCCCCCTATTCGATCCGTACACTTTCACCAACTTAACACATACGCTAGTGCATAATAGCCCCCTCCGCCCACCGGGCCACATCCACCCCGCCAACACCGCCCGAATGAAGGAGCGTCAATGCTTCCCGTAATTCAGTGCCGTTCCTTTTCGCTGGGCATAGATATAAGCCTCCAGCGCTCGCATCCGCGGATCATCCGGCTCGAAACGCTCACCTCGCACCGGATGCTGAATGCACCAGTTAATCATGTCGCGCAGAAGCGCCACCCGACCCATCTGCGGCTGAAACTTCGGATACGTCTCCGGGTGAGTGTTGGCCCCGTCCGGGTGACACATGTCACACGACACCGCCACCGTGCTCCCCAGGGCCGTCGCATCGTGGAAGATGCGCGAGCCCTCCACCGCCATCTTCTCGGTCTCCCGCGCCCACATCAGAAGGTCGCGCTCCGTGTACTGGCCGTACGTGTGCCCCTCGCCCTGCCCGCCCTTCAGCAGATCGGAATTGTCGGCCGGCGGTTGAATGGCGTGCCGCTCTTTCTCGGCGGCCACCCAGTCGTCCACCTCCTGCGGATTCTTGCGCTTCCACTGGTCCATGTGCGAGTCCGCGACCTTCTGCCCTTCCCCTTCGTCGGCCTTCGCGCCCTGGTCCGCGGCCACCTGATTGGCATGAGTCGTCCACAACGCGACCACCAGCAACACGCATGCGACACCCACTATGGTCGTCCAGATTCCTGTGTTCATGTCCCTGCTCCTCTCTTTAATAGCTCGGCCGGTTCGGTCTGGGAGGCACCGCTTCCTTGCCCCAACTTGACGTGTACGCCCGCCCGACGGTCACCGGATTCCGGTTCCAGAAATTGTAGACCTTGTCCACCAGCCCGTCGGGGTGAACGCGCACTTCCCCGTCGCCGCAGCCGTCCTGCGGATTGAACGGATCGGGCCGCGCCATCTCGATGGTCAGTTCCGGCATCCCCTCGGGCGCATACGGCCAGGGCCAGGCCGTGGCCAGCAAACCGTGAAAGTGAATGTTGCCGATGCGGTTGGTGAGCATCTGGTGTGTATGACCGTGAATGACCACGACGTTCTTGAAACGCTTCAGGATCGCCTGCACCTCGTCGGCGTCGTCCGTCCAGAAGTTCCAGTTCTTGTACAGCTTGTACAGCGGCGAGTGAGAGAAAACGACCAGCGGCGTATCGTCGGCGTACTTCGCCAGGTCCTCCTTCAACCACCCCCTCTGTTGCTCGCCGACCGTGAACGACCGCTGCAGGCCGTTGTCCAGACCCGCCACCGTCCTCATCCGCTGCATGGGCGTCATCTTCCGCGCCGTCCAGAAGTCCTCCTCGATGATGCTCAGCAGTTTCACAAAATGCACGCCCTTGTGGTCCCAGGATTCGATAGGCTCCCCGAACAGCGCCCGCCACTTCTCACCCATGTCCAGATACCAGTCGTGTTCGCCCACCATGATCTTGAGCGGCGCCTTCAGGTTGCCCAGAATCTCCGCCCCCAGATCGAGCTCCTTCGCCTGGCCGAGCTGGGCCAGGTCGCCTCCGTAGAACACGAAGTCCGGCTGCGGATCCATGTTATTCACGTCATCCACCGCCCGCATCAGGGCCCGGACAAACCGATCATTAATGTCCTTCTCATAAAGGTGAGAGTCGGAAATGTACGCGAAGCGGAACGAGCCCGACTCTCCCTGTGGCTCCGCCCCGTAAGCGACACTCACCGGCTGGAACGAGAACGGATACGCCAGCCCGTGCGCCGCCGCCGCCCCGAACGCCGCCGCCGACACCTTCAGGAAAGATCGCCGATCCAGACGCTTCAGGGACTCATAGAACTCCTGACGCTCTGCCATGTACTTCGTTTCAACGCTCTTGTGTTTCGGTTGCATGAGATCGCTCCGCTCACTTCTGGATTCGGTCCTCGAACGCCAGCTTCTTCCGGTTGGCCATCGCTTCGTCACGGAACGGGCGATCCTTCTGCGCCTTGGCCCGCTGCTGGTCCATCTGCCGCCGGTTCTCCTCTGCGAAACGATCGTCCGTCAGCGCGAACAGGAAGGCCACCACCTGATCGATCTGCTTCTCGCTCAGGGCCAGCGGCTCCATGCCCCCGTCCAGAAACAGGTTGGCCTCGCCACCCTTGTTGTAGTGATCCATCACGTCCCACAGCGTCGCCAGAGTCCCGTCGTGCATGTACGGCTGCGTGATCCCGATATTCAGAAGCATGGACGTCCGAAACGCGCCGATGTCCGAACGGTTCTTGGTCACCATGAAACGCCCCAGTTCGCTCATGTCCGTCGCCAGGGCCAACTCCTCCAGCTTCGCCTCCGACGGGTCCGCCTGCAGCGCCTTCACACCATCGCGAACGAGTTGTTCGAAGTCCCGGTGCCGGGCCGACACGCCGACGTTGTGAAACCGATTGTCCGTCCCCAGCGGGTTCGACGGGTTCATGTGGTGGCAGCTCACGCACCGGGCCTCTTCATTAAACAGCCGCCAGCCCTCCCGAGCGTCCGCCGAGATGGCCTCCTCCTCACCCTCCAGGAACCGCCGGAACGGTGAGTCCAGAAACACCATCGTTCGCTCGAACGCCCCCATCGCCCGGCCCATGTCCTCGTAATTCACCTCCCCCCCGTATGCCTCCGCGAACATCTTCTTGTATTCCGGGTCATCGCCGATGGCCTTCGCCGCCGACTCCCCGTCGGCAAAGCCCATCTCGATCGGGTTGATGATCGGCATCCGGGCCTGATGGTCCAGCGTCGGCGACCGACCGTCCAGAAACACCGTCTGCAGCAACGCCGCGTTCATCGTGGTGGGCGCGTTTCGCCGACCGAGCTGATCCCCGATGCCCTCCGAAACCGCACGCTGATCCGTGAACGCACGAGTCACGTCGTGACACGTCGCGCACGAAACCGTCCCGTCCTTCGAAAGCCGCTTGTCAAAAAACAGTTTCTTCCCCAACGCCACTCGCGCGGGAGTCATCTTGTTGTCGGCCGGAATGAACGCCTCCCACACCACCGGGTCCAGACCCACCGGCACCGCCGTCACGTCCACCTCCCCAAGCAGCGCCTCGAACGCACGCTCCTGGTACGCCATGCTCGCCGCACCGTGCTCGGCCTGGGGAACCTGCCCAACAGCCTGACCGCCCGCCACCAACACACAGAACACCGCGACGGCCCCCGCGGCCACAACCCCACCGAGCACAGGCCGGCGAACACTCCCGCCATACCGTCCAACCTCGGCCCCTCCGAAGCAGGCTCCCAACCGCCGGCGGCGCGCGCGGCGCCGCAATCCATCCGCTCGCTCACTCATGACCGCCTCCTTTCATCACTCGTCCAAACCGGAATCTCATGATTCAGACCTCCCTTTTCTGCTCCGACCTCGCGTTGTTCCGCTCGCCGGTCGCCCGGCGCCGTCCTTCTTCCTTCCGCCTGCCGGACCCGCCCGCCTGCCCGCCTTCCTGCGACACGCGGCGCAAACACCGCGCAAATGGATGTGAAACTCCTGAACCTCGAAACCCTTCGTCCGCACGCTGGGCAGCGCCATCCCGTTCAGCCGCTCGTCCTCGATATCCGTGATGCCGTCGCACTGCAGGCACACCAGATGGTGGTGCTGGCGAATCTTCGGGTCGAAGCGGATGGCCGCCCCCGGGTGGCAGACCTTGCTGATCACACCGACGCCAACCAGCGTCTTCAGCACCCGGTACACCGTCGTCCTGGACACACCCGGTATCCGGTCGCCCACCAGCCCGTAGACCTGGTCGGCCGTGGGGTGGTCCTCACGGTCAAGCACCGCCTCCAGGATCGTCCGCCGCTGCACGGTCATCGACAGACCCTGCTCCCGGCAGAGTCCCTCGAAACGCCGAAGCCGCGCAACCTTCTCCTGCGACCGCACCTCTGCACGCCTCTCTGACGGCCCCTGCCCCCCCGCCTGCGACTCTGTCCTCAACCGACCCCGCAGCCCGCGTTTTCAACCGACCCCGCGCCCGCCCGACGACCGCACCAGCGCTCGCTCTGATCGGCCCAACGCCCGCAGCGGTCACCCGACTGGCAACCGCACCTGCTTCCGTTCTGATCGGCCCAACGCCCGCAGCGGCCCCGAGCCGCTGACCGTGCCTCGCACCGCACCGGCCACCGACCCACTGCCTCTATTGGTAATCTATACCAAAAAAACACCCTGTCAAACCCCCGCCGGGTGCCACTGGCGGTTGCCCCATCCTTCGCGCAGCGAAGACCGGGTGCCCCACCTCCTTGCGAGGTGGGGGAGCCGATGATCCTGAAACGTAGCCCGGTAGGGTGGGCGAAGTCCGCCGCAGGCGGACGCAACCCACCACCTCCCTCTCCGCGGCGAACGTCTTGCCTTTGCCTTCGCCACTCTGAACTCCCCTCCCCCTTCCCCGTGCGTGCATGACACTTCAGGCGGGGGCACGCAGTTGAAAGTCCGCGGAGCGGACGATGGAGTATAGCCCAGGGCGATGCGAAGCGAGCCCTGGGTCGGCAGTGCCGATACGAAGGCGAGCCCCTGGAAGGGGCGGAGGAAGCGCCGGGTGCCTTTTGCCAGCCTCCCCAGCTTGGCCGCGACTCTGCTGCGATCTTCCGGACACAACGGGCCCGCCACTCAAACGACCGCCACGGCCGGGTATCGCCTGCGATAGAAATGCCCCTTGTGGCGGCGAAGCAGGTATTCAAGCCAATACTCCGGCACCGGCTCCGGCAGGCGGAATGCGGTTCGAACAGATTCCGAGCCATGCTCCGCCACAACCCGGCGGACAAACGCTGGACTGATCGAATCCGACTCTATGAACCCCTGGATCGCGTCCTCCTCCTCGCGCGTCACCTCGTGGCCCCGACGTCGGAGACCGGCAACCAGGGTGTCGAATCCGGTCATGATCTCCCTGCCCTCAACCGGGCTGAGGAACACTCCGATGCCCCCGTCATGCTCGCGCAGATCAGCAGGAATCTCCATCTCGGCCTTGCCCCGTTTCAGCCCATGCTTGCGAATGGCCTGTTCAATCTGGTCGCGCGGTTGCGATTCCCAGGCGGCACGAAGCTCCTTCTGCCAGTCGGCCGCCATGGTCAGTCCGTCAGGGTATATGACCAAGTCAGTTCCGTGGTAGGCTAGACTGGCTGCGTGCAGACTGGCTGCCCGTTGCAGCACCTGGGCTCGATACTCGTCCCAGAATCGGCAGACAATCTGCGAGCTCTGTCTCTTCATCGTCTCCCGCAGTTCACCTTCGTTGATCGGCGCTGTCCTGTCCCACATCTCCTGCTCGCCGGACCAGTACCAGACACCCCGCCACGGCACAACGCTGCCGAACACCAGTTGCTCTTGCTTGAAGGGATGATTCGGCATGTCGATTCGGATTCGGTACGGCTGACGGCTGACGACGTTTGTAGCATCCAGATGGCTGTCGCTCACGCCGTCGAGCCGATAGAACGATGCGTGTCGTTCGTGCCATCCTCGCAGCTGCTTCCGGTCTTCGTCGGAGATGGCAAGGACTCCAGCCAGGATGTCGATGGCCCCCAGCCCCGACCAGCGTGTGCACTCTTGGCACAGGAAGTCGTCTACGGTGCTGACGTTCCAACGGCCGCGATTGTGCTCGGCCAGATAGTCCCCGAAGTGCAGCCGGAACATGTACGAGCACGTCCCCAGCCAGATCAGCTTGCGCTTGATCTCCCAGCCCCACTCGTTCGGACTCTCGAGAAAGGCCCTGATGCCGGAGCCCCGGGGCACCGAGTGGAACGCGTCAACGAGGAAGGCGTGTGCCGCCTCGGCCAGGCGCGCCAGGTCGCCGTGGTGTGGCGAAGCGACCAGCCCGGGTCTCAACTCGGGGGACACGATCCAGAGCAGATGCTGAACCTTGGCGAGGGTGACGCCTTTCGCGGGCTCATCCGATCGCGCGAAGGGCAGCGCCACGCCGAAGAGCTCACGGTTGTAGCGTTCGTACGCCTCCCAGAGACCGATTCCATTATGAACGTCCTCGGCGAATTCCACCAGGATCTCGGCCAGTATCGTCGTCTCTGGCTTGCGCAGGCGAAGTGTGCCGTCGCGGAAGCTGCACTGCGTATCGGATAGGAGCTTCTGGAGTGCTTTGCACAACCGAAACAGGTGGCCATCACCTGCACCACGAAGTCCTTCTGGTCGATACCGACGCATCAGCGGCCTATGGTCTGTGGGTCGGCGAACCGCGCCCCCGACCCCCGCATCACGTTACAGTCGTGACCGGTCATTATGCCACCAAGGACGCCCGATTCCATCCCCCTTTTGCGCCGAGTGCCACACAGTTCAAAGTCCGCGGAGCGGACGATGGAATCTAGCCCAGGGCGATGCGAACCGAGCCCTGGGTCGGCAGTGCCGACACGAAGGCGAGCCCCTGAAAGGGGCGCCGGAAGTGCCGGGTGCCACTGGCAGCTCGCCTGCCACTGTGTGCCCAGTCGGTCGCAGTGCCCAATGGTCAGCGGTCGGCCCTGCTCAGCCCTGGCATTGCTCCCCCGCTCGGCCTCTCTTTCCGGCGCCGCTACCATCCTCTGCAAGGTTACGCACGACAAGTAGAGCAAAGCCAGACGAGCCTAGGCCAAAGGTCGCCAAGAACGAAAGGGCGATAAGCCATTTTGCGATGCCTCGCAGTCTCCAGATGCGATCCCCGGATTCGTATCCGAACACAGCAAAGAGGTCCCGCGCGGTGCCACTCTTGGCCACACCAGATGAAACGGCCGCCTCTGCTTCGTCGGTAAGCGCAAAACCTGTGACCTCGTAGAGGTCTTCATCGAGACGTACCACCCAAGAACTCAGCAGCAAGGTGTAGACGAGTAGGCAAATCGCGCCGACGACAAGGCAAGTGATCGACGCTTTCCGAAGCCCAACTGACGTGCTCGTTCGTGCAAGCAAAAAGGCCAAGAGGACGCCAACAATGGCAACAGAAAAGCCTACAAGCTGCACACCACGTGGCCAAGGGGGGATCAGCTCTGGAAACATGCCCCCGGCGGCAGGCAGCAGCGCCGCCAAGCCCATCGCAGCGCCGGAGACCGACTTGCACTGACTCAAGAAGGCCTTGAAATGCTCCAGCTCTTCCCTGGCAGCTGACTTAGCGCATGGTCCTGCCGGTGGCGTCATTGCTCCTGAATCTCGATACTCACGGCTTCCCCCGTACAATCGTAGCAACCCTCCCCCGTTTTGGTCGCGCCGCGCCACGACTGGAACACGTAACTCGCCCGTTCAAGTTCTGTTATGGTCATCGTCGGCTCCGCCAGCGTATAGAACCGATCCTCGTCGGCGTCCGGCACTTTGGCATAGCGGATCGTCGCGCCGTTCCCTCGGGAGGTCGTTATAGTGACGGTGCAATCCGTGTTTGCAGCCGCCAGACAGACATGGTGTGCAAAGCGCGCGAATCGGGCGAGGAACCTATCCTCGGCCGACGCGTCTCCGGCGTATGCCTTGCATGCCAAAGGTTTGAGTACCGTCTCCCAGTAGTATTCGTATGTGGCGTCCTTCTTATTCAACTCCCCCCGGGCGTGCAAGTCCATAAAAAGATCGTCTGCGCAAAGACAGCGCGTGATGACCGGATGCGCGTCGCAGAGGTTTGCGGACGTAAACAGGTAAGGGCGTAGGGTCGCTGCAAAAACAGTGGCCTCGGCGGACAACGCCGCGACTGAGACGTCCACGGGGCCATACCTTGGCGAGATCGAAGCCAGTTCCTGGACCCGGGCCTTGTAGCGTCTCCGTGCTTCGGGCAGCTCTGGTGGGCTGGACCAGGAGCCAGTAGGTATCCACAGGGCCCGGGGGGAACCACAGGAAGGCGCGCCAACCGCCACCAACGCGGTCAAAGACAAAAACAGGCTGCGATTCATCGCACTCGTTCTATCCCACCAAGGCCTCACAACCGCGACCTCAGCATGCTGGAAAGTACTATCTCCGAGGGAGCAGGCAGGAGCAAGAGGGGCACGCTTGCGAGGAGCGCGGGGTCAAGCTTACGTCTTCCAGCTATTGCTGCCTCGCTCGAGGTGCCAGCGTGCCCCCAGCCCCTATTCGAGCGTCAGCCGGGCAGCCGGCCAACGCGCCGGATGAGCGCCTGATAGGCGATCCCTCAGCGCTCCATGCGTAGACACCTGGACACGGTAACACGCTACCGCAGACCGCCCACTCCGTCAACAAGTAACCCTAATTCGCTTCCCCCTCCGCTCTTGCCCGGAGAAGAAAAGGGGACGCAGCTCGTTTTGACAAATGGCTTCGTATGGATAGGGGTCAGGCTTACTTCTTCCAGCCATCCCCGCCTCGCCTTGGCCGCCAAGGTGGCCGGAGCCTCGATCCGACCTGCACCCGGGCCACCATTCGTCCTCCCGTCATCCGCCTGTTCCAGGACCGTTTGACGGTCCGAGTTCGCCTAATTGTCTCGCCGTCACCGGAATCTGCGCCAATCTGCGAAATCTGCGGACAACGCCTTTGCAGTTAAAAAACGATCAACTGTCTCCGCGCCTGTTCTCGCCGCCGGTCATCGCCTCATCCCACCGGCCGCACCCACCACCCAATATCGAGGCAGTCCTCGGCGTCCTTTGTGCTCTCTGCGGTTCCGCCTCTTTTCTTCGCTGTTGCAGTTCTGCCGTTCTGCCGTTTGCCGTCTCCGTGCCTCAGTGTCTCCGTGGTTCGCCTCGCGCCGTTCCTGTTGCCTGACTGCCTGGTTGCCCAGGTCTCCCCTCAATTCCTACTTCAAAGCGCCCCTGGCGCCCCCAAAAACCCCGATTTCCGCAAATCCGACCCCCCGAAGGTGATCGGGCGCCAAGTTATAGGGGTAGAGGAACGCACCCCTCAGGCGCGGATGCGCGTAGCCGACGCCACCGGAGGCCGCGACGCCGACAAGAAAAAGGCCACGGGCACGAGACGCGCACGGGCCGGCGCCCAACGCACCGGGCCAGCGCCCGACCGAAAGGAGGTGCCCCGGACGAATCCGTCCCATGACACAACTCAATAGCGTCCACCGCGGACCACCTCGGGCTGCCGCGGACCACCGGTTTGAACCGGCGCCCGCCCTCAGCTACAGTAGCCCGCCCGTTCGACGCGAGGGTTTCCGCATGTGGTCCATGCTCAACGGCACCATCGTCAACGCCGGCACCGTCATCGTCGGCTGCACCATCGGCCTGTCCATCGGCGCCAAGCTACCCGACCGCTACCGCCGCATCGTCCTGGACGGCCTGGGCCTCATCACCATCACGCTCGGCATCGACGCCTCGGTCATCGTCATGGGCCGGATGGTCGGCAAGTACGGCCCACTGGTCGACGCCGGCCAGACCTTCGGCGCCCGCCTGGGCATGGTCACCATCGGCTGTCTGCTGGTCGGCAGCCTCCTCGGGTCCTGGCTGCGGCTTCACCAGCGGGTCGAGTCCCTCGGCCACCTCATCCACGCCAAGACCGGCGGCAAGGGCGACGCCGGCCGCTTCGCCGAGGGCTTCCTGGTCGCCAGCGTGATCTTCTGCGTCGGCCCGTTGACCCTGCTGGGCTGCCTTAACAACGGCACCCGCTTCGACCCCAGCCTGCTCTACGTCAAGGCCGCCCTGGACGGCTTCTGCTCGATGGCCCTGGCCGCCTCCCTGGGTGCCGGAGTGGCCGGCAGCATCCTCACCGTCCTGTTCTTCCAGGGCGGCCTGACCCTGGCGTTCCACTACGGCGCCGGCGGCCTGCCCGAGCTCTCGCGCGAGATGATGAACGTGGTGGGCGGCATCGTCCTGCTGGCCAACGCCCTGCTGATCCTGGAGATCAAGAAGATCCCCGTGGCCGACATGCTGCCGGGCATCTTCCTGCCGCCGTTGGTCATCTACGCCTGCGAAGCCATGCGCCCCGGCCTGTTTCTGCCGGTCGGCTGACTTGTGTTAGCATGTCGGACGGCCATGACTCCCAAAACCGCCGCCTACGCCCGGATCGTGGACGCGTTTCTGGAGACCGAAGCGCTCCCCATGAGCGCTCAGCATGACTGCCCGTACCTGCCGGGGCAGCTTGCCCGGTGCGAAGGGTTCTCCATCCACGAACTGGACCCGGAAATCTACGCCCGTCTGATGGACCGCAACTTCCGCCGCAGCGGCCGCGTGATCTACCGCCCGGTCTGCCGGGAATGCACCGAGTGTCGGGCCCTGCGGGTGCCGGTGCATCGCTTCAAGCCGAGTCGATCGCAGCGGCGGGCGCTGAAGCGCAACCGCGACGTTGGCGTGACCGTCGGCCGGCCGGAACTGACCGAAGAGAAGTGGAACCTGTTCCTGGCCTACATCGACTTCCAGCACGACGACACGATGTCGCGCGATCGCGAGGACATCGTCGACTTTCTGTACCGCCCGCCGGTGGACGGCCTCGAAATCTGCTACCGTCTGAAAGACGAGCTGGTGGGGGTGAGCATCGCCGACCGGTCGGCGGACGCGCTCAGCTCGGTGTACATGTACTTCGCCCCCAAGCACCGGCGGCGCAGCCTGGGGACCTACTCGGCGCTGTGGGAGATCGACTATTGCCGCCGGTCGGGAATGACCTACTATTACCTGGGCTACTACGTTGCCGGGGCCAGGACGATGGCCTACAAGGCGCGTTTCACGCCGTGCGAGGTGTTGGATTCCTCGCACACCTGGGTTGAGTTCCAGCCCCCCGAAAGCGGATGAACGACCGATCCGACCAAACCTCTCCGCTGGCCCACCGGGAATTCCACCGCATCCTGCTGATCAAGCCGAGTTCCCTGGGCGACCTGGTGCACGCCCTTCCGGTGCTGCACGGATTGCGCCGACGCTATCCTAAGGCGGGCATCGACTGGCTGGCGGGCTCGGCCTTCGCGCCGCTGATCGAAGGACACCCCGACCTTTCCGAGGTGGTTCGCTTCGACCGTCGCCGCTACGGCCGGATGCTGCGTGACCCGCGGATCGCCGTCGAGTTCGCCGCGTTCTGCCGCGACCTGCACAGGCGGCGGTACGATCTGGTCGTGGACCTGCAGGGTCTGTTCCGCAGCGGTCTGCTGGCCCTGGCCAGCGGGGCGCCGGTTCGGATCGGATTCGCGGCGGCGCGCGAACTGGCCTGGGTTTTTTACAGCCACCGCATCGCGCCCGGTAAACCAAATGCCCACGCCGTCGATCGCAACTACGCGACCGCTCGCCTGCTGGGCTTCACCGATGTTCCGGTCAGCTTTGACCTGGCCGTCACGGAAACGGAACGCCGCCGGGCCGGGAAGATCCTGTCGGGCGCCGGCCTGGCGGACGGCAAACGGTTCGCGGCCATCATGCCGGGGGCCCGCTGGGAGACCAAGCGCTGGCCGGAAGACCGGTTCGCAGCGGTGGTGGACGGCCTGGCGCGGCAGCAGGGGTTGCCCTCGGTGCTGCTGGCCGGTCCTGACGAGGCGGACGTGTGCAATCGGATCGAAGCCGCCTGCGGCCAGGCGGTAACGAATCTGGCCGGTACAACAAGCCTGCGGGAACTGGTGGCCGTCCTGGAGCGAGCGGTCGTCGTGATCTGTCACGATTCGGCCCCAATGCACCTGGCGGCCGCTTTGGGCCGACCGCTGGTGTGCCTTCTGGGACCGACGAACCCTTCGCGAACCGGACCGTACAGCAAGAGTGCGAGGATTCTGCAGGCGGACCTGCCCTGCGTGCCCTGCTACCTGCGACGCCTGTCGCAGTGTCCCCACGGACACGCCTGCATGAGTTCACTGGAGGTGGAGAACGTGTTGCAGGCCACCTCGGCCGCGGTGAGGTCCGCATCAACAGATTAGCCCCGATTGGTGGGCGGTTGGTGCACGACCTGCCTATAATTGCCGAAGATATGCGCAGGCGCAGGCGCCGCCGCCCTGTTTTGCTAGACTCGGCGTTTCTGTGCCTTGGCGCGGCTGATAGGGAAGGGAAGTCGACGAATTGTCCGGACTCTGGAAACAGGCTCGCAGGTTCATCTTTCATCGGGTGCTGCACGCCGATGACACGCCGCACCGCATTGCGCTGGGTGTGGCCATCGCCATGTTCGTGGCCTTCACGCCCACCATCGGGCTGCAGATGGTGCTGGCGGTCGCGATCGCGGCGGCGTTGCGGGCCAACAAGGCCGTGTGCATCCCCATCGTCTGGGTGACCAACCCGTTCACCGCGGTGCCGATCTACTCGTTCTGCTGGATGATCGGCGCCCGGCTGCTGAACGTAGGGAACGGAGCCAACATCCACGCGGTCGTCGAGCGGATGAGCGCGGTCGCGACAATCCCCGGTTGGTCGCACCTGGTGCAGTGGAGCTTCTGGTCGTCGGTGCTGTCCCTGCTGCTGGAGCTGAGCACGGAGCTTTGGCTGGGGTGCGGCATTGTGGGGCTGGTCAGCGGAGGTGTGTTGTACGTGCTCACCCGCTGGGGCCTGACCACCTATCGCCGGCGCCGGGCGGGGCGTAAGATGCTCCGCGATGGACGGCGGCAGAGAAGCTTCATCAAGCCCGCGCGGCCGCGTGCCATGGTCAGTTGCCGGGAAACGGCCTGACCCACGCGCCGGCATCGCGTTCTGTGCCGTCCTTCTGACCCTCCAAACAGCCGCAGCCGACCAGGCGATATTCCACACCGTCAGTTATCGAGTCCACGCCGGTGCCGGAGACGTGCTGCGCCTGGAAGGTGAGGCCAGCGCGGGTATCACGGTGGGCGATCTGGTAGCGGTGTTGGTGGAAGCGGACGTCGTCGCAGCCGGCGCCGTCTCGAAGATGGAAGCGGACGGGCCGGTGGCGACGCTCGATTTCCTGGAATGGGCCCTCCCACCAAGGGGTGAGGCCTGGGTGATCCCCCGGAACCTGCCCGAGAACCTCGAGGCCCGGCTACCGCCGCTGGTGGTTCGCCGGGCGCGTGCGGATCGGGCACCGGGGGAGGACCGCAGCAACGGGCCGAACCCGGCCGGCCCGGACAGGCCGGAACGACCCGCTGTGGTGCGGGCGTTTGTGTCGGCGGTCGATCCAGATGCGAGTGGGAGCACCGTTCGGTTGGACAATCCGGCTGCGTCTCGGCTGGCCATCGGGGATCGGCTGGACGTGTACCGCGGCGGGCGCTACGTCGGCTTCGCGCAGGTGGTGTCGATCGAAGGCCCGGAGGCGGAGGCGGAAGTATTGACCTCACTGAGCGCGTCGGCGATGCAGGCCGGTGATCTCGCGGTCCGCCGGGCACCGGCCGGGTCGAGTCAGATCCGCCAGGGCTTCGTGTTCCGGGTGGAGGGCGACTACGCCCTGGTTTCGCTGGGGGAGGCGGACGGCGTGCGACGTGGCGACCGGCTTTTCACCCGCGACGGCACAGGGGACGACCGCCGACTGACGGTCGTGCGCGTCTACCCCGACCATTGCGGGGCCAGTCTGGAGGGCGGCGGCACGGACAGTGAGGTCGGGCTGGTGATGTGGCAGCCCGCGCATACGAGCGAGGGGTGCGCCGCCTTTGTGGAACTGGCGGCGAGCGGCGCACGGTCGGCCGGTGTTCCCTGGCTGATGCGCGTGCCGAGCGGATCGGCGAGCCTGCCCCTGCGCACAGGCGACTTCGTTCTCACGGGCGACCGGAGGCGAAACGTGGGCGTGGTGCTGACCAATAGCGAATGGGGCGCTTACGTGTACGTTCCCGGCGTGTGGACGGTTCCGGAGGGAGCGCGGGATGGCGACCGGTCGGCCGAGTGATCCACCGCTGATCCTGGCGTCGGCCAGCCCGCGTCGCCGGCAACTGCTGGGCGAGGCCGGGTATTCGTTCATCGTGGCCGAGCCGCCGGTCGACGAGCCGGAGCACATCGGCCCCGACGTACCGCCGACACACAAGGCCGAGGCGCTGAGCTACTTCAAGGCCCGCAGCGTGGCCGGGCAGTTCGATACAGGATTGATCATCGCGGCCGACACTCTGGTCGTCTGCGGCGCGGAGGTGTTCGGCAAACCGACCGACCTGGAGGACGCCCGTCGGATTCTGGGTGCCCTGCTGGGGCGGCGGCAGGAGATCATCACCGGGGTGACGCTGCTGGATGCGGGCACGGAGCGCCGGATGATCTCGCACGACGTGACGGTTGTGGTCATGGGCGACCCACCGGTCGAGCAGGTGGAAGCCTACCTGGCCGGCGGGGCCTGGCGTGGCAAAGCCGGCGCGTACGGCATCCAGGACGAGGGCGACGCGTTCGTCGAGCGTGTGGAGGGGAGCTTCACGAACGTCGTGGGTCTGCCGATGGAGCTTCTGTCCAGCATGTTGTTGGACTGGGGCTACGGTCCGGCCCAATCGCTCAAGCGGTTGTGATTGCCGGGTAGGGCCGGTGTTCGACGGGCTGCGGAACCGATAAGCAGAGGGGATTGCTCGCTGGCGGTGCGTGTGCAGTGGTCCTGAAAAGGCCAACGGCGATGGTCGGAAGCTGGGCTTGCGGGCGCGATTTCGGCGAAATGAGGCAACTAAGGATCAATTTCATTTGCCCATGGCGGAATCGTGAGTCATAATAGATCAGCACGTCATTAGACGTGGTTCCGGCGACGAAGCCGGAACGTGCTTGGAAGCCCCGGCCCCGAGTCGTGCCAAAAGGCTGCGCTCGCAGTGGCATAGGGGCTTCTACTTTGCGCATCGGGCATCAGGCTGTTCCTGCCGATCACACTGGTTACAGCTCGTCTGAGCCAATTGGGCCTCTCGGGGACGAATAGCAGGTCGCTAAGAAACTCGGTTTGCCACCGAAGCTGCTGCTTTGCCTGCCGAAAACGCCTCCAATAGACGGTTTCCTGCAAACGGCCTGCGGGGACGCAGGCCGCTACCGCGTTCTTTGGCGTGCTGATATGGACCGGGCGAACTGAACGCGGCTGGTGAATCGGCGGACTCGTCCTGGGACTAATATCACTTGTTACTACGGGGAGGTTGGGTCACGTTTGTGACGAGCGTGCGGCCGCCGGCGCCGGGCGCCGGGCGGCGCGCTGGGATTCCTTCTCCCGGGAAGCGGTCCGCCCCTTCGTTTCGGAAGTGTCCGGTGCCATCGGGAAATAGACCTGCACGGATGTTCCCCGCCCCAAGGCGCTTTCCACTCGGACACAGGCATTGTGCTGAGCGATGATGCCCAGGACAGCGGCCATGCCCAGCCCGTGCCCGGCGGGCCGGGTGGTGAAGAATGGATCAAACATCCGCTCCATGGTGGATTCCGACATGCCGACGCCGTCATCGGTCACGCTCAAGACCACGCGACTGCCGGGGATGGCCTGGCGGGAGGGAACGCACTCGGCGCAGAGTCGTTGGGTCAAACGATCGACAGCGGTCCGGACGGCAATGCTCCCACCGTTGGGCATGGCATCCGAGGCGTTCATGCAGAGATTCATGATGACCTGCTCGACCTGGGGTGGGTCGGCCAGGATGCCGGGCAGCTTGGGGGCGAAGTCGGTCCGCATGGTGACGGAGTCGGAGATGGCGGACCGCACCAGCTTGAGGGCCCCGCGGATGGCGTGGTTCAGGGAGCAGCGTTTGAGTTTGGGTGTTCCCCCTCCGCCGAAGCGGAGCAGTTGTTCGGTGAGACTGGCGGCCCGGCCGGCGGCTTCCTCGATCAGGGTGAGATGTCGCCCGGCCATCTTGGGTAGGCCGGGCATGTTGCGCAACAGGGCGGCGTTGCCCAGCATGATGGTCAGCAGGTTGTTGAAGTCGTGGGCCACGCCGCCGGCCAACATGCCCAGGCTCTCGAGCTTCTGGGCCCGGCGGAGTTGAGCCTCGAGTACTTCGCGCTCGGAGACGTCCTGGGCCATGGAGGCCACGCCGACGATCCTGCCGGAGGCGTCACGCAAGGGCGTGTTGAACCACTCGCAGCGAATGCGTGTGCCGTCCTTGCACACGTTGTCGTTGATGGAGTGGCTGGATTCATCGCCGGCCAGCAGTTCGGCCCAGACCTTCTCCACCGCGGCGTGGACATCTCGGGGAACGATCAGGTCGTAGGCATGCCGCCCGATGGCCTCGTCGGCGGTGAAGCCGAAGGTCTTTTCCGCGGCCGGGTTCCACTCCTCGGCGCGGAAGTCGGCGCCCCAGACGATGTGGGCCAGGGGCATGCGGGCGACGTGGAAGCGGACGCGTTGTAGAGCCTGGTAAAGCCCTTCGGCGCTCTGCTCTGGCTGCCGGCTCTTGCGTGTGCGGCCGGTCGACATGACGAAACCTCCAGCGGGGGGCTGGACTTGCAGTGCCCCCACCAGGGGCGGACGCCGGGAGGCGAAGGTGCAGACGGGCTTCTCCCCGGCACCGCAGGTCGGCTCATTGTACGTCACCTGCGTCCGGTTGCCAGCCCGATTCGGGAACGAGGCCCGGGGCGGCGATCGGGCCTGGCACGCGGGTTGGCGGCGGGTGGGCAGCGCTGTAGAATTCGGTTCGGCTCCGCGGATCGCTCCGCGGGCGATTCGGGAATGGAAGCAGACCGCCGGCGGCCGGCATTGACGGCCGGGTCCCATGCAGTGGGTTCTGCAGGCAAAGGGTCAGGGTGGAGACACAGCAGCCCACCTGTAGCACTCAGGTGCCGTGGATCAACCTGGCCGTCAATGCCGGTCACCGGCTGAGGTTTGTGCGCAGCGGGCGCGGCGGCGAGCAGCACCATGGCCTATACGGTTCTAGCCAGGAAGTATCGCAGCCAGACCTTCGACGAGATCGTGGGGCAGGACGCGATCGCGACCACGCTACGAAACGCGGTGAAGTCGGGTCGGATCCACCACGGCTATCTGTTCACCGGCACCCGGGGCGTGGGCAAGACGTCGATGGCCCGCATCCTGGCCAAGTCGCTGAACTGCCTGTCGTCCGACGGTCCGACGGTGTCGCCCTGCGGGGCGTGCGAATCCTGCCGGCTGATCAACGAGGGTGAAGACATCGACGTCGTCGAGATCGACGCGGCGTCGAACACGGGCGTAGACAACATCCGCGACCTGCGGAACAACGCGATCTACCGCCCGGCCCGGAGCCGGTTCAAGGTGTACATCATCGACGAGGTGCACATGCTCAGCACCGGGGCGTTCAACGCCCTGCTGAAGACGCTGGAGGAGCCGCCGCCGCACGTCAAGTTCATCCTGGCGACGACGGAGGTGCAGAAGGTGCCGGCCACCATCCAGAGCCGCTGTCAGCGCTTCGACTTCCGCAGCATGGACACCGAGACGATCTCCGGTCGCATACGGCACATTCTGGGCTGCGAGAAGGTGGAAGCGGACGAGGCGGTGATCCGCCGGGTCGCCCGGCTGGCGGCCGGTTCCATGCGCGACGGGTTGTCGCTGCTGGACCAGTTGCTGGCCTTCGGGTCGGACAAGCTGGACGGGGCCCTGGTGGAGCAGGTCCTGCCCACGCCGCACAACGAGATCGTCTTCGAGATGATGGACCGGGTGGCCGACGGGGACGCGGCCGGAGCGCTGGTCTGCGTCGAGCGGTGCCTGGGGTCGGGGCTGACGGCGGAGCGGTTTTGCGAGGTTCTGCTGGAGCACCTGCGCACGCTGATGCTGCTGTCGGTGTGCGGGCAGGACAGCGATCTGGTGGACGTGCCCGCTCCGTTGCGCAAGCAACTGGCCGACCAGAGCCGTCGCTTCGACACACCCACGTACGTTTACCTGATCGCCCTGGGGCAGGAGCTGCGTCGCGCGGTCAAGTTCAGCGGCGCCGGCCGGGCGTTGATCGACGCCGCGATCGTGCGTTCGGCGCTGGCCGAACAGTTCAGCGATCTCAAGACCGTTCTGGCGTCGCTGGGCACCGAAGGGCCAGGGGCCGCGCAAAAAAAAAGCGTCGCTAGCGGCCCGGCCGGGGCGATAGAGCAGCCCGTCCCATCGCCGGCACCGCGCGGGACCTCGCCTCGGGCGCGTTCCGTCGAACAACCCGCAAAGGGTGCGACCGCGCAGCCAACGGCGACCGGGATGACGATCAGCGCCGAGAGCAAGCAGAGCGTCCTGTCCGATCCCGTGGTGCGCAGGTCGATGGACCTGTTCGGCGGCTCGCTGGTCGACATTCGACCGGCCCGATCGGTGCCCGAGGTGGCCGAGAGCGTCGCCTCCCAGGCGCCGGAGGACCTGCCAGGCAACGCCCAACCGGAGTGAATCCATGCTCGGCGGACTGGGAAACCTCGCGTCGGTACTCAAGCAGGCCAGGGAGATGAAGGGCCGGATGGAGCAGATCCAGGCGGAGCTGTCCGCTCGACGGTACACGTCGGAGGCGGGCGGCGGCGCGGTCAGCGCGACCGTCGACGGCAAGGGGACGTTGATGGACGTCAAGATCCAGCCGCAGGCCGCCGAGGACGTCGAGTTGCTCGAGGATCTGATCAAGGCGGCGGTGAGCGCCGCGGTGAACAAGGCCCACCAGGAGGCGCAGGCCGAGATGGCCAAGCTGACCGGGGGGCTGAACATCCCCGGGCTTTCGGACATGCTGGGGGGCGGCGGCAGTTGAGGCGAGCGCCCGGCGAGCGGGACAACACTCCATGGAAACCCACGCCATCCGTTCTCTCGAGCGACTGGAGGAGTTGCTCGTCAAGCTACCCGGGATCGGTCCGCGCAGCGCGGAGCGGCTGGCGTTTTATCTGCTGCGCGAGTCGCGCGACTCGGCGGCCGCGCTGGCCCAGGCGATCCTGGACGTCAAGGACAACATCCGCCACTGTCGGGTGTGCTACAACCTGACCGAACAGGACGTGTGCGCCATCTGCTCGGATGCCACGCGCGACGCGGGCGAGATCTGGGTGGTCGAGCAACCCAAAGACGTGCTGATGCTGGAGGGCGCCGGGCTGATCCACGGGGTTTACCACGTGCTTATGGGACACGTGGCCCCGCTGGAGGGCGTCGAACCGGCGGATCTGACCATCGACGCGCTGGTCCGGCGGGTCCGGACAGGATCGGTCCGCGAGGTCATCCTGGCGACCAATCCGACGCTGGAGGGAGACGGGACGGCACTTCACATACAGAGTCTCGTGGCGGAGCTGGGGGTGAAGGTAACGCGCCCCGCCCGAGGCCTGGCGGTGGGATCGCAACTCGAATACGCGACGCCGGGCATGCTCGAAGCGGCTGTCCGCGGGCGGACACCGCTGTAGCCTGAGGGTTGATAATCGGCCCGGTCGGACCGGTTTCCTTGCGCCCGACCATCCACGGTTGCCCGGAGGATGGTATAATACCTCGCGAGGGCACGGCCTACCAGGGTGCCGGCTTGCGGCCGGTCACGC
>Ga0307380_10003147_pt1 | contig 23010 bp, 46 predicted proteins | sample UN3MG_FD_202239 | JGI IMG/M metagenome (GOLD analysis project Ga0307380, IMG submission 202239) | Soil microbial communities from Risofladan, Vaasa, Finland - UN-3 | ecosystem: Environmental > Terrestrial > Soil > Coastal area > Acid sulfate soil | place: Finland: Risofladan, Vaasa | collected... | reverse complement strand
AATGAGAATCTATACCCGTCAAGAGCAACGGAGAATATTGTTGACCATACCCACAGACGCCACGGCTGGAGTATGCCCAGAGTGCGGCGACAAGCTTAGGTTGGACGACCTGTATTATGACGCTCCCACTCGCTTGCCTTTCGGTAGTTGCCCGTCTTTTGCTCTACTCTTGCTATGTGGATCATGGTACGGCAAATGTTGTGATCAAGCGGTGTCATGGGAGCGGGATGGGTCGAGGCCGCTTGTCGGAATCGACGAGCTGTACACCATGGCCGAGCTGGAGGGCGCATGAGAGCTTGTCAGTGGTATAATAATATCATGGCTCAGAATCCAGGTAATGAACTGGTGAAGATAGTCGAGGGCATCTGTGCAGGGTGCCGAGCTTATGCGCTGGCTGAGTGGCATTCAGAGACCCGCCGGCTCGGCCAGCGAAAGGGGGCCGCCAATGGATTGAGTGGGGCCGCAACCCCAAAACAAGAGGATGGTTTTATTCAAGCCCCGGGGAGTAATGCATGTGTGGAAGACCTGCCTGTTTTCGGTCAAATGCCAGGAAAGGATTCCGCGCCGTTCTCCGGGGCTGTTTTACGGCTGGCGGACTGCGGAGGGGCGATTTGTAGGTGAGGATTATGGATTATATAAGAGGCCTGGCGAGGCTGGGCGTGGCCCGGCGAGGCATGGCATGGCGAGGCACGGCAAGGCAGGCGTGGCGTGGATTCCTGCGTTGCAGGAAGGTTCGAGAGAACCAAATAAAAGCCGTTGTGGCACCGGAAGAGTAGCACACAACGGCAAAGATGGAGGGTTTCATTATGAACCTTATTTTAATCAAGAACAAGGTCACGGGAATATTTTCCCTACTGACGCACAATCCTGCGCAAATGCAGGTGGTAAACAGAGGACCAAAAACGAAGCGCATACCGTCGCCTGAAGAAGAGGCGGCGGCCGGACTCTATTTCGATGATGATGGCAACTACTGTATACCAAGCATAGCGTTCCGTTCTGCACTTCTGAACGGATTGAAAAACAAAAAGGTTGGGAAGGCAAGTGCAATATCAGTCTTCCAGGCCGCCGTCTTCAATATGGATGAGTTATGCATCTTGATTGATCCCGAAACGGACGAACCGCTCAAAGAATACAAAATCGATACACGCCGGGCGATTGTCCAGCGGCAAGGGGTCATGCGCTCGCGCCCGCGTTTCGACAAGTGGGGCTGTTATCTCACCCTGTCCATCGATACAGATATCGTGACGCCGGAACAGGTGGAAGAACATTTGAATATCGCCGGTCAGATCATCGGCGTCGGCAATTACCGGATCGAGAAGCGCGGTCCGTTCGGAAAGTTCAAGGTGGAACTTGTGGAATAGGTTTAATGGGGCCGCCAGGCCAGGCGGGGCAAGGCGTGGCGTGGCATGGCGAGGCAAGGCGAGGATTTTACATAAGGAGAAAATTAGATGGTAGCAACTGACACGATTATGAAAATCAAGGTTGGTGAGTTGATTGAGGATTTCGGTCTGTATCCAAGATCACAAGTAGACGGTGTTCATGTGCAGGATATGGTATTTGCATTAGACGCCGGAGAAGTATTCCCCAACATACTTATCGATGAAAAATCAAAGCGTATCGTTGATGGGATACATAGGGAAAGAATGTATTTGCGAGTCTTTGGTCCCGATGCAGAAATTGAGGTTGTTGCTCGCAAATATTCAAGTGAAAAAGAAATGTATCTTGACGCGCTTCGGTTGAATGCTCGACACGGCAGTGGCATCAAGGGAGCGGAAAAAACCGGGGCAATCCTCAAAGGGCTTCAGCTCAAAATCTCAGAAAATGCGATAGCGTCAAGTCTCGGTATTACCGTCGAGCGCATCAAGGAGATTCTGCAAACAAAAGTCGGCAAGGTGCGATATGCAAAAGGGCCGGAGGGAAAGATCCCTTTGAAGCGCTGTGTATATCATCTGAAAGTAGTTACACCGAAGCAGGCCGAGGCAATGGACATGCTACCCGGACAGTCACAGGTTCTATTGCTGCGTCAGCTAAATAAGCTGATCGAAACCGACAGCATCAATATGGACAATCCGCAGGTTGTCGAAGAATTGGTACGGCTTCGCGACGCATTGAATGAGATGGATTTAGGATAGAAACATGGCGAGGCCAGGCATGGCCAGGCTTGGCCTGGCAAGGCATGGCGAGGCACGGAGGTTTCCGGTTATCCTGCTTCGGCGAAAACCGGAACATAGTAGTGCACAACCAGGGAGGTTGCACGGGGGATGCACCCTCCTCAGTTTAAGCCTCGGGGCAGCAGCATCCCCCTTTTAAGTTGGCGGGTTTGACCTCCTTTCCCGCCTGACATCCAGCCGCCCCGGGGCGCTTTCTTAAAACTTCTTGAGGAGGAAGGATACATGAAAGAAGAAAACAAAAACATTGCTGTCATAGAACAAGGAGATGAGCTGCCGATTGAAGTGGTTGTGGCGCAAGCCGCGAAGATCCAGATGCTTATGAAAAGCTGCATGAAGCCTGACATGCACTTCGGTACGATTCCGGGGACGGACTCGGCCAAGAATGGGATGCGCATAAAGCCGAAGCAGATGATGCCTGCGCCCTGGTGGATGGCATAGTCAACGGGCTGAGGAAGGTGTGAGATGGAGTTTATTGCGCTGTCGATCGTGTGCGTGCTGTTCGTGGCATATATCGTATTTCTGATCATAGACGATGATAGGAGGTAGAGACGTGGAAGGGAAGATTGATGAAAAGGGATATCTGCACAAAGAAAACGATTATTACGCGGCATGCCCATGGCAGACGAAACATCCGGAAATAGATGCGGGGCCATGTTGTCATCAGGATTGCGCCGCCTTCGAGGAGGTTGGCAAGAACACCAGCGACATGCATATTGTCCAGCTCAAGTGCATGCCCGGCGGTATCAAGTACCGGATCGTGGAGGACCTGAGATGAAGCCGGTAGTAGTACAGAGAACGGCAAGGACCGGCTATGCGCTTCGATGCCATGGGAGTGATTACTATATTGCGACACATATCCCGACCATGGGTATGGCAGAGGTGCTTCGGGACGCCCTGAACGCCATAATCGCCATCAATCCCGATCATCCCGAGGTCGTGGCGGAGGGGATAGGCAGCATGTACCGGACGCTAGACGTCGTACTCGGCTCTGTTAGAAGGCGTCTGGTGAAATGGGAGCAAGGCTGTCTAAAGGAATCTGATGACAGCAGCGAGTACGGTTGTGATAAAATGTTTGAGAAAACGCTTTCGGATCTTATTGCCAGGCTGGAGGCGAAGGGATGAAACCGTGGGAAGAGAGAGACTCAACGCCATTTTCTCTCTGGCAAGATGGAGAAAAAATAGCGACCTTCGAATGGGAACGGGCCTGGCAAGCGCGAGCGAGACAGGAGGAGGAAGAGAAATGAAGCATGAAGACGGCATACATGAAGGTGATTTTGTGGACGTACGTTTTATGAATACAAAGTATATATTCGGTGCCGAGGTTCTATCTACCCCAGGCGCGACAGGAGAGTCGTGGGTTCTTAAGAAAGAATCCGGCGGGATTGTTTACGTGATGTTTTTTGACCGGATGGATCGCAGGGAGGCCCCGCATGAGCAAGGATGATTATTACGACCAGGAAGAAGCGGAGATGGAGCTCGTTTGTAATGGATATGAGAAGAAGATAAAAAATCTCAAGGCACAGCTCGCCCACAAGGACAGGGTGATTGAGATCACAATAGACAGACTTGCTCTCTTTGAATGTCCTTCGGGAATATATAACACGCCACCCTATGAAGAATGCGAATGGTGTTCGATCAATTTTGAAAAAAGCAAAACATGTTGGCGGCGCTGGGCCGAGCAGAAGGCAGAGGAGGGGACTCCATGAACGTCAGAGAGATATTGACGAGTTGGCTGAAGGAGCACGGATACGATGGACTCTGTTGCGAGGGGTGCGGGTGCAGGATCGAAGATATGGCTATTTGCAATAGTTGTTTTGACGATTGTCTTCCCGCCTATAAAATAATATGCGACGATGAGGATTGTGCAACCTGCGAATATCTGGAAGATTGTTCCGGCCCGGAGATGGGCGATTTCATCATGTGTTCGAAGAAACCGGAGCAGCTCCCCGATACTGACGGGGAAGGGAGTGAGACTTAAGCGGTTGAGCGTAACCGCAGTTTTATGCGGCCGTGCCAGAACGGATATGGTGCGATTGATTCCGGTCAATCGTGTATGCGGGTTCGAGGCCCGTGGGCCGCGGTGCAGGGATGGTGCAGGGCTCCCCGGCTCTAAACTTAGATGGAGGTGGATAATGTCACTTGATATTTACCTGTCGAGGGTGCAAAAAACTGAGGTATTTGAGGCAAACATAACACACAATCTGACCCAAATGGCCGTGGAGGCAAATATTTACGACTGCCTCTGGCATCCGGAGATGGCAGGAATAACGAAAGCCCATCAGCTTATCGAGCCATTGACAAAAGGATTGGCACTTATGAAGAGCGATCCCAAACGGTTCAAAAAATTTGATGCCGAAAACGGATGGGGACTTTACGAGGATTTTGTCCCCTGGCTTGAGAAATACCTTGACGCCTGCAAGGAATTCCCTGACGCGACAGTAAGCGTATCACGATGATGGAGGTGAGGAGAGATGAAAGATAACATTACACAAGAGGCGGCGACGGCCTATTTCGAAACTTGTGTTGAGCACTGCATGAGATTCGGTAAAACGCGAGAAGAAGCGGAAAGTATTGAACGGCAAAATCTTGGTTATTATGCTGGCTATTACAATGATGCAACTCGGCAACGTGTCTTAGTACTGTATGGTGCGGCTCACCCAATTTTTGGCACAGAAACGCCAACAATAGAAGAAGCACTTGAGGTTGGCAGAAAGATGGCTAAAGGGGAATAACCCCCGCACCATCGTCGATGCTCTGCGGAAGCAGAAGGAGAAACGAATGCATAAGGAACAATCGGAATTAGCAAATCAGACAGTAAAAATTAAACCCGGTGTGGTGCATCCACAATATACCACCTTTGCTGGGGTTGATTTCAAAGTAGAAGATTGGTGGGATAGAGTCACTGGCGGGAGTTGGATGGATGCTCAGGGAAATCCCGCCTGTCTGGTTTATGCAGTGCGAACGGGTTTTTCGAAATCCGTCCCAACAGATGATGAAGTGTTGTATGGGAAAACCCCAGATGGTTTAGGACACCTCGTGCATGTAAGTGAGATTGAATAATCCTGAGCATCGCCGTCGGCGCTCTGCCCAGTGATAAAAAATATAGATGGAGGAAAAACATGAACCCAAAGTGTCTTTATCGATGTGAAGGGGCGGTAAACAATGACTTGAAAGAACTCTGTTTTGTCATCGCGGAGAGCGTCGCAGCGGCAGCTAAAATTTTCGATGCCCAGTTTAACGCAGATCCCAAAGAAGTGGTTCTGGTTGGCGTCGCCGTTAGCGACATCATCTTCGAGTGCGAATAATCCCCAGCATCAGCGTTGCTGCTCTACCGGGGTAGGCGCTCCCGAGAGGCGCCGAGATAAAAGCGAGAAGTGCTTACATATTGTGTCGCCGGGCTTCCGGGAGCTCGGCAATTTAGAGGGAGTTGACACTGTGGGATATCACGAGTAGTATATGAGTATGGCGTGTGATAGAATTGTGAAAATTATAGAGCCTCCGGGTCGTCAAAGCCTGCCTTTGATATCACACGCCATGTGATCCGGAGAGCTCTTTTTATTGTGGGGGAATATGGGACAAGAATTAATTCCGTATGAATTGACGATGAGCCCTGCCGTGCTGGAGAAGAAGATTTCCGGAATGCTTGAGAAGATCACCGATCCGAAAGAGATGGTGGAATTCGCCAGCTATCTCAAAATGATGAAACAGCATCCGGCGATCAAGAATGTATCCGAAGAACATCGGCACGAAATTTACTGGGGCGAGATCCTGGCCTACTGGAAGGCTGCGGGATTGATGGAGGGGATGCCGAAGGCGAAGGGTGGCGAACAATACCACCGGTTACAAGTTGCAACCAGTGCCATAGCTGACACTACCTACGCCGATCTCGGCACAGATAAGGTACAGGTTCATCGCTGGCGCCGTCTGCACGACGGCTTTACCTGGGAGGCGCTGGAAGGATTGAAAGAAAAGATCCGGCTTCCTGGCTTGAATACAGTCCTCAGTCGCATTCCTTCCGAAACCATCCTGATAATTCCGTCTCCCGGAAAATATCCTGTCATCTATGCCGATCCCCCATGGAAATATGATTTCGCGCAATTCGGAGATGTAGCAATCAAAGGATATCCGACCCTGACTGCCGAAGAGATCGTTAATTATGAGATCGAAGGAATATTACTTAAAGACTATTTTGACAAAAATGCGGTGCTGTTCCTATGGGCTACCAACCCAAAGCTTGTTGAAGCTCTTCAGGTGATGAGCGGATGGGGCTTCGAATACAAAACAAACATCTGTTGGGACAAGATAAAGGCGACTTCTTCGACAATGGGTAAATGGTTGAAAGGCCGGCACGAATTGCTATTGATCGGGACGAAAGGGAAACTTTCTCCTCCTTCGCCTGATAAGAAAATCGAGTCCGTCTATCAAGAAGAGAAGGGAGCACATAGTAAAAAGCCGGAATTCTTTTTCGATCTAATTGAGGGATGGTATATGCTTCCCGAAGAATCAAAATATTTAGAACTGTTCAGCCGCAACCAACATAGTGAAAGGTGGGAAGTCCTTGGCAACCAAATACAGCAAGCGTGAAAATATCAAAGATGGACGACTGGATGCGGGAGAGAGAGCAATGATTCGAGAACAGATCGCCATTCTAGAACCTGGGGCACATTTATATGCCGTCAGTTATGAAAAGAATCCTGAACTCGAAGCAAAAGGATGGGATATTCGACTCGTTCGACTTGATAAATCAGAGAGCGGAATTGAATACAAGAAAAGACGCCCAAGTTGGATAAAAAATGCAGGCTGTGATTTTGCGATAGAAACCTATGATGGCAATCGTCCGGGTGGAGAAGGGTGGTTCATTCTTTATGAAGGTCAAGGAATCGCCTATTTAATATTTTTATGGAAAAGCTGTAAAGAACAAGATGGTGATGGATGCACGCATAAATATAAATGCTGCGGATGTGAAGTTGAAAGAACTCATACTCACATGGCGATTTTCACAAATACAGATGAATTGTTTTTTTCTACGGTGAAAAAATTAAACGAGCAAAATCAATATCCTACTTTTGAAGTAATAGAAAAGGGGATGGACGGAATTGAGAGAAAAGTTGGAGGGTTTATTTTAAATTTGTACGATATTTTGGAATTGCGAGTATACGATACAATCGACACTCCTTTAAATAAATTATGGAATAAAAGTAAGGAAATCCCTAAAAAAATTACACTTGGAGTACCCTGGAAGTTTAAGATATGAAAGCTGATATCTGGATGCCTATCTACATCGGTGACTATCTGCGGGATACTATGTGCCTGAACACCGAAGAGCACGGAGTATATTAGAGGGAGGGGAATGTGGCTCGTGGCAGAATGATCAACAAGAAAATAAGCCTGAATAAAGCGGTGAATGACCTATCCTCCGATACTTCTAGGCTCGCATTCACCTGGGCAATAGCCCATTTAGATGCCTCCGGTAGAATTTCGGGGGACCCGAGGGCCTTGAAATCAACAATTTTCCCACGTAGGGAAGGAATAACAGTAAAATTATTCCAAAGTTTTATTGAAGAATGGGTATCGGGTGGTCTTGTAATATGGTACGAGGCAGACGGAGATAAGTGGCTACAATTCAATAAATTCCGCGAAAATCAGCCCGGCCTACGTCCCGAACGCGAGAAGGATTCTCCTATTCCCTCTCCGGAGGAAGGCCGGAGTTTATCCGGAGTAAATCCGGAAACACTCCCGCATAAGTTAAGTGAAGTTAAATTAAGTGAAGAGAAGATAGCGCGGCGCGGCGATTCTCCGGAATCGCTATCACTTAAACCCATCTCTTTTTCTGCAGATGATGCAGCACTATACACGTCTATCAAGGTCCGTTTTGAGAAAGAGCAGCCGCAACATCGATTCACCAACTACAAAAAAGAAGGGCAGAGTATTAAATGGCTCATCGAGAAAGCCCGCGCAAGAGATCCCGATTCGCCGGATGTGTTTCTTGAAGGCATGATCCGGATGTTTGAGTATCTGCGATCGATAGACAAGTTTTTCAAAGGGCAGCCATTCCTTCCGTCTGCCCTGAACGCCTCGGCAATATGGGACAGGGTGCTTTCGGCTGCACAGGAGCGATTCAAGGAAGAGCAGGCAGCCATAAAGTATGATGATATTTCGGAGGTGCAATTTTGACCACTGAACAGTTTATCCACGAAGCACAGGGGTACTTCGGGCCTTACAGCCCTATACAGAAAAAATACGTGAGCTTGTGGTTGAGGGAAATCCCAGCAAAAGCCCTGCCACTTCTTTGGGCTGAAATACTCAAGGCTGTAAGCCCAGTCTATAGGGTACCACCTGGGATCAAAGAGCTGGATGACGCCTGGCGTGTTGTGAAAGAGCGCAGATGGGACGAGCTGCTTCCAGCACCAGAATATCAGGACGATGGGATACCGACGGACGAGGAAAAGAAAAAGGTCGCCGAACAGTGCAGAGAGCTGCTCGGTAATTTGGCTGACTGTAAAACAGCCGGCCAGCAGGAGGGATTATGAGTGAAGTAAGACGAGAGGTGAGGACATTTAAGGTACAATTGAAATGTAATATTTGTGGAGAGAGTATGTCTTTCGATGGACACGAAACGGAACAACTTACAAACAGCCACTTCATCCAACACAGAACATATCGTTGCCCAAACGGGCATAAGGTTGTAAGGGATAATGAATATCCCCGCACTGAGTATGAGGAGATCGAGGAGAAGCCCAATTCAATATATTTCAAACCAAGAACAGATGGTGGTCCGCCAGAGCCAAATTGGATTTTGATTAACAATGTCGAGATCCGCGCCCGCGCGATCGATGAGATGTGCGCAGAGGCCAAGGGTTGTTGTGTACGTTTTTTAAGCACATTCCATAGTTCTGACTGGATAAGTTCTTTATGCAGGGCTCTTGACTTGAACGCTGCCCGGCTCAAGGGGGAGAAGTGAATCCCGTAATAAAAACACTGTACATGGAGACGACAAAAAAGGAGCCCGAAGATACCAGCGCCGAGATTGAAGTCAAGTTGCGAAAGTATAATCTATCGCGGTACATGAAAGATTATTCGGGCGGCGAAGTGGTGGGTTGCATCTTTACGATCGCCGTCAAAGGAAAAGATGTGCCGATAAAATTACCTATCAGGTGGGAACCACTGCTCGAGATGGCGAACCGGGGCGAAACAAAATATATCAAGCCTGGAGACAAAGATCAGGCCAAGCGGGTTGCGTGGCGGCAGATCCTCAGGTGGATAGAATCACAACTCGCGCTCGTTGACCTGGAGATGGTTGAGATGGCCGAGGTATTCTTGCCGTATATGATGATCGACAAAAAACGAACGCTCTATCAGCACTTGGTCGAGAACGGCATGAGGCTTATTGAGGACAAGGGGGAAAAGTGATGGGTGGAAACGCAGAGTGTCAGATAAATAAATGGCCCGAAGGCGAATGTTGCTGTAACTGTAAGCAGCGAATTGAACTAGAAGACGGGACGCCGCCATACAAAAAACACGGATATGTGTGCGTTGCTTTATACGAAAGCGGATATGAAATAATCAATCCAACCGAGGAACACGGAAAATGCGAGTTCTGGATGGAGAAAAAGTAATGCCAGCAAAACAAGGTGTAGGTAAAGGCAAGCGCGGCTCTCGCAAGATAGGGCGCGACAAGAAGAAGGGCGGGAAGTATAGACTCTCGGGTCGTCGCGAGAAGAACAAGACTCGGGAAGAAGCGAAGAGGCAGGCAACATTTGAAAAGCGGAAAGCCAAGCGGGAAAGGACGGGGAAGTGATGCGTGAGTTGAAGTTCAGAGTATGGGATAAAGTAAACAAGGAAATGTTTACGGATTTCCCAAGCGAATATACGCGTAGAAAAATCGGCAAAGACACTAATCTTATGGTGATGGATTTAGAAAATGTCGCCATCAGTCTCGATGGACAGACTCTGTATATCATGGACGAATGCGGGAATTATGAATATCTGAATATGAATGATTATATTATCGAGCAATACACCGGGCTCACGGACAAGGATGGCAAGGAGATATACGAGGGTGACAGAATCAAGCACGCCCTGTGGGGCGAATTCAACATCGTCCGGGATGATATGGACGCAGCTTTCAGAGCCGTGTCAGATGATGGAGACCCCGATCTTAATCTTGGGCACGCGCAGTTGACCAGATGCAGGATAATCGGCAACAGCCGAGCGAAGCGCGAGAGGAGGGGGAAGTAATGAGGTGGATACCGATTACAGAGAGGTTGCCCCATGGGATCGAATTTGACCTGGCCGGACTTGAAATAACGATCCTGGACGAAGTTGGGCACAGGCATGTCTATAGGGCATGGTATTTCGAAAGCGACGCTCATATTATGAAGTCGCACTGGGAGATATCCGACGATAGGGGGCACACGATCCCGTTTGAAGTGATTGCCTGGAGGAAAGCGCCGAAGCCGTGGAAGGGGGACAAATGAACACACCGCAGATCGTTGTAAGAAAGAATATGAGCCCAGAAAGACTGGCGGAAATACGGGACTGGATTCATTTTACCAGAAATAGCAATGCGCACGCCTATGCGAGAATCATAATGATGGAATTGATTGTAGAAATTGAAAGATTGCAAACAATTAAAGTCGCGATAAAGGAGGGATCATGAACGCGCCGCAGATCAGGAGGAGGATTCGGCCATGATCTACTCCCTCGCCGTCGGCATACTCAAGGAACTCTGGGTCGCCGTCCAGCTCCACGCCCGGGACATCGTCGACGCGCTTCTGGTGCTCACGGCATGGGCAGCGGCACGTCCGTACTGGCGGCATTACATCGTCAAGCACGAGCTCCGCGGCATGATGCGCGAGCGGTACGGTCGGCAGGCGGAATTGCTCGCGTACTATAAAGTCAAATGCCACGCGCTCAAAGAAGAAAACGATCGGCTGAACACGGAGAACATCCATCTCCGCGCCGGGTGGGTCCGGATGCAGGCGAACTATGCACGAGGTCTCGACATGGCGGTCGAGATGGGACGGCTCGGTGTGCCGGCGTCGCAGGCGAAGAGCAGGAGGGCGGCGGGGTGACGCATATATCCTTGTTCAGCGGAGTGGGAGGTCTTGATTTGTCTGCCGAGTGGGCTGGCTTCGAGACGGTGCTCCAGGTAGAGAAAGATCCGTATTGCCTGAAGGTGCTTGCGAAACACTGGCCGGACGTGCGGCGGATCGAGGATATACACGATGTCAAGGGGGACGAAGTTGAACAATCAGTTACCGTTATTTCCGGTGGGTCACCATGCCAGCCAGCAAGTACAGCCGGGAAGCGAGGAGGCCGAAGCGATGACCGCTGGCTCTGGCCGGAGTTTGCTCGCGTCGTTGAATTGTTTCTACCCAAATGGATCATGGCAGAGAATCCTACTGGAATCCTTAGTCTTGAGGACGGCGTGGCGATCGAGGAATGGCTTGCTCGTATGGAAGCTCAAGGTTACACGTTTCTCCCACCGCTTGTGTATCCACTTGCAGCACTCGGTGCCGATCACAGACGATACCGCGTGTTCTATGTTGCCCACCTTGACGGCGAGCATGGCAACCCCTGCGGATATGGAACAGGCGAAATATGCGGGAAGAGATCCTCGGCGACCAAGTTACAAGAAAGCGAAATCAGAGGGAGCTGCGATACGTCCATCAATCGGGATGATAGCAAAATTGCTCCCTACCTTGACAGTAGGAGGTGGGGGGAATCCTCCGGAAAGACTGATTCCATACAAGGGGCATTTCATTCGACCAAGCGGGAAGAAAGCTCATCTGGGGTTAGATCAAGTAGCCAAGATGCTACCGACTCTTCGAGCGGCGGATGGCATGAAAGGGAGTCGAACACCGGAGGGAGCGGCCAAGGAACGAGAACGGAGGAGGAATCAGGGAGTGGATTTGCCTACTGCCGCTGGTGGGACGATCGCTCCAGACTTTTGCGAATGGTACATGGGGTTCGAGGACGGATGGACGGACATAGAATCAGGGCGCTCGGGAACAGTGTATCGCCACAACAAGCGTACCCCATCTTCAAGGCGATAGCCGAGGTCGAGCGATGCGAGTAGAGCAGCCCAAAGACAAGCACATCGTGAGCCTCTACGGTGATGCTGCATTCCTGCGGCGCGATACTTATGACAAAAGGTGGAGCACCGGCAACAAGAGCACGTACCGCACGATGTGGCCGCCTGAGAAGATACGCTGGATCCAGGACAACTGCCTGGGCCTGCCGCATAGTGAGGCGGTGCAGATGATCGTGGAAAAGTACGATGTCTCGAGGAAGGCCGCGGGGGCGATTATTCGACGGGCTAGGGAGGAGGAGTGATAGTGTGAACCAAAATGGGCCAATAGCCTTTAGAATTATAAATCCAATAATAAGAATACTTCTTGCTAATGGTAGGCCAAACGATAAACAGGCGATAGGATTATCAAACCAAGAATATCCGGTTGCCCGCGATAAAGCCATGAAGCAAATATTATACAAACAAATCCAAATTCAGGCTGCCATGGAGATTATTTTCAACCCTCCCGTGACATTCAATCAGAATCTTATTCGTGAAACATATGCACGCAAAATAGAAAAGCTTGTCATGGAAATAAACGAGTTTTTTAAGTCAAAAGAAACACAGAGGAGAAATCAAGTGTCTGATAAAACCTGGAAGAAAGACGAACGAAAGGTGGCTGCCTTCTTCGGAGGCCAACGGAATCCGTTATCAGGAGCCAATAGCCGGCATACCGGAGGAGATGTCATTCACCCAAGTCTTTACATCGAGAATAAGCGCCGGCAGAAGCATTCCGTGGTAAGCCTATGGAGTCTCACTGCCGAAAAGGCTAAGCTTGAGGGCAAGATACCTATTGTTACGCTTACAGAGCATGGGAAGTCAGGATTCTGGGTGGTGTGCAAGGCGGAGGATCTAGTCAAGATAAAGGAGGTTTTGAATGCGGGAGATTGAATTCAGAGCGTGGCACAAGATAAGGAAAAAAATGTATATCGTTATGAATCTAACAAAAGCAGAACAGAGCGAAGGTCTTGCAGATGCCGAAGAAAGTGAGATCATCGGCAACAGCCACACCACACCGGAGATGGTACCGTAATCATGGGAAGAACTTGCACCATTTGTTCACACCCAAAACGCAAAACGATAGACAAAGAAATTGCGAAAGGAGCCTCGAACCGTTCTATAGCGGCCCGATACGGTATTAGTACGGGTACGGTGCAAAGACACAAGAAGCACGTCAAGAAGTCAATAAAAAAGGCGCGGGACAAAACGGATATTGCCATAGGGAAGTCAGCCATAGAAATATTCGATGAGCTGCTTAAGGAGGCAGAAGATCAATACAAAGTTGCAACAGTGCTTACCAAACCGGCATGGTTTAAGGAATGGCGCGGAATGGTAGAATTGGGATTCAAACTAGGGATGGAAGCACAAAGACAAAAGCGCAAAGAAAAAGACAAAGATGCCACGCCGGCGGTGCTCGGACTTATCGACGAGGTGTTTAAATGACACTCCAACAGACCCATGCACAGTATAGGCGTATCTTGGCGCAGGCTACAAGGGACGGATGTAGGCAGGATGCGGTAAGAAAACTAGCCGAGATGGATCTGTTCTTTTTCCTGCGTTATGTCCTGCATCGTGAAGATGCCGATCATGAATGGGTATATGCACGTTGCAGAGAATACCAGGCGGCACCCGACGGATATTTGGATTTATGGTGGAGAGAGGGATACAAGAGCACGATAATTACATTCGCCGGGATAATATGGAATTTGATCCATGATCCCGAGCGAACGTATCTCATTCTAAGCTATGTACGTCCGATCGCAAAGAGTTTCTTGCGTCAGATAAAGCAAGAGCTTCAGAATAATGAAGAGCTCAAAGAATTATGGCCGGATATATTCTGGCAGAATCCCAAAAAGGAAGCGCCGAAATGGTCAGAAGACGACGGAATAATTATTAAACGTAAGGGCAATCCCAAAGAATCAACCATTGAGGCCTATGGTTTGACAGATGGACAGCCAACAAGTAAGCACTCAACAGACGTACATTATGAGGATATTGTTACTCTGGATACTGTGCGTACAGAGGGAATGCTCACTAAAACCACAGACGCGTTTTTGTATAGCCTTAATCTTGGTGTCCGGGGTGGAAGAAGGCGGGGCGTAGGATCAACATGGCATTTTAATGATGCTCATGCATACATAGTTAAAAATAAAATACTTGTTCCCAGAATATGGACGGCGACAAAGAATAATAAATTCGATGGTGAGCCATGGATGGGCACGCGAGAAGAACTTGCCAAAAAGATAGCTGACATGGGGCCATATATCGCAAGTGCTCAGCTCTTTATGGATCCCGTCCATGAGAATCTACAAGGATTCGACAGAGCATGGTTGCGCTACTGGAAAGCCGACCGATTCACCGGGTTGAATATTTACATCTTGGTGGATCCGGCAAGCGGGAAAAAGAAGAACAACGACTATACTGTGTTTATTGTAATGGGACTTGGATCTGATAGAAATTACTATATACTGCACTGGATAAGGGACAGGCTAAGCCTGGTGCAAAAGGCGAACGTCCTTTTCAGCCTGCACCAAAGGTACAGACCTCGAGATGTTGGGTACGAGCAGTATGGGATGCAGGCCGATATTGAGCATTTTCAAGATAGGATGAACAGAGACAATTATAGATTCGGAATTACGCCGCTTGGCGGACCGCTCGGTAAAGATGACCGGATCAGAAGGCTCGTTCCACCGTTTAACCAGGGACGTGTTTATATTCCAGAGAACACTCCATATGTTCAATATGACGGAGTGACCGTGGATCTCACAAGGCAATTTATCGACGATGAATATCTGGCATTTCCCTACTGCGTACACGATGACATGCTGGATGATCTATCGAGAATCATGGACCCGGATTTCAGTGCCGTGTTTCCGCAGGGCAAGGAACACGACCCGCTGAACCTAGAAGGCAGAGACGAGATTTACGACCCGCTTAGGCATGGGTTATAGGAGAAGTATGAAAATAATAGAAGACGGATATGATGAATATTATACAAAAGAGGTGATATTTACTCCTAAAGAATTTCATGAATGTCTTGGAGTAACAAATAAAAGAACTCGGGAATGGATAAAGGCCGGAATATTAGGACCAGACACAAGGGAGAAAAAAGGTAGGGGCAACGCAAGACCATATAGGTTTATTGAATTATATATGGCGGCTGTAATAAAAGAAATATTGAATTTAACTCATTCGAGAACATTGAATATATTTACTAAAACTCTATTATTTTTAATAGAAGAAGCCATAGAAGAAAGATGCCATGAATTATGTATTACATGGGATAGTGATAGAAAGGAATGGTATGGCTTTACTAGAGATGATGATGGATGTATTAGCGACGACAAAGTGTTATTAAACGCAATTGTGTCCATTACGATTAATATAGATAATATATGTAAATCCATGAACGAAACAATCAATCATAAACTCAAGGAGGCCCTATGTCCGAACCAAGATGTTTGACCTGTAAATGGTGTGACCCACAAACCGCAGATCAAGGGCTCTGCCGGTGCAACCCGCCCACCTGTGCGGCGATTCCGGGTCCACAAGGACAGATCGGCACTGCCGCACTTTGGCCGCCCGTGTTCCTCACGAAGGATCGGTGCCATAGGTACGAGGAACAACTCGTTAAGCCGGTGAGCAGCACGATCAACTTGTTGGACAGGGGGAACTGATGGAAGATGGATACAAACAACTAGCTGCCGCAGTAATAAATCAAGCCTTTGAAGATTTATTAGAATGCAATAAGCAATGCATGGAAGGTGAGGAAGAGGTGCATAGAATACGAAGAGAACAAGGCAAAGCATTTCCATTAAAGTGTGAACAAAAAAAGGACAGAGAATCCGCAGAATCTTTTTTCAATAGTACTGATTTTTACTTATGGGCAGATGTATTAAATCTGCCGCATTATATTATAAAAAACAAGTATTTAAATTATTTATTGCAATTACGAAAAAGCTTCCCATGTATACAAAATGATATTAAGGGGCTGGGGCAATAATGGAAAACCCGATCAAGCCGGACGGACATGTAGACTGGCTCAAGGTACGCCTGCTCACGTGCAAGTATGGTGAGGTAGGATTGCTCTTCACCATGCGCGATGGGCGGATTATCCGGGCGCAGCATGTGGACAGGGAGACGTTCAAGTCTCAGTTACCGGAGGACAATATTATACAGAATGAAACAAGAGAGGTATAAAAATGATTTCCATGACTATTTCGGAAGCAGAAAAAGAATATGGCAAGGATCAAATTGATTGTATAAGGGATAGGATCGCAGAAGGCAAAATAAGCGGGTTCCCTTGTACAGTCAGATTGGAAAACAGAAAATGCGAAAAGAAAGGATTTTACAAGTTTCATGAATTGATTCCATGGTGGAACCCGATTATGGGATTTTTTAATACGCCACCTGAAATGCAACAGAGTCATATTGTAAATTTACGAGAAGACCCGAAAGAATAACCCTTGACAAGTGATATAGATTTGATGTAAATTTAAGTTAGATTATGTGCGAGTAATATCCAAGGCGAACCTACCGGAAGACCCGGCGGAGCGCAGAGGATCGACAGCCACGATATGGCTGCGGTCTTGTGTGCTTTTTTATTTCCCGGAGGGTCTATGTCCGATATGGTTCCCGATTCAAGCCAATCCATAACAGACCTGATTCTCGCTGCTCCCGACCAAACCTGGAAGAAGCTGAAGTCTGCCCTTCGCGTTACCACCAAGGATGAGGCTGTAGCCATGGTAGCCCAGGACGAAAAGGCCGCAGCGCTAGCCCTGTCCATTCTGTCGAACAAAGGCACAGCCCGGAGCCTGCTCACGCAACAGGCCACAGTACCGGAAGAGACGATGCTTACAGCGCCGGCAAGACGCAGCGGAAAGGCAAAGGTGAAATTTTGATCGAAGTTGCCGAGATCACACATCGTTTATCTACTCTCAAACAAATGCGGAAACCTTGGGAGCCGCTATGGAAGGACATAAACGACCTTGTGCTTCCCAGGCGGAGTTTTTGGGATATCGATGCCACCGAAGGCCAGAAACCCAGCGTCAAAACATATGACGGTACGGCGATTGCGTGTCTGCAATTGATGGTGGACGGACTTCTCGGCGCCCTTGTGAATCAGATAGATCGATGGTTCCGGCTGGTGATGGAGGACAAGAGCCAGCAAAACCTGGAAGACGTAGCGGACTGGCTGGAAGAAAACGAAGAAATACTATACGCCGAGTTTTCCCGTTCTAACTTCTACGAATCGATTTCAGAGTTTTTCATGGATGCCGGCTCGATCGGTACAGCCGTGATGTTTACCGAGGATGAAATCGTATCCGACCGAATGCTGTTTTCCACCCGGCATATCAAGGAATGTTATCTCGCCGAATCCAAAACCGGCATGGTGGATACACTGTACCGCGATTACGTGATGACAAACCGTGCGGCTTATCAGATGTGGGGGAACAAGCTCCCACAGCAACGACAGGATGCAGCAAAATCGGCAGCTTATGCCAAGGCGCATATCATTCACGCGGTATTCCCAAGATCCGACAGAGTGCCGGGAAAGATCGATGGTATCAATAAGGAATTCGCTTCCGTTTATGTGGACAAAGATCACAGTCAGATTATCGATATAGGCGGATACGACGAATTCCCATACCTGGCGTGGCGCTGGCGGAAAAACAGCGATGAGGCGTACGGACGATCTCCAGCCGCCGATGCAATAAACGATATTTTCAGAATCAATCAGGTCGGCTTGACCATGCTCAAGGCCGCCCAGCTCGCCGTTGAGCCGCCGCTGAATGTACCCGACTCGATGAAGGGCACGGAGCGGATAGTCCCACGTGGATACAACTACTATCCCACGGGCAGCCGGGATCGTATCGAAGCCATAAATCTATTCCAGAATTATCCCATAGGCAAAGACCAGGAAGAATCGATTAGGGATCAAATCCGCGAGAACTTCAGGACGCGTATTTTCTTACTCATGGAACAGCTCGAGAAGGGCAACTATACGGCAACGGAGATTATCGAGCGTCAGGGTGAAAAGGCCGCTGTACTGGGAGCGACCATCGGGAGGCTGAATAGCGAATGCCTTATCCCGTTGATCGACAGGGCCTACAAGATTTGTGACCGCAAAGGAATCCTGCCGCCGCCACCGCCCAGCCTGATGTCCGGAGGCCGGGTGCACGTAGAGTTTCAAGGCCCGCTCGCCATGGCCCAGAAACGATATCACCAGACAAGAGGAGTACAGGCCGGCGTGGAGTTCCTGAAACAGATGGCAGAGCTCGATCCGAACGGACAATCAGCTTTCCTGGACAACGCAGACCTGGATGAGCTCGCCCGGATCGGCATGGATTCCTCGGGGATTCCACAGAAGGTTATCCGCGAGCTCTCGCAGGTAATGGCGATCCGCAAGACAAGGCAGGCGGCTATTCAGGCTCAACAGAAACAGGCGATGGAGCTGGAGCAGCAGAAACTACTTGCCGGGAACGTGGACAAGCTTAACCAGCCGATGCAGCCGGACTCGATGTTGGCCGGACTGGCGAAGGGAGGGCAACGTGCCCAAAGGTAGTCGCGTGCACAAGGTTTATACAGCTCTCCGAAGAGGAGGGGCGAGCAAAGGAAAGGCTGCGCGGATAGCGCAGAGTAAGACGGGACAGTCCTTGAAGACCGGAAGGAAGAAACGCGGTCGTTGACCGCTTAAATAAATCAAGTCTCGCCACTGGCGGGCACGGAGGAATCTTATGAGTAGTGTTACGAGAATGGCTCAGAGCGATCGCAATCTGAGGATGCCTGATGGCACACAAATCGGCATTAAGAGGGTGGGGCAACAGAACGATGAGATCATATCTCAGCTCCACGGGAATCTCTACGAGCAGTCCTTTCGGAACCTGTTGTATGGTGCGGCCAGCCAGGCAGCGACGACCACGACAATCGCGCTGGCTACGACCTATACCGGGCTATGTCTTTCGAATCCGGCAGGGAACAACATGAATCTGGCTCTTCGCCAGGTCGGCATCGCTCTTTCCGTTGCGCCCGCCGGGGCCGGCCTCATAGGACTTGGCGGTGGATATTCGGCTGCCGGTATTGCAACCCATACCACACCGCTGGTGACATATCCGCTGAATCTTGGGAATGCTAACGCCGCAACCGGATTGGCTGATGGTGCGGCTACCCTGGTGGCCGGCGCGGGTGCTGGACTCTTGAGGGTGATCATGCCCTGTCTCAGTGCGTTTACCAACGGCGCATTATTTGGAACCACTCCCCAGGTTATCGACATGCATGGCTCGGTAATCATCCCGCCCGGCGGTTTCGTGTTCATCTACACGCTGACCGTTGTTATCGGTTTCTTCGGCTTCACTTGGGAGGAGATTCCTAGAACCTAATGCCCGAGGAACTTGACGGACCGGAAGCACGACGGAAGGAAGTAGAAGCCCGACTGAAGGCAATTGATGCGGCGTTCGACAACGTATTCAGCAGCCCCGACGGACAAATAGTCCTCGGGGTTCTGCTGGATGACTGGAAGTTTTTGGAAGAGGTGACCGGAGAAGGCATGCAAGCGTTAAACAATTATGCCAAGTTTTTTCTCATGCATAGAGTTTCACCTCGGATATCGGCCCAGGCTATAGAAGTCTGGAGGAAAGTAACGAGTAAGGAAGTGTAAAATGGCAGACGAACAAGCTGCGAGCCCGGGAACGGACAACCCGCAGGCTGGTGGACAGGGGGGGGGAACAACCCTCACCACGCAGAAGACTGAAAGCACCACGCCGTTGGCGGAAGGTGCGACCAAGTTACAGCCTGCATGGATGGCACAGCTACCGCAAGACCTGAAGGAAGACCAGAGCTTGACCAAATTCCAGACCATCGGGGATCTGGGGAAAAGCTACAAGGAGCTTGAAGGGAAGCTGGGTAAAGCTATTGTCCTACCTGGCGAAAAGGCCACGGACGAGGAAAAGGTACGCTATCGGAAATCAATCGGCGTGCCTGACAAACCTGAAGACTACAAACTGGATCCGGTAGAACTACCCGGAGGGATCACGAAAGACGAGGCGACCGAGAAGGCGTTCCTTGCCAAAGCGCATGAGCTTAATCTCACGCTCGATCAGGTCAAGAACGTCCACCAATGGTATTACAAGCAATTGGCGGATGATATGAAGGTGGTGAAAACTACCATGGCCGAAGTCGAGACAGCAATGGCGAAGGAATACGGAGCCGACTGGTCGCAGGCAAAGGGATTCATGGAGCGAGGATTCGCTCAGTTTGCCGATGCCGAAACAGCAAAGCTTTTCGATCTTTCCGGACTGGGGAATCATCCGGGAGTAATCCGAATGTTCATCAAGATGGGAAAGCTCATCACGGAACATCCATTCGTGGATGGGAAGAATGAACGTACGGAATCCTCACCTATCGGTCAGAGAAGCAATCAAGAATTGGCCGATGTAGTATATCCAGCGAAGCAGTAGTCAACTGGAGGTAGCATATGGCTACCCTTGGAACGAATGCCGTTACCTACTTGGACCTGGCTTCCAGGATGGGATCGGATAACAAAATTGGTGCCATTATTGAGCTGTTGGCAAAAACCAACGAAGTTCTTACGGACATGGTGACCATTGAAGGCAATTTGCCGACTGGTCATAAAACCACCGTGAGGACGGGTCTGCCGACCGCCACCTGGCGTAAACTCAATTATGGTGTCCAACCCACAAAAAGCCAAACCACGCAGATCACGGACACTTGCGGAATGCTCGAAGCATACGCCGAAGTAGACAAGGATCTTGCAGACCTCAATGGCAATACGTCAGCCTGGAGACTTTCCGAAGATCAGGCGCACCTTGAGGGCATGAATCAGCAAATGGCAACGGGGATCTTTTACGCTACGCAAGCAACCAATCCGGAACAGTTTACCGGACTCATGCCGAGGTATCCTCAATACGGAGCGGAACTACCGACTATCACGGCGTACAACTGTATCGATTCCTATGGAGCGGCCAGCGGTGCAGTCCAAACATCAATCTGGCTTATCGTATGGGGAGAGAACACCGTACACGGGATCTATCCGAAAGGATCAACCGCGGGTTTCAAACACGAAGACAAAGGGCAGGTAACTCTTGACGATGATCAGACCCCTCCTGGGCATTACGAAGGTTACCGGACTCACTATCAGTGGAAATTGGGACTTACGGTCAGAGATTGGCGGTATGCCGTAAGAGGCGCCAACATTGACACGTCGGCACTCTCTGCAACGGTGGTGGATCTTATTCCGACGATGATCAAAATGTACTACAGAATTCCGTCTTTCGGTATGGGCAAGGCGGCGTTCTACTGCAATAGGCTTATTGCTGAATATTTGCAGCAGCAGGCCCAGGTCAAGAGCAATCTTGCCCTGAGTTACAGCGAGGTCGGAGGAAGTCCGTTGACGACCTTTATGCGTATCCCGATTCGTCGGTGCGATGCGATCCTGAATACCGAAGCCGAAGTGCTCACCATCTAGGAGGATGAAAATGATAATCGATAAACAACTACAATTCTCCTTGCTTCAGGACGAAACCACTGTAGCCACTCATATTTCGGACCACGTGCTCAATCTGATTCACTATCCAACAAACGTCATCGACAACATGTTTTTAGTGTTTCGGATCGGGACGAAGATCGTATCCGTTGGAGGGACGTCTACCTTTGATATTCGACTGGTGACCTCGGCGGCGGTTGGGCTTGGAACGCCTACAGTTCTATGGAGTTCTGGAGCAACGACGAACGCCACACATTGTGGCTGGGCTGCAAATAGTATCCCGTATGTGATCAAGGTTCCGCCTACGATGTTACTGCAATACCTCGGTATGCTGTACATCATCGGGACGGATGTATTCTCGGCCGGGACCTGGGATGCTTTCCTGACTCCCGATGCGCCGTATTATATTCCGGCGACACCATAAGGAGAGGTTATGGAACAGGAAATCCTGGTGGAATGCTTATGCATTACGAGCACGGCTGCGGATTACGATTACTACCAGGCTGGCACGAAATACACCATTGACATGGTGTGGGCAAAGAAACGCGATGTCTGGCGGTACTTCAAGCCTCTAAGAGAGGTCTCGGTGAAGGAAGTCAAAGAGAAGTATCAGGATGAAAGCCCCATGCCAAGAACCGAGAATGCCGAATACAACAAGCGTGTCCGCAAAGCCAGAACACCAAGAGTAGTGGCCGCGAAGTAACTACCAGGGAAACAAAACCAGTGAGGGCGGATTAGCTTCCGCCCTCTTTTCAGGGAGAAACCATGGACGACCTCGATATCGTTAACAGGGCGTTGCGTCGAATCGGTGCGCCGGCTGCATCAAGCATGGCCGACACGGCACGAGCCGCGGCCAGGGCGATAGAAGCCTATACAAGAAGCCGAGACGAAATCCTGCGTGCGATTCACTGGCCTTGCTGCACGATGCGCAAGGTTGTTCTCAATGAAAATGAAATGGCGTGTCCATGGGTTACCCTCACGCGATTTGAAGCAGGATACAGGGCCACGAATGACAGCGACAAAACATATATCTGCACAACCGCCGGGATAACCGGGGCCACGGGACCGACCGGAACGGGCACGGGAATAACCGATGGAACATGTGTATGGAATTATGTTGAAGCCTCTGATGCCACGAACAACTGGTGCCACTGGCCGCTTACTGATTACGTGGTAGGTGATATCGTAGCCTGGGCCAACAGGCGAATCTATGTGTGCATCACAGCCGGAACAACCGGGGCAGCCTCACCTCCCACGACGAC
>Ga0307380_10003143_pt1 | contig 23044 bp, 21 predicted proteins | sample UN3MG_FD_202239 | JGI IMG/M metagenome (GOLD analysis project Ga0307380, IMG submission 202239) | Soil microbial communities from Risofladan, Vaasa, Finland - UN-3 | ecosystem: Environmental > Terrestrial > Soil > Coastal area > Acid sulfate soil | place: Finland: Risofladan, Vaasa | collected... | reverse complement strand
TTATAGTCCCTAACATAACAAATCTAATTTATCATACAGGAATCTAGGAATCCACATTCTTGCAGCAGAAAGACTTGCTGTCAGGCTAAAGAAACCATCTCTTGCAGTCTTTATCAGTTCCTCTCTGGTATCAATTTCAGATACAGATATAATTCTCTTTATGCTTTTCCAAAGATACTCAATAGGATTTAAGTCAGGAGAATATGGTGGAAGATAAATCAAAATAATATTCAATTCCTTCGCTTTTTCCCTTACTTTTTTTGCTTTATGTGTTGCGAAATTATCAACTAATAAACAAATCCGTCTTACTGGATTGTTATACCGGACTTCTACTAAAAATTCGCAAAAATCTTCTGACTTGGTGCGAATTGGGAATGAAATTGTATCGATACCGTTCAACATAAAACAGCCGATGGTGTTAGCTTTGAGATGAATCGTATTCTTTTTCATCTTGAGTTTCCTAAACGACCACAACCGTTGGGTGTTTGAGTTAATATTTTGGGATGATTCATCGACAAATCCCAATAAATCCTCCTTCTGGAGAATCAAATCTTTTTTAAAATTGTTTCAGCATCATCGGGTCTTTTCCGATCCAAATTATAGGGCTTGGCATGATGCATGTTCCAGGATGTCAAAATTCTCCAAACTTGCATCTCTGAATATTCTACATTAAATTTTTCTTTTATCAGTTTTCGCACTTCTCTCAATGTCCAAGCATCTTTCCCCGCAAGCATTTGTTTCAATCTTTCACGTTCATATTCACTTAATTTTGGCTTTGGACCACCTGAAAAATTGGGCACTAGTCCGTCATGTCCGCCTTTATTCCATAAATCAAGCCAATTATAACCAGTTGGTTCGGAGATATCAATATTCTCGCATGCTTCTTTTATTGTATGTCCTTTATAGATATATTTTATAAAGTATAATCGTTCTAGAACTCGAACAGATTTTTCTTCTTTTTTGATCTTTTTATTTAATTCTTCTAGTGTTAAGTGTCTCACAAGAACTTTCTCTTGCTTTCGTCCCATGATTAAAAGATGCGTGTTGTTAGTTTAAAAAAGTTACGTTAAGGACTATAATCACTCGGCTAATGAATGATTATCAGCATTGCTGGGCACAATCTAGAAATCTAGTGGAACCTTGTTTCTGCCTGCTATAATTTGAAAATCTCATTAATATTATTGCCCATGTAGAATATCATGGCGAAAAATTTAGCTGTAACGCTTTAATTAAGGCGTTATTTATTTAATTTATATTTAAACTATCCGTTACATTCTTACAAGACTCGATAGCTTCAGCTGTTTATTCCCCAAAAAACGACATCAATAGGCAATATTTAACCTGCATCCAAAAACGGAATGAACATGACAAATGCATGAGTAGTTGCTGAAGAATGGTTGTGAGCATCTTGCCAAAGATCCGGCAGAGAAGCGCAAGCCCTATAACCTAATATCAATTATTAGCAAAAAAAGGATGTGCGAAACAAATAAACCAGAAGATAGAACCACAACCGGGATTTGGAGCAGCTTTAGGAATACTGATTATGCTGGCGGCAGCCGGACTGATGAGAAGACATGATTAAGGCAATGCACCCCATTTTTGCTTCCCAGTTTTCTGCTGGGATCGGTTTAATTTACAAATACGATAGCTGTCAGTCAGTCAAAAGCTCAGGTTAGAAAATATGGGAAATATTCCTGAAGAAGAAGACAAGCGAAAGTCAAATGTAGCACTCCTTTCTGTTATTTCTAATTCAAGTCTGGTAATTCTCAAGTTGGTCGTAGGAACAATGATCGGATCGGTCTCCATTATCTCTGAGGCCATTCATTCATCAGTGGACTTGCTTGCCGCCATTATTGCTCTCTTTGCCGTTCGGACATCCGGCAAACCGGCGGATGAAGACCATCCCTTTGGTCACGGCAAGGTGGAAAACATCTCCGGCACTCTTGAAGCGCTTTTAATCTTTCTCGCCGCAACCTGGATTCTCTACGAGGCTGCAGAGAAATTGAAAAATCCCGAGCCACTGCAAGAGGTGGGTTGGGGCATTGCAGTAATGCTTTTCTCTGTGGCGGCAAACATATTCGTATCCAATAGGCTCTCTAAAGTGGGCGATGAGACGGACTCGGTGGCACTAAAAGCAGATGCATGTCATTTGCGCGCTGATGTTTATACCTCTCTAGGGGTTTTTTGCGGCCTCGCCATCATTGTAGTTGGAGGACTGATTATACCGGATGTTAACCTGCAATGGGTTGATCCGGCAGCGGCAATAGTAGTTGCAGTGCTTATCATCAAAGCTGCGTATCATTTAACAGTTGAATCCGCCCGCGATCTGGTTGATGTGGGCCTGCCTGCCGATGAGGTAGAGGATGTCCGCAGACTAATATTGGCCTTTGCCCCTACTATCAGGGGAATCCACAGACTGCGTACGCGAAAGGCAGGCGCAAGTCGCTTTGTAGATTTCCATATGAGAGTCGATGCAACGATGTCCGTGGACGAATCACATCGCATTACGGATATGATAACCTGCTCGATAAAGGAGCGCTATCCAGGGACCACGGTTACTATTCATATTGAACCCTGCAATTGCGCTCTAGCTAAAGATGGATCATGCGGATGTTTGCTCTCAGAAGAGGCCAAGAGGGCATTGACGTCCAAGAAAAAAAACGGCTGCCAACTGCACAAAGGATCATAAGCAGGACAAAAAGAAATAAGCAAGTTTTTTGATCAATAAATATTAAAAAATAAAAAAATAGTATTTTCCTCTTAACGCAGGACTTTCTCTATCCTTTCCAGCGACTGTTTGATTCGACTTTGCGATATGGCATAAGAGAGCCGGACGTAATTTGCGCCTCCCGGCCCAAAAGCCGATCCGGGCGTGGCAGCAATGAGAGCCTCTTTGAGCAGCCTATCAGTAAAAGCATCCCCTCCGCCAAAATGGGATACATCAGGGAAGACATAAAAGGCACCCCCCGGCATGCTGCACGGCATTCCCAAATCCTTCAGGCCAGCAGACAGCATATCCCGGCGCGTCCGAAACTCAGCTACCATGGATCCAACCTCATCTTGCGGTCCCTGCATCGCGGCAACTCCGGCGTGCTGCACAAATGTAGCAGCCTGAGAGACGGAGTGGGAAAGAAGTCTTATAACCCATTTCATAATTTCCTTAGGGCCTGTGAGATATCCCAAACGCCAACCGGTCATGGCATAGGCTTTAGAAAAGCCATTAATTGTCACCGTACGATCCGCCATTCCCGGCATAGAACCTATGCTGATGTGCTCGTGATCGTAGACTATCTTCTCGTAAATCTCATCGGAAATGACGAAAAGATCGTGATCCACGGCCAGGTCGCGAATCTCTTCCAGCACATTGCGGTCAAAAACGGCGCCGGTAGGATTAGAAGGAGAGTTGACTATGATGACTTTGGTCTTGGGATTAATACTAGCAGCAAGATCAAGAGGCATAAAATTCTCATCAACTTTTCCCCATGAAACTTGTGCTCCTGCAAAGGCCACGCTGGGCTCGTAGCTCACCCAGGAAGGGCCGATAAGAACGCACTCATCACCCTCCTGCAAGAGGGTTTGGATGGCGGCAAAGACGGCCATCTTCGCGCCAGGAGTTACAATGACATCATCCGGGGTAGATGGAATCAAATTTTTTCTGGTTAGCTTCTCTGCAATAGCCTGCCGGAGTTCCGGAATGCCGCCTGTTGGAGCATAATGGGTCTCGCCCATCTTGATGGAATTGCAGCCAGCCTCGACAATATACTTAGGCGTATCAAAATCAGGCTCGCCCACGCCCATATCTATGACGTCCAGGCCGCCGGCAGCCAGCTTCTTGGCCATGGCCGAGATCTTCATAGTGGTTGATTCGTGGATGGAGGCCATCCGCGAAGAGACCATAGTCTAAACGCCCCCCAGCCTCTGCAAAAGCTTGACCGCCGCCTCGACGGCTCGCTTTGCATAATCCACGCGCTTGTGGGCATCAGGCCGGGACATCTTGGGGCCTGTGATGCCGAGGGTTACCGGTTTATCAAACTCCAAAGACAGATCCATCAGCTTTCTGGCCGCTTGCGAAACCACAATTTCATCATGAGCGGTCTCTCCTTGAATCACGCAGCCGATTGTCACCACTGCATCGATATCCTCGCGACGTAGCAGCTTCTTTGCAGCAATGGGCATGTCATAAACTCCAGGAACATAAACGACTGCAACGACCTCTGCACCCAGGAACTGGGCATGCTCTCTGCCCAACAGCTCCATCTGATAAGTGATGTCCCGATTGAACTCCGAGACGACGAAACCAAGTTGTGCCATAAGCTCCAAACCCCGTAAAGAATAGGCCCACCCCTCCTTCCTTAACTAATAAACCCATCGATTCTCAGGTCATCATAAGATCTTTCGCTTGAACGATCAAAACGCATTTATCCATGTCAGTTGTCCGATGATGAGATGCTCTATGGACCTAATTTATCTTAACGGAAAGTTTGTTCCAGCAGAACAAGCTGCGGTTTCGGTCTTCGATCACGGATTTCTCTATGGAGATGGAGTTTTTGAGGGCATACGAGCCTATGGAGGGCGCGTCTTCCGGCTCGAGGACCATGTTAAAAGGCTCTTCGATTCGGCTCAAGCCATATTGCTCTGCGTTCCTATGAGCCAGGAAGAGATGTGCGAGGCCATCCTGGAGACACTGAGGAAGAACAACCTACGTGATGCTTATATCCGACCCATTGTCACCCGAGGTTCAGGTGATCTGGGCCTTGACCCCAATAAATGCAGTCTGGCCACGGTTATCATCATTGCCATTGAGTGGGGTGCAATGTACGGGGACCTTTACGAGGTAGGTCTTACGGCAGTCAGCGTCTCTGTGCGCAGAAACGCCCCGGATAGCCTGCCGCCCAACATCAAGAGCCTCAACTATCTGAATAATATCCTTGCAAAGATTGAGGCAAATATCAAAGGTGGCAATGAGGCCATCATCCTCGATTCCCGAGGATTTCTGTCTGAGGGAAGCGGAGACAATATTTTCATCATTAAAGATGGAAAGATCTACACGCCGTATACCATAAATAATCTCAAGGGCATAACCAGGGAAGCAGTCATGGAGCTGGCCCCGGCTCGTGGCTACGATATCCTGGAGAGAGATTTAGGCCTGTTCGACCTTTACACGGCAGATGAGGTCTTCGTTACAGGCACAGCAGCGGAGGTTGCACCCGTAACCCGAGTCGATGGCAGGGTCGTGGGTACCGGCAAGCCTGGACCGGTTACAAGGGATCTCATGGCGGCCTTCAAAGAACTTGCTGGGACCACGGGCACAACTATATTCAAATAAGCTGAGAACTTGAGGGATTTTCCTTCAATTTTCCCTCTTATGGTACTTTTTTGGATATTATTTCTGACGAGTTTTAAAAACATTCGCGGCTGTGAAAGGATCTTTATTTCAGGATATACCCAATTGAGCATGATTTTTTTGCGGCATCAATCAGCGATTATACGAACGAAAATACTTCTTCTTCTAGGACCATCAAATTCGAAGAAGAGAATCCTTTGCCACGTTCCTAGAGCCAGTCTCCTCCCTTCTACGGGAATTATGACACTATTTCCAAGCAAGGTTGCCCGCAAATGAGCATGTGCATTGCCGTCGCCTCGATCATGCTGGTAGCCAGCGCCCTTTGGAGCAATTCTCTCCAAGAGATTCAAGATATCATTTATCAATGCGCCGTCCGCTTCATTGACAGTCAATCCTGTAGTTGTATGAAGGGAATAGACCAGGCAGATGCCTTTTTCTACGTTGCTCTCTCGCAAAGTCTGCTCAACATGATCTGTGATATCAACAACGTCCACTGATTTTCCGGTTTCAATCTTGATCATAATCACATATGCTTGAAAGATGAGAATTTAAGTCAAACGCATCAAAAAGGGATTGCATGATTATATGTGAAATGAAGAATAGCATAATCATTCTTGAGGATTTAGAAGGGAGGATCCGGGTTAATTCATCTTGAGGGGATGGATGATTTAAAAATCGCTTAAGAAATCCCGGACCCAAATTGTACTTATTGCCAATCATATATAAATTTTGCTGTATAACTTTTTGAGAATTTCAAATAGGAGTAATTTATCTTTATGCTTTGCCAGCGGATTGAAAAAGAAAAAAGATAAAACTATAGCATCGTATAAAAATATCAGCGCTTTTTTGGATGGATGTTTCCCCTTTCTCACGCTGTATTAGCTATCGAGGAGGAAATAGTTAATTGAATTTCTTCGTCATTCATCAGATAAGATGATGAGAACTTTTAAATGAAAATATTAATAGAAAAACAAAATGTAAAATTAACTTATTAAATATAAATAATTGAATGCCACAGTTAAATGAGAAAATTAAATGTGAATAGTTAAAACTTTTGAGTGGAAAATGTTGAATTAAAATGATATATAAAAATTTAAAACACAATAAAAACTATCCAAATTAAAATTATAGGTATTATGTAATTTGAATAATTTGCTTGGATGAATCCAACGTGGATTACTCCTTGTATCAGCCAGGAAGCCTCCGGGCCCACGGAGAATTTCATCAGCAACTTCGGCCCTCGCGTCCATCACATTGCCTTCCAGGCGGAAGAGATTGAAACGAATGTAGAGGTTTTAAGAAAGGAAGGTATGAAGTTTCTCCTTGATTTGGTAGGCATTCCTGAGGAGGAGCTGAAGCAGATCTTCCGCGAACATTCTAAAAATTCTATCCCGATTTTGGAGTATATTAATCGACATGACGATTTTGACGACTTTTTCACCAAATCTAATGTGGCCAGCCCTACCGCAGAAACCAAAGCGGTGAAACATAAAAAATAAATTCAATAGAGGCTTAAGGGAAGCAAGGCTTACTGAAAACCATAGCACAAAAAAAGGTAAGGAATGGCTGATGAATTCTATAACTTTGAGGGAGCTTGCCAGGCTCATCTTATGCATAGCTATATGCCAGCTAGCCGGAGTCATCGGCTCTGTCTTTACTGCCAGCTCAGTTACTACCTGGTATACGACCCTTGTCAAGCCCTGGTTTACACCGCCAGGATCGATCATCTCTACTGTTTGGATAGCTCTCTTTGCTCTCATGGGCCTGTCTTTATTTTTGATATGGCAAAAGGGGATAAGCGGCACGGATAGCAAAATTGCTTTAGGGGTATTTGTAGCCCAGCTTTTGGTCAATGTTCTCTGGTCCTATGCCTTCTTTGGCTTGCAGTCGCCCCTGGCGGGAGTCGTAGTAATTGTGGTCCTCTGGCTTCTCATACTGCAATGCATCATCCGGTTTTGGTCCATCAGCAAAGATGCAGCCCAGCTCCTTGTTCCTTACATCATCTGGGTGAGCTTTGCTGCTTATCTCAATTACACTATATGGAGGCTCAATCCCTGAAATATTGGCAAGAATAGAAATCAATAGAGTGTGCGGGGGGGGAATTGGCAGAGAAATGGTCAGGGAACTAAGCAGGAAGATTGGTGGGGGGTAGGGAAATAAGCCTCGGGTGGAGAAGAATTGATAGCAATTAGCCATACCGGTTTCTACATTAAGGTCTCCAGCAACGGCCTTGCCTTGATTTGCTCCGACCGATTCAAATATATGCGTAGCCACAGACATGAAATAATATAACCAGGCAAGCCTTCCGGGAGAGAAACGATCTGAAAACGGTGCCAACGACTATGTTGAATAGAACGGTGTTGTTATTATTATCAGTCATGCTCGCACTTGCTGCGACAGATATCGCTGCCATGGCCTCTCAGGACCCCATTTCTGAGGATTTTAATGGCGAGGGTTATGCCGCTGAAAATTCTTCTTACAACAATTCATCGATCTCCTTTGTTGGCCAAAACAAAGTCATCAGCTCTCCTGTGGACCTTTCCGTGGGAAGCGGCTACTACTCATCCCATCCTGTCGCCATTGGCCTTGGAGTCGGCAGCAGAACACAGCTTGCCAATGCAAATTCAGGTACATCCATGAGTCATGAGATCGGCTTTGCCCAGGAAGTCTCAGGGAAGACGGAATATGCAGTCTCTTCTACCAGCAGCCGGGGTGATTATGAGAACATCAACACAGCCACAACTCATATGCAAATCGATGAGACCGTCACGAGCGGCAAGGTTCATATCGGCGTGCTTTCGGGCAGCGATAGTTCTGCAGGCAAGAGCGGTAATCGCGGAACAGATCCTATGATTAATGCCTGGAAAAATCCGGCCATCGAGATCGAAGAGGAATATATCGGCACATATCATATATCCAAAAATTTTACTCTGAACAATAGCTACTCTGAAAAGAGAGCTCTGGATGGCTGGCTGAGTTGCTGTGGTGGAAATTATGCTATTTATCCCCCAGAGCCGGTTTTCATAAGTGCGGATGATGTCTTCAATTGCATAAGATGCAAATAGCAGAGATGAAGAGAGACCTTGCGATTAATACTGTTTCCGATTTTTGTTGCTGCCCCATCCCGTTTATTCTTGGCTAAAGGCTAAACGCAATTAGGAGCAAAAAAAGCCGTTTGATTTTGATTATTTTTTGCTGTCTGCGGACCGCGTTGTCTTTCTATTCTTCCAATTCACAGATCTCGTTAAATAGATATGTCATGAGATAGATATATCATTCGCGCCTAATATTGTGCAGAGTTTCCTGATTTCTGGGCAGAAGCAACCGGCCATAGAGCTGGGAAATGGGAGTTATGAAATTATGAAGACATATCCATATCCTGCTGGCAAGAGCGTTGTGAAATGGGTTTCCACTGATTGGCTGGGAGATCACATCAATGATGAAAACCTAATGATCCTTGACGTGCAGCCCAATGTGCATGACTATATCATGGGCCATCTTCCCCGTGCCATATATCTAAACGAGGGACTCTTTCGAACGGCGAATAACGGGCTGCCGGCCGTTTTTGTCTCGCCTGAGGTCTTGCAGCCTGTCTTTTGCCAGATAGGTCTGCAGCCTGAGAGGCCTGTCGTAATATATTCCGCTTCCGGGCGGTACAGCAAATGCACATCTGGCCTGGGGGACGGCCTGGAGCAGACCATGGTGGCCTATTCCTTGATACGCTTTGGCCACAATAATGTCTATATTCTTGACGGAGGCCTGGAGAAATGGAAGGAAGAAGGCCGGGAGCTGACCAAAGTATTTCCTTCCTGGAAAGCATCAGACTTTGAAATCTCGGTGAGAAAGGAGTATTTCATAGAGCACGAGGAATTAAAGAAGATCAAGGACCGCGAGGATGTGATCCTCTTTGACGCCCGCCCCTTTGAGTCCTACAAAGAAGGAGGCCTGTGGATCAAGAAAGGACACATCCCTGGCGCCAATAGTTTTCCCTGGCGAACTCTTATGACCAAGGATAATGCCAGGCTCATGAAAAGCGATGAAGAGCTGCAGCAACTGATCAGCAAGTTCAATATCACATCTGACAAGACCCTGATCATCTATTGCGGCACGGGACGCGAGGCCACCAATGAATTTCTCTTCTTCAAGTTCTACTTGGGCCATGAAAAGGTCAGGATCTACGAGGGCTCTTTTACAGAATGGTCCTATCATGCCGAAAGTCCAACGGTTACCGGAGAGAATCCTCGCTGAACATCGCTAAATTGAAACCTTGAACCACACTAATATTTTTTAGTAAAGGGCCGACTAATAAATTAATCAATAGCCAAATTCAATAGCCAAAATCAAAAGCAGCAAATGCGCATTGAGGTGTACTGTTATGCTCTTGGAAAGAATTGTCTCTACAGGCCTCGCCCACTACTCCTACCTGGTGGGCGACAGAAATCTGGCCCTGGTAATTGATCCTAGAAGAGATGTTGATGTCTATGTAAAAATGGCATCCGAGGCGGGAATGAGGATTGCTCACGTCCTGGAGACGCACAGGAATGAGGATTATTTTGTGGGATCGATGGAGCTGGCTGGCCATACGGGGGCGGAGGTCTGGCATGCCGACGGGGAGTGGGACTACAAATATGGACAGCCTGTCGCTGCCGGCCAGAAATGGAAGGTGGGCCGCCTGGAGGTCGAGGCTCTCGCTACTCCCGGCCATACCCCGGGAAGCATGAGCTACCTGCTGCGCGATCCTGCGGGCATTCCCTGGATGCTCTTTTGCGGGGATGCTCTTTTTGCCGGAGATGTAGGCCGAATCGATCTGCTGGGCAAAGAAAAGGCCGCGGAAATGGCCGGCCTGCTTTATGAGAGCCTCTTTGAAAAGATGCTGCCACTGGGCGACGAGGTCATCCTCTGCCCGGCCCATGGGTCTGGCTCAGTATGCGGCGAGTTAATTGCCGAGCGCCTCTGGACTACCATTGGCCTGGAGAAAAAGCACAATGCAAGGCTGCAAGCAAAGAGCAAAGAGCAGTTCGTGGCCTCAATATTGAAGAGCCAGCCGGATCGACCTCCCTATTTCCGCCGCATGGAAAAGGTGAATCTGGAGGGCAGGCCGATTCTGGGTGCCCTTCCAACACCCCAGCCCATGGATGCCAAGAGCTTTTTTGCACTTTCCGAAAAGGCCCAGATCCTGGATACGCGCCAGGAGCTGGCTTTCGGTGCAGCTCACGTTCCCGGCTCCCAATCCATCTGGCAGGATGGGCTGGCCAGCTTTGCCGGCTGGTTTCTCAGCTACGATCGGCCCATTCTTCTCGTAGGCGAGAGCAATTCTGTCGAGAACGTAGTTGCTATACTGGTGCGCCTGGGCTACGATGACATCGCCGGATTTTTGGCAGGAGGCATGCTGAGCTGGCACATGTCCGGCCTGCAGTCCGCAGCCATCAGAACACTTACAGTGCAAGAGCTCTGCCGGCTGCTGGATGAGGGTGAAGCTATCTCGATTTTAGATGTCAGATCCGAGAGCGAGCTTGATAGAGACGGCAGAATCGAAGGTGCGCAGCATATCCACATCACTGCCATCGCCGAGAGAATGGATGAGGTGCCCAAAGACAAGGAAGTATACATCTTCTGCGGCAGTGGCATGCGGTCCATGGTGGCGGCAAGCTTTCTAAAGGCGAGGGGCTGGAAGAGACTGGCTGTCATTTTAGGAGGCATGGCCGGTTGGAGATCGAGAACGTGCCCAATTAAAAGATAGACCTTGAGAGAGAGGGCTTCATTGCTGCTCTTTCCACATCAAGTCATTCAAGCCCACTCTTTTTTGCGTCTGTTGCAGCTTTGCGTCAACAGATGCGTTTCTTCTCGTGCATGCCGTCTTCGTCTGTTATCTCTTGCTAGTTTCGCCAGGCACTAGATTAAAAACGATGGTCTTGAGGTTGGTCATCTCCTCGATGCTGTAGCCGATGCCCTCACGCCCCAGCCCGGATTGCTTTATTCCTCCGAATGGGAAATAGCCAACGCCATGAGATGGGCAGTCGTTGATGGTAACCTCGCCGCATTCCAGGGCCCTGGCCACGCGCCACATGCAGGAAAAGTCCCTGGTAAAGACGCATGACTCCAGGCCGAACTGGGATTTGCGGGCAAAATTCAAAGCCTCCTGCTCGTTCTTGCAGCGGATAATGCTGATCACAGGCCCAAAGACTTCTTCTCTGGCGATTCTTGCATGGGCTGGAACATGGTCAAGTACCGTCGGTTCAAAGTATGTGCCCTGGAATTTGCCGCCCCTTAAAAGCTCGGCTCCCTTGGAAACGGCATCCATGACCAGGTCATTTATGCCCGAGGCGGCGCGGGGGCTGATGACCGGGCCGATGCTCACAGTCGGGTCCCTGGGATCGCCCAGTTTCCATCTGTCAACCTCGGAAACGATCTTGCGGCTTAGAGTTTCAGCGATGGGCTCGGTGGCCAGGACAGCGCTCACGGCATCGCACCTCTGCCCGGCAAACTTTAGCGATCCATAGACGCACTTGGTGGCAGCCAGATCCAAATCTGCATCCTCTAAGACCAGAGCGTAGGCCTTTCCCCCCAACTCCAGGTGAAGCTTCTTCATGACTGCTAACTCAGAGATCTTTTTTCCCACAGGAGTGCTGCCTGTGAAGTTGATCATATCCACGTTCTCGCTCTTCACCAGCGCGTCTCCGCTCTCTTCTCCTCTGCCGGTAATCAGATTCATGCTGCCTTGGGGCACTCCCGCGCTCTCCAGAACTCTGGTCAGCAGTATGGCCGAGATGGGGTTGCTGCTGGAGGGCTTTATGACCACCGAGTTTCCGGCCAGAAGGGCAGGAACTATCTTGGCGGCGGCAATAAAGAGGGGATAGTTGAAGGGAATTATGGCGGCCACCACGCCCACCGGCTCGCGAATTGTGAGTGCCATCTTTTCTTTGGTGCTGAAATTCCAGTCACCAGGGATCAGCTCTCCCCAAAAACGATTGGACTCTTCCCGAGAGAGCTTTAATCTCTGCAAGGCAGCATCAAACTCGCCCTTAGCATCACTTTTTGTCTTGCCGGCCTCTGTCTGAAGCACATGCACGAATTCGTCCTGATGCTTTTCCAGCAGGACTGCGGCGCGTTCAAAGATCTCGACGCGTTCTCTGCCCGGCAGTTCATTGATGCCCCTTTTCTCTTTGGCGGCCTTGGTGGCTGAAATTACATCGCTAACCGTTGCCTGCTGGGCTCTTGCCACGACGCTGCCATTGATGGGAGTATGAACGTCCAGCAGCTCTCCCCTTTCGCTGCTTCGCCAGTTCCCGTCGATCAGCATCTTGAAGACGGCAATTCCTTTCATTGTGTCATAAATTCCGTCAAAGTCGGAGCCTAACTGCAGCTGCCAATCACCGTTTCCCATTTTATCGACCTACTGGATGTTTTCCAATTTAACAAACGCCAAGACTTTAATCGTTTGAAGAATTTTGCAGAATTAGATAGGATGCAAAATATGCTCTGTTTGATTAACGGGGCATTAAAGAATATAAATTTTGCTAAAAGCATATGAATATATTCCGATATGAATCGTTCTTAATGGACTGAATGTGCCAGATCAATTTCCGGAAAAATCAAAAATCAACAAAAATTTTGGATCGAGGGCATTGACTCCTCGATCCCGGAAAAATTTTGAATCGTTCTCTTGGCTTCACATAGAGAGCCGTATGGGCACAAGCACCTGGTCGATGACGTAGACAATGCCGTTATCGTACCTCTCAGACTTCAAGACATTGGCACCGCCCACCAGGCCCATGTTTGCATCGACTGCCAAAGAGTCTCCCTGCATGGTCTTGACGGAATTGGTTTCGTTCATGTTGAGCAGGCCCTTAGCGTCCACAATGTGGTAGGACAGAAGGTTCATCATACCCGCATCTTTCTTGCTGATGGTATCCAGGGAAGCTTTGGCATCATTGAACGCCGCATCGCTTGGGGCAAAGACTGTAAAAGGCCCACCTATCAGGCTCTCAAATCCCATCAGGCCCTGACCGTTGAGCGTCTCCTCAAGTCCCACGTCCTTGATAGCTGACGCGAACTTCTTGGCGCCCAGATCGTCAGCCGCCTCGGCCACACCCAGGCTGGAGCTGGCCATGGGGAGCAGCACTTTGTCAATCACGTAGATAGTGCCGTAGTCGTAGCTCTTGGATGCTGTGACATTGGCTCCATTTACAGTCATGCCTTCGGCGCTTTCAATGGTCAAATTCTCCCCTTGCATTGTTCTTGCTGAGGAGAGTTCGGTGATATTTTCAAAGCTGCCGTCATTCCAGACTATGTGATAGGCAAGGATCCGCTTCAGCTCGGTAGCGTTCTCCTTTATGGCGCTCATGTCAGCATCAGTAACTGCTGCAAAGGCCTCATCGCTGGGCGCGAAGATCACGAAGGATTCGGAGGCAAATGTGAGCACTCCCTGGTTATTCAGAGTATCCTCCAGGCCTGCGCTTTCGATCGCGGCTGAGAATTCATTAAGGCTCAGGTTGGCAGCTGCATCGATTACGCCGATTTTCGCCGCCTCGCTGTCCTGGGCGAAGCTGGAGCCCGTGCACAGCAATGCTGCTATGAACAAAAGGCTTAGCAAAATCCCACTTTTTTCAAACATTACTTTAACCTCCACTCATTCACTAGCAAAGTGATAGGCGGGATAAAAGATAAATCTTTTCGCATTCTTCTGAGGATATTTGGCCTGATGCAAGAGCCGAAATATTGAATAACGATCGGGTGTTTATGACCGGTGTGAAATCAAGCCCTCTCCTCACTGTCGTTTTGCTGGTCATGCTTTCGCTAGCTTTTCCTGGCCTTGCCCACGTGCCCCTCATGACTGAGGGAAATGAGAACATCTCCTCAGCCATGCACATCTCCGATCCGGGCAAGTCCTGGGCGGTTTATGGTTCTCTTGAGAAGGACGGCGTGCATTACTACAACTTCGATCTGGAGGAGGGCGAGCGAATTTATCTCTCCCTTTTCAAGTCATCCGATGCAAAAGAAAGGGATTTTCTTCCCGGCCTGGTGCTCCTGGGTCCGGGATTAAAGGATGGAGAAAAGCTTGCCCGGCAGCTAGCCCTGCCTTCGCAAGCTTCGGCCTTGAAAACCCTGGCAGCGGAGGGCAAGAGCGCTGCCAATGCCATCTATGAGCCCTTCGGGCCCAGTAATTTCATTGAAGTGGCGGAAATAAACATATCAGCACCAGAATCTGCCCGCTACTATGCTGCAGTCTATAGTAATAGTACAAATGGCGCAAGTGCGAAGGGTACGAAGGGTACTAACAGCACTATCGGACATTACGGCCTGGCGGTGGGCTACCGGGAGGAGTTCAGCTTCTCGGATAGGATAACTACGCCCATCCGGCTCATATCTGTTTATCTCTGGGAGGGCCAGAGTCTGGCTGTGATACTCATTCCCTACCTGGTGGCGGAGATCATAGCTCTCCTGTTCTTCTGGCGTGGCTCTCGTCGCACCTCATTTTGCCTGGCCGGATCTTTAGCCGGATTTCTCTTCCTGGCCACCAGCGCCTCGGTCTTTACTCAGATGATCTTCTCCCTCACTCGTGCTCCTTTTGGGCCGGAGGTGTACATCACTGTGCTAATTGCAGTTTTCAATGCCCTTTTGGGTGTAGCAGCCATTCGTCTGGCCAGAGGAGAGGCGGGGATACTGCAAAGAGTCCTCCTGGCCGTCCTGGGAACTCTCGCCCTGCTGGCTGGCTCGGGGATGATCATGGGTCCCATTCTGGCAATAGCGGCAGGCTTCCTGCCCTCGAAGAGCGGAAGCATTTTCGGCAATCCCGCCGCGAGAGATAACCTGAAAAGTTGATTAAGAAACCCTTAATCAACTTTGCAAAATTTTTAAATAGGTTTAAGAATACATTGAGCCCTGAGGGAAGATAATGCTCAAAAAAAAATGCATCATTGCTGATTTTATTAGCTTTGGTTTCTGTGGTCGCCTTGAACGGCTGTGTTAGTAAAGCCGATAGTAATCCTCTAAAGGTAACGGACCTCGAAATCGTTCCCGGTCAGATAAAGACATCGACGATCGAGTTGAAGGTTATAACTTATATCGAGAACTCTGCTGAAGGTTCTGCTGCAGGGAGCAGCAAGAACACATCCCTGTTGCTAAAAGCCACCAGTACAGGCAGAGATTTCCTTGCCAACCAAACCACGACATTTATCGGCAAGATCCCGCTGGAGAAGACTGTTAACGTCACCCAGACCCTGACGCTTCCCAAGAAGGGCGGCTACAGGCTGGAAGCTACGCTCTTTGAGGAGGACAAGGAAGTAGACAGGGGGTACAGAACGGTTTACCGCCTGGAGAGTCTTCCCGCAGACAGCCATGCGATCGGCCTGCAAATCGACGGCATCGACTTCCTGGTGCGAAAGGCGACGGAAGATAAGGTAGTCATCCAGAGCGACATTTACGTAACAAACTATGGAGCCGAGGCAAGCCAGGATTATAAGCTGATGCTTAAAGCTACCGACATCGATTCAAAGCTGGTGGCGGACAAGCAGTGGAGCAATACCGGGATAATCGCTCCCGAAGAGACAGCTATTAGGAGCGTTAACCTCACTGTCCCGGACAGGTACAACTATGTTGTGGACGTCCTCATCTGGAACAATTCCACGATTGTTGGCCAGGGACAAGACTATGTGCAGCTCAATGCTACAACCATGCTCTCGGAAAAACAGCGCTTGGCAACCAGAGGAACGAGCACGGGAGTATTCGTCAATGAGGTAGCGGCTGGAGCAGTGCCTGAAGAAATGAGTGTCAGCGAATTCGAACGCCCTTCAGAGTCCGCAAAAACAGCAGCAGAGGCACCTGGTTTCATGGGATTGACGGCTATGATCATGATCAGTCTGGCGGCGGTGGCAGTGCGAAAGAGGCGATAGGACTGATTTGAGCACGACCATTTTTCATTTTTTTGCACAACATATATATATCGATTTGAAGTTGTTATTTCGAATCGAAGTCAAGAGATGGCAAAAAATGGCAAGACTTATCAAGCTGCATGAAATCGAGGAATTTTCAGAAGTCAAAGCTATTCCAGATGACACAGTTACCTCACAGATTATTTCCAATATTCGCTGCCTTGATGAGAAATCTGAGCTTGAACCTTTTATCAGAAATATAATACACGATCCTAATAGTACGCCGCATGGACCGACTGAAATTGCGGATATAATTACGACTCATGTACAGATCAGAGGCGAAAAACAACTGGCAGCATTTATTTTAAAAGGAAAAAGTTTTGATAGAGTTTCTAGCAAAATAGTTGTGCATCAATTTGCAAAAGTGAGGCAGATCAGGGGCCTAAATTTAATGGTCTTTTTAGCTGTTGGAGATATTCAAGATGATGCACAAAGAGACTTTGTGCAAGCTGCAATTGATGCCAATTCTAATTATATAATAATTGATGCACACGATTTGGCTCGCCTGCTTATTGGCTATGAGATGATATGTCCTAAGGATGGAACACCCTTTGATGATCAGGGAAATTGCAGAAATGGTCACATCCGTGATGAGGGTTTAAAGCTCGAATTAAATGTTAGAGAAAAAGCTCGTTATATCATTTATAGTCAGAAAGATGTGAGCGTTGGAGGCGCGAAGAGATACAGCGCGATTGTTCTTCTTGATCCTCATTATGCTAAAGACATAAAAAGAAATATAATTAGAGAAGCAACAGAGAAAATAAAAAATAGTAACTATTATCGTAATGAAAGAACCAAGATAAGATGGGGAAAATCCAAAGCTCACGTGGTATGGCTATTTGTTGCATGCGATATGGAAGACATAAAAAATGCCAACTGGTTTTGCCAATCTTGTTGGATGGATCGTTCTTCGAAGAATAACATAATACTCCCACAGCCACTGAATGGGAATGACAAATATGAAGATATAGATATCCATTGGAATGATGATTATAAATCTATTAAAGATTTTATGGAATCAATAACAGGAACCAAAGAAGATGTACTTGGACAAATTGATTCAATATTACAGGACATGATATGTTTGGCGAAGGGTTGTATTGAAGATTTTGATAATTACATTGCAGGATACGTCTCTGAAGAAGATTTTTTATTAAAAATGCATGACGCAGAGCCGAAAATAAGAAGCTTGTATCTTAAAGCAGGCAATATTCCGTTGCCACCGATCGATTGTAGCAGTTACAATCAAGCATGTCAAAATATGTTCGCCAATATAGATAATATGACTTTATTTTTTTCAGCAAGAGGACTCGAAACATGGGACCAACCAACGAGAAAAATTCTCATGAAAACTGCCATACAAGATTTTTATAAAAATATAAAAAGAACTGAATTGGAGAAAGATAAAATTTAATTACTTAAAATAGGCCACAAAAGGTACAACCCTGTGCGCTCTGTCCCCCCTTCGCATGATAGCGCAATCAACCTTCGCCCAGAAAGTCCTCTAGAGTCGCATTTCTCTTGTTTTGCACCAGCCGCAGCCCCGCTGCCTCCTGATCTCTTCTTGGCATTTGCCGGCGAAATGCAGCTAGGTTCTTTCTCTCCGGGCAGTACTGGCTGTCGTAGTAGACCTGCCAGAGGCACTCCACATTGGCGCTATCCTCGCTGCAATGCAAGGCTGACTTCAGCCTCTCCAAAGTTTCGGTCATCCCTCCACCATGATCTCGCCAGATCCTGCCCTCCCGGCAAAGCGAGATCCAGCTCTCGCTGCCGTTTCCCAGCACTATTATTATCCCGGCGTTTCTGCGGGAGAAGTGATCGCAGATATTCTCACCAATTCTGTTTCTGGGCTTGAAAAATCCGTAAAGCACTCGTGTGCCCAGGGGCTGTAATCTCACAAATGCCTTCATCCTGTGCACCTCGCCCATAACGGCATAGACCATCTTTTTTATGCGGGCAACTTCGGGATGAAGGGAGACTTCCACTTCCCCAGCCTTGAGCTGCCCGGCCCTGGCAAGAAGCCTCTCATTGCAGTCCCGGTGCAATGAGAGATCGTAGAGGAAGTTTTCCGGAACTTTCAAGCCTGCCACATCTCCAAAGTAGTATCTCTCCAGCCGTTGATCTTCAGAAATGGCGCCGCTCTTTTGATCCTGACGCCCATTGCTGCCAGCTCCGCCCTGGCCGCAATTGGCTGCCTTTTCCGGAAAGCCACAATCCTTTGCGCGCTCCGAGGCCCAATGCCCGGCACTCTCAGCAGCTGCCTAAATGGGGCCGTATTTGGGTCCACGGGCCCGTCCATGAACTCCCTGGCAATGGCCATCTTTGGATCGGCATTTGAGAGAAAGCCGTTCTCGTTAAAGGCGTGGCTGATCTCGCCGGGCTGGAAATGGTAGACCCGAAAGAGCCAGTCCATCTGATAGAGGCGGTGCTCTCTCCACAGCGGCTGGCCCTCTCTGTTCTCAAAGGGCGTGCCCCGCTGCGGGGAAAAAGCGCTGTAGTAAGCTCTTCGCACTCCAATCTCTTTGTACTCATAAAGCACTCTTTTGAAGATCTCCTCATCGCTCTCTCCGGCTGCACCTACCACAAGCTGGGTGGTCTGGCCGGCGGGCAAAACGTTCTTGGTCGTCAGGTCTCGAATATACCTCTGCCTTTGCAGGATATCGCTCTCGTAGTTCTTGGTGGCGCAGATCTCACTCATGTGCGAGGCGGATGCAGCCTCTAAATTTATGCTGACTCGATCTGCCAATGCCATGGCTTCCTGGATGTGGGCCCGGGTGGAGCCGGGCAAAACCTTGAGATGAATGTATCCGGAAAAGGCGTGCTTCTGGCGAAGCAGCCTGGCTGTTTCTACCATCTTTTCCATGACGGTGTCCTCATCTCGGCCCGCGCCGGAGCTGAGAAAGAGCCCTTCAATATAATTCGACCGGTAAAGGGAGAGGGTGATATTGGCCAGCTCTTCCGGGGTATAGGAGAAGGCTCTCACTTTGCGGCTGCAGTTTGCAGCATTGGTGCAATAGCTGCACTGATGGGTGCAGTGATTGGTGTAAAGGGTCTTGAAGAGGCTGACGCATCTGCCGTCCTGGGTGAAGGCGTGACAAATTCCGGGCAGTGGGATCTCACGAGGGGAGAAAGTGGACGCGCAGACGTCATGCCTGGTGCCCTCTCCCAGAGTGCTGAGCTTCTCGGCATTCACTCCCCCGGTCGGGCCCATGGTGTCGAATCTGCACTCCTCTGCCAGGTGGGCGATCTTCTCCAGGGTGACCATTGGGATTATACGGGAACTTATGGATTATAACCAATATGCAAGCGGGGCGAAAGTGATCTGCATTCATCTCTCTGCATCTTCTCTTCGAAATCCTTAACATGTTGCAGGTGCATAAATTATGTACCGGCAGAGCGGAGAAGATTATGGACCCGAAAATTATGATGGAGAGAATCGGGCAGATAATAAGCAATTATCCCGAGGTGCAGACTGCCTATATCTTTGGCTCATTTCTGGAGAGAGAAGATTTCCGAGACATAGATATTGCCCTGCTTCTCTCTGAGAATCTTTCTTCATATAGAGCCCTCAAACTGGCCCTGCACATCGGCAGCGATCTGGATCTAGGGATCAAGCCAGGCCGTGACTTCGATGTGAGAATTCTAAATAATGCACATCCAGAATTCCAGTATGAAGTGGTTAAGAATGGACGATCTGTTTTCTCCCGAAACAAACAGGAACAGTATGACTTTGAGGCAGAAGTGATATCTACTTACCTGGACCTTAAAGAGATGTACGATTCATACGACAGGAAATACCTGGCGAGGGCGCAAATGGGATCAAAACCGCACCACTTCTCTTGTGGAGGAAAATAAATGTCAGAAGATGTCTTCAAGATGCCCCGTATGGGAAAGGCGGAGTACGACCGGCTGGTGGAGGAGCAATATGTCTGCCGCATTGCTTTCAAGGGGGAGACGCATCCTTACATCGCCCCGTTTCTTTATGTGTTTGATGGCAGGTTCATGTACTTTTTATCCACCAATTACGGCAAAAAGGTGCAGTACTTCCGGGACAATCCCGTTGTGACTGTGGAGATAGAGCACTACTCTCCCGATCTGTCCGCATTCAGCTTTGTGGCCCTGCCCGGGCGGCTGGTGCAGGTTGAGGATGCCGGGGAAAAAAAGGCGGTGCGAGAGCGGTTTGTGCATCTGATCAAGAGCAAAGCTCTCTCTTCCAATGTCCTCTCCGCTCTGGGCCATTCGCCGGAAGAGTCGGTGGAGGTCTTGCTGGCAGGAGAGAAGAGCTCTGTCTGGAAGCTGGTGGGCGTCAAGGTTGACGAGATCTTGGGGCTGAAGAGCCATAGCCTTTAGCTCCAGGCAATTTTTGGCCGTTGACCTGGCGGATGCCTATTTGCCTACAGCCCGCGTTCTCTCTGATCTTTATCCCTGGACAATCCAAACCTTTCGATTTCACAAATTCAAATGTGTCATTTATGTCGTATGCGCCATCCGCCAAAACCTCCTCAATATTGACGGTTTCAACAAAGGGCGCAAAAGCTCGCTATCCGATGTGTTTTCTTCTGTAACTTGTAGTGACATTAATCTCTTTGATTCAACATCGACTGCCACATGGACTTTAAGCCTCCTCTGCGCTGCTTTCCATGCTTCTCGCGCATCTAATCCCCTCTATTGTTACCTCTATCCCCGTTGAATCAACTGCAACAACTGCATCATTCTAATGTATCTCTATCCCAAGATTTTATGCTTAGAGATATGCTTATGGTGTGTGGTGTAATCAGCCGCCACTAATCCAGGTCCATAGACGGAAATCCGTCCAATCAACTCCTCTAACTGACGATATGGCATCAAAAAAAGAAGTATATTATTAAAATATACGCTATAAAAATATTTTGCTATTTGTAAGGGAACCTCGTTTCCGCCTATTCATCTCTTTTAACTAGCGTCTCCCAATTTTTCATATAACTCAAATCAAGATAGAAATTCGCCTCTTCGAACGAGTTTGGCATTGTATTCAGGCCAACCTCTTATATCAATATATTAATGATAGTAACGATATATTTTTACTATAAAAGTTTATGCAACACGCACCGTTTGCCGAAAAAAATGATGAAAATATCTCAAATAAGGATCATAATTATTTCAGCTTTGACAGAAGAGATTTTATGCTTTGATTCGAATATGGACAAAAATAGAATTCTAGCCGATAAAAAGGGAGGCCGAATGAGAAAGACCCAGCAACAGACAGCTCTGCTAGCTATTGTTTTATTGCTGATCTGGTGGCAGGCAGGCCTTTGGTATCAGGCCCAGCTTATAACTGATGAGCGGGCGCGGGTTGCCGGCCAAATCGATCCACACGGCAACTCTTTAGCAATGGCCATTTCTCAGCGTCTGGAAATGCTGGATGGCCTGCATGCCTTCGTCCAGGCGGAGATCGAATCATCCAAGCCCGCTTTGGATGAAAAGTTCGAATGCTTCTCAGCCCAAGTTTACTCCGGCACCAACGGCATTTCTAATCTTGCCATAGCACCAAATGGTGTCTTTGCGTATGTCTATCCTGCCAGGGCCAATGAAGCCATGATCGGACGAAGCCTTTTCCAGGAACTTTCCCCCGGCTTTCGGGAGGACGTGCAAAGAGCCATTGACACTCATCGCCCGGTTATCACCAATCCTCATGAGATGAAGAGAGGCGGCCTTGGCATGGTTGCCAGGAAAGCCGTCTATAAGAATGAGACATTCTGGGGAATCATTTCTATAACCATCGACATCCCGTCGGTCCTGCAAGCGGCAGGATTGAACCATACCTCAAGCGGCCTGGATATGGCATTAAGAGATAGCAGCGGACAAGCATTCTTTGGCGAAAGCCGCGTATTCCAATCCGAACCGGAGGTCTATAGAATAGAGCTGCCCGATAGCTACTGGGAGCTGGCAGGAGCACCCCGGGGAGGGTGGATTAACTCAGTGCAAGTGCCGCTGAGAATCGCCCAAATGGCAGGACTGATAATTATTGGACTTCTAATCAGCCTGTTTTACCTGGCTGCCAGCAGACAGGAATTCTTGAACCAGATGGTAATAAAAAAAACAGCTGATCTGAATAAAGAGCTGACCGAACGCAAGCGTGCTGAAAAGGCTCTGCAGGAGAGTGAGCTATATTTAAGAGCCATATTTGAAGCGACTAAGGATGTATCATTTATCATTGCTGATGCCAGGAATCAGGACCCCCTCATCCTTGAGTTTTCCCCGGGAGCTGAGAAGATCTTCGGTTACCGGCGCGAGGAGGTTTTGGGAAAGCCGGTTTCATTGCTGCTTCTTCCCGAGGACCGCGATAGATTAGATGAAGCTTATCGCCGCATGAAAGAAGAAATCACACTGTCAGGATTTATAACTTTAGTGAGGCGCTCCCTAGAGAAATTTCCGGCAATGTTCTCCATATATCCTCTGCTCGATGAGTCGGGTGAGATTTATGCAGCTCTTGGCGTCTGCATAGATATCACCGAGCAAAAGAAGATGGAGAAGGAACTGGTCCGGGCCAGGAACGCAGCAGAGGCTTCGGCAAGGGCGAAGGCCGAGTTTACTGCCAATGTAAGCCATGAGATGAGAACGCCCCTTAATGCCGTCATAGGGATGACGGACCTTCTCTTAGAAAGCGATCTTGACCCGATAAAGAGAGATTATGTGGGGACCATTCGCAGCAGTGGCCTTTCCCTGCTGGCCATCATCAACGAGATACTGGACTTCTCCAAGATCGATGCCAGAAAGATGGATATTGAGC